>Ga0247738_10000594_pt1 | contig 13616 bp, 11 predicted proteins | sample UWRJL013104B2_FD_180936 | JGI IMG/M metagenome (GOLD analysis project Ga0247738, IMG submission 180936) | Plant litter microbial communities from Arlington Agricultural Research Station in Wisconsin, United States - UWRJ-L013-104B-2 | ecosystem: Environmental > Terrestrial > Plant litter >...
TTTTCCCGTTTTTACATCCATATAGATGAGATCTTTAGATTCAATGGCATAAAGCATATTGCCTTTTTCGTCAGATGCTATTCCTGTGATTACCGAACCGAAAGTTTCATCTTTAAGATATGGACGTTGGCTAACAAAACGAGCACCATCCCGCAGAAGCCCTATTGACAGCACTCCCTGATGTCCACTCATGATCCACATATGGTTTACATCATCTGTATAAATATCCTGAGATATTTTAATTCCTTCTGTCAGTGAGGGATAATTTTTCACTTTCAGATCAGCACTCACTATATAGAAGTTTTCAATATACCTCGGAGTAGTGCTATAGCCCAACACTACATTTCCTTTTTTATCAGCTTTTATGATTTTACATGATGCACTGTCATTGGGAAAAGAAAAAATCTGCTTGAATTTATCATCCTTATAAAATATGATCTTTTCTCTGTTGGACATTAGAATACCATCCTGAAAATTAATTATGCTTCCCTTTTCACCTGATTTGACCAAATTTTTACCCGATGCAATATAAATACCTTCCTCCGTTTCTATGAAATATTGAGTGCCGGAAACACATACATTCAAAGGCTTAAATTGTGATTCAAAAACTTTTGTACACACTATTTTTTTTGCCCAATCAATTTTATAAATATTGTATTTAGATCCGGATCGCTGAATGCCAAAAAGTGATTTATCCGAAACAATAAATTCCATTGCCACGCCAAATTTTATTTCAGATACAGCAAGGCTTCCCGGCTCTATAAATAAAAGTGCTCTTCTGGGTTCTGTCCTAAGAATGATTTTTCCATGAGGCCCTTGAGACAAGGATTTGATATTGGTACTTTCTACCTGATTACTAAATAATTTATCAATATTGACCGGGGAAAACTCATTTCCATCGAATCTCATGATGTCGACATCAGTGGTGACATAGAAAAATCCGAAAGAATCACGGACCACTTTAATGGCTTCCCTTGCACTCAAGCCTTCTTCCTGCCTCATCAGGGAGCGGGATACAATAGTCTGAGCATCCACACTGAGATGTGCCATGATCAAAATTATAAAGAAGTGGATGCAGCGTAAATATTTCAAGTGAAAGGACATTACTTGATGCTAATATAATTAAAAAGAAATTGGTCCATAAAATAGGATTAAGACTTATATAATTATGGCAACCTAACGACCATTTCCCTCTAAAAAAAAATAACTCAATTGCCTGTTTGAGACAATTGAGTTTAGGGATTCCCGTTATGAATGATGCTTAAGTGTGCCTGTTTTCCTAATCGGAATTAAGTAAAGTGTTAGTAGTTGAATTCGCTGGTAAGATCTTTCTCTCCCCAAACAAATAATTCAATTGTGATGAATTTTTCAAATGAGCCCGATTGTGGTGAGAGAAAATTGTTTGATCATATCTTGCACTTCAAAGATGAAATAAAATTTTATGATGGAGAATACCAATCAGACCAAGGGACATTTTGATCTGACTATCGGTAAATTTTAGTTAAAATATTTTACTTTTCTGCAATAATTTCTCCTTCAAATCCCTTTTATATGGAAGCATCAAAAACAAAACATGAAGAAAATAACCATACTTTCTTTATTTTCAATTCTTATAATTTTACTCTCTTTTCTTTTAATTCCACATCATTACAAAATGCCCGCATATGAAGCTCCTACCGGATTCAGGTACTGGAATCTAAAGAATGGCAATAAGATAAGTTACCTTGAACTGGCGACCTCCGCAATATCTGATTCTACACCGATTCTCTACATACACGGTGGTCCCGGGGCATGCATCACACCTAAGGTCATTGAGATGTTTCGAAAAATCTCAACCTTCGGCTATAAAGTTTATTTATACGACCAGACAGGAGCAGGAAATAGCTCAAGACCGGATCGAATTCAGGATTATTCCGTTGAAAACCATTGCAAGGACCTGGAAGAGATCATCGATAAGATCGCAAGTCCCAAGGTATATGTAATCGCTCAATCATGGGGATCATTATTGTTGACCAATTACCTTACAAAACACCATGATAAAATTGAAAAAGTCATTTTTACAGGTCCAGGATCTATTCTACCCGTGGATCGAACATTAAGAAATATAAAGGCACCGGATAGTCTACGGCTCCAACAACCAATAGTAACAAATAATGATGGAAACAGAAAGATGAATAGCTGGAGATCCACTTTTGTCTGTTGGATGGCTACAAAATTGGGCATCAGGGTCGCTACAGATAAAGAAATGGATGGCTTTTTCTATGCCCTTAACAATGAATTGAATAAATCGACTTATTGTGATACTTCCAAGGCCAAACCTACAGCACCCGGAGGTGGTTATTATGCACATATCATGACGATCAATAGTTTTAATTTAGTTCCGGATAAGAAAAAGGAATTAAGAAATAGTACCTTTCCCATCCTAATTATGCGCGGCCAATGTGACAATCAACCCTGGGGCTTCACTGCGGAATATCTGGATCTGTTTCCAAATATTCAATTGACAATTATTCCCGATTCCGGTCATTCCATTTCATCAGAGCAACCGGAATTATACCTCAAAACTATCCTTGATTTTCTCAAGAACTAACATCAAATATTTTAAATCATCAATTTCGATTGAACCATTTTTGAAATATTTTGCTTCTAAACCAAATGAAATATACGCACTATACGATTCCATTTTTGATATTAATCGTTCACTTTTCGCCCGAACAGCCATATCAATACCCATCACAAATTACCCATTACCCATTACCCATTACCCATTACCCATTACCGATCACCAACCCATCACCCATTACCCATCACCCATCACCCATCACCCATCACACATAAATAACCCCCATGGACCTTTTTAATCCCGGACCTGACCCATCGATTAACCTATTGCCATATGGAGGCGAAGTGTATTACTATGGCCATGTATTATCTCTTGAGAAGTCCGATTTTTATTATAAAAAATTATTGGATGAAGTACAATGGAAAAATGACGAGGCTGTGATATTCGGCAAACACATTATCACTAAACGCAAAGTCGCCTGGTATGCGGATCTGCCTTTCGAATATTCCTATTCGAACATTACGAAAACAGGCTTGGTATGGACTCAGGAATTGATAGACCTTCGTAAAATCGTTGAAAAGGAAACCGGAGAATCATTCAATTCATGTCTGCTTAATTTATATCATTCCGGAGCAGAAGGAATGGCATGGCATAGCGACGGAGAGAAAGACCTGAAGAAATACGGTGCCATCGCTTCAATGACTTTGGGGGCAGAAAGAAAATTTGCATTTAAACATAAAACAACAAAAGAGGTGGTTTCTCTGACCCTTGAACACGGTAGTCTTCTGATCATGAAAGGAGAAACCCAAAAAAACTGGCTACATCGTCTGCCTCCTACCAAAAAAATATTTGGGCCGCGTATCAACCTGACCTATCGAACCATTATCAGCCATCTTTCTAAATAAAATTAGATAAAGATTATTAGGCTTCATTTCTAAAAATTGATAGTTTTACGAAGTACACTGTTAAATTATAAATGCAACTCAGACGATTACTTCCTTATTCTATACCGCTCTGGATCACAATAATATTCATCCTGACCGCATCCTCCAATTTTATTTGGATTGGAATAAGTATAGTTTACATTATTTCATTTTTAAGAAAATACGCAGGTAAATTCGAAGGAAGTGAAATCCAGGATGAATATTTATTCTTCCATTATAGCACATCAGGCGCAGCTTTAAAATCTATTTCCGGATTATTTTTTCTTTTTTTTAATTGCTGGATTATTTATTTTTTGACCTATACTTCATTAAACAATTGGCAACTGATCCTCTTTATATATTCCTGCATTATTTTTAATTCCAATTTTGCGGTCTCGCTCGCCCATGATCTTATGCATAGCGAAAGACGTACCGACAGATTCATTGCCACCATAATTCTTCTTCAAAATGGCTTTTTTTATCTGGAATCAGACCACTTGTTTACACATCACAGGTATGTGGGCACTTATAAAGATCCTGCAACGGCCCGAAAAGGTGAAAATCTTTACAAATATCTATTCAGATCTATATCCCAACGCATCCCCATCACTTTTCTGCCGGGATCTTATTTTCCACTGAAAGAAATGAAAAAAATAATTATTCATAATTATTTAAAATTAACCGCCTGTATCTTATATCTGTTGTATACATATTCACTGAGCATTTCAGCATTCACATTTTTATTGATCAATTATATAGCTGTGACATTGATATACGAATGCATCACTTATATTCAACATTATGGACTCGCACGTCAATCAATAAATAAATTTAAATTTGAATCAATACAATTAAATCACTCATGGAATTGCTTCTATAAAACTTCAGCTTATATGCATTATATGATGCCGGTTCACTCTATGCATCATATGCTCAATGATCGCGACTGGAGGGATGATCAGTTTTACGGCAAAGAAATGCCTAAGCCATTTGCTACAATGATGTTGACCGCCTGGATTCCATCGCTCTGGTTTAAAATGATGGAAAATAAACTGAATTAATTATGAAATATTTTCTCGTCATAACTATTAAATTCATCGTGTTTACGGGATTGTATTCTCAAAATATTTCTTATCAACTAAGCCCTATTTACGGATATAAATTTCAAAAAAATAATTTCTTCAGCGAACCAATTTCTGGATTTACTTTTGATATTAATCGTACCACAGACGGTAGCAAATATTGGCAATACGATCATAACTATCCACAGATGGGGATTCAATTAATGGCCAGAGATTTTGACAAAAACTCGCCACATCATCTGACCTTCTCTGTGATCCCGTATCTGGAGTTTAATTTATTAAAAAACAATTCCGGTACCCTCCAGATCAAACATGGGACAGGACTTGCATATGCAGCAGGAAAAAAATCAAACAATGAAAACTCTTTGTTAGGCAGCAAACTTAACGCCTCTTCCATTATAGATTTCGGTTATAAATTTAATACCGGAAAACAACTTAACTTAAAACCAGGCATCCTCGTAAGCCACATTTCCAATGGAAATCTTGTCAGTCCAAATAAAGGAATTAATGCTTTGTTTGCTTACCTGCAATTATCGTACAATTTATCATCTATAAAAGTCGAATTAATTCAACAGGAAAAAATAACTATTACCAAAAGGTGGAGACAAGAATATCGGCTATCCTTTGGCTTGTATGATTACGTAAAAAAAGAAAAAACAATAGGATTACAAATTCAACATATGTGCCTTCAAACATATACTCACAATACCCGTTTCCGAAGCGGCTTTGGTACTGAGATCATGCATGATCGAAATCTAAAAAAATTTCTATTATCTGTTTATGCAGAAGAAAATGTCCTCATTGGTCACCTGGTCACCCGTTATGGTATCGGTGTCTACGTCACAAACATCCCAATTAATTCCAGCAGAATTTATGAAAAAGTAGGCATAGCATGGTTTCCATTTCGGCTAAGAGATGCCATTGGTCAGGGATTGTGTATAGGCGCAGATATCAAAGCCCACAAATTCAAAGGAGTGATGATCGATTTGAATGCAGGTTTTTTATTCTAAAGGGCATAAGGAAGAAAGTCTTTACAGAAAAGGCTAATAAACCGTTATTAAGAATTTATCAATACAAGTCAATATTTCACAGAGGAGTATAATATTTGAGATATTTGCGGAAATCAGAAATTAGAATATTGCCGTTTGAAATATACTCAACAGAATAGATTTGACCAGATGTAATTTCTCAATTTATAAGATATCATTATCCCAAACCGCTGTCAAACAACAAACTACAAACGCCAAACATCTTGAAGCAAATTTCAAAATTGGACATTTCTATTTCAAATAGTATATAATTCCTAATTCATTCAAAATTATGGCTGAAACGAAAATAATTACCCATCACCCGATCACCTGATCACTATTTACCTCACCTTCTCCCCTTCTCACCTTCTCCCCTTCTCCCCTTCTCCCCTTCTCACCTCCTCACCTTCTAACTTTCTAACCTCCTAACATCATCATTTCCTCCTCTCGGGACTTCCGCTTTGCTCCAGCATCACACATCACACATCACCCATCACCCTATCACCCTATCACCCATCACCTGATCACCCGATCACCCATCACCCGATCACCTGATCACCCATCACCCATCGCCTTCTGCTTCAGCGGACTTAACCAATATCTTGCTCCCACTGCAAACGTAAAAAACTTTGGAATTCCCGGAATACAATTGATATTGAGATCGATCTTATCTGTGATCTTATAGTCGTACTCGATTTCACCTCCATACCAGACAAAATTCCATTGCCATTTTTTAGCATTTTTCAACAAGGAAGTTTCCTGTTCATATCCCGGAAGACGATACCAGGATTCGCGATAGACAAAGGTGGGCCCAAAACCGAATTCAAGAAAATGTCTGCGGCTATTGAGAAAATTTACACGAAATCCAATGTGGGTGTGTCCTGCAAACAATGTAGCGCAATCACTATAAGCGCCTTGTGCAAATTTTAAGGACAATCTCCTTTTGTAAATATATCGTTGATAAGAACCAATAAATCCCCAGTTGAGCACAAAATGGGCATCTTTATCCACTTTATTCGGCATCAGAAATGCGTTTTTTTCACCAACAGGATGGATCGTAGCAAAGACAAATCGCAGACCAATATTGTCTTGAGATTTCAGTTGAAAACTGAAAATAAATTGACATATTATCAGACTATAAATTATTCTTAATTTCATATTGCAGATGCATTGTAGCGGCTCACCAATTTATTCATTTTGCTGAACCACAATGGTGGAATCAAAGCCATCAGGATCATTACAAAATAAAGATAAGGCATTTTAGGTCCGGCTTTCAGGTCAATGACTTTTCTATCCTTTTTAGTCAGATGATGTATAGAGTGCAGGGGCAACAGAAATAGTATATAATTTGTATATTTATAATAACAATTCCATGCAAGGTCGAGGGTAATTGCGTCATGTTTATTCTTGCGTATCAATCCATAATGCTGGATATAATTGATCAATTCATACAATAAATAGGCGATAAATCCCTGAAATATAAAAAACATCAATGTTTCCAAAGGTTTACCGGCAATCAAATAAATGATCAGCCATAAACTCCACAATAATGCAACCATGCCAATATTTACTATTAAGATCTTTTTGCGCATGAAGCCGGGAAGGTTATATTGTGTGAAATATATATTTTTGATATTCGCAAAAGTTATTTTGAAAAAATAAGTATAAAATACTTCATTGACTTTGGCTGTAGTAGGATCATCTTCCAATCCCACTTCTCTATGATGCCCGCAAATATGCTCACTGGCAAAATGTGGTATACCGGACACCGTAAACAATAATGCTGATAATAATCTTTGGAATCGACTACTACTGTGCAGCAGATCATGACCCAAAGTGACAATGAAACACCCTGTAAAAATACCTACTGTCAAACCAAATCCGAGAATATTCCAGATACCTGATACATGATTATCTGCAAAATAAACAGCCCATCCTATAAAAAATAAAAGTGTAATTGCATTGATTGATTTTAAAAGGGTAGCCAGGGGATCTGAATAAAAAAATCTTAGGGTATCATTTAATTCCTGATTAGAAAATTCTCCCCAATACCAATTCAGAATGTTTGCAATAAACAGTAGAATAAAAACATAATAAAATGATCCATGATGCGCAATGATCATGAATGTAAGTGCTAGTATAGATGGAATCAGATATCTCCATTTTTGCCCCATAATTAAATTTTAATTCACAGAATATCTGCCGGAAAGCCTTTCCGCAATCTTCAGTTTCCTTATCCAACCAAAGAATTAAAGAACAATTAAAGTTAAAAGAGAAATTCCTGTGTCATTAGTTCCATTGAAACTATAACACAAGAGCTGCTACAACTAATCCATAAGCTCAGGAAGTTATCTTCACCCCCTTGGTCTTTAATGCAAAATACGCCAGGATCGCACTGCCCAACATCAATACTGCACCTAATAAAAAGGAAACTCCGGAAAAATGAAATGGAGCTGAAGGTTTTGTAAAATATGCAAATAAACCGGTCATGATCAACGGTCCAAAAATGGATGAAAGCGATATAAGACTGGTGAGTGATCCCTGCAATTCTCCCTGTTCATTATTCGGAACACTCGAAGAGATAATTGATTGCAACGCAGGACCGGCTATTCCCCCCAGGCAATAAGGTACCAAAAATGCAAACATCATCCAGCCCTGATTCGCGAAAGCAAAGAGTAATAATCCAAAAGAGTACATCAATAATCCAATGAATATACTTTTTTTATCTCCCAGCCATGGACTGGTATATCTGATGAGCAATCCTTGTACCAGCGCAACCAATAAACCAACTACTCCCAATGAAATTCCAATCATTTTTTCTGTCCACTGGAATCTTTCAATAGTAAAAAAGCTCCAGTTGCTCTGAACAGCGTGAGATGCAAGACTGATGAGGAAAAATGAAATGGCAAGACCACCGATGGCAGGAAATTTTCTAATCTTAAGTAATGATCTACCGGGTATAGCTGTTTTCCAGCTGAATTCTCTTCTTTGTTCTTTCGGAAGTGATTCGGGCAAAACAAAATATCCATAAGCCCAGTTCACAAAACTTAGTCCTGCAGCAAACATGAATGGAACTCTGGACCCCAAAGACCCTAATAGTCCGCCGATCACAGGACCTATGATAAAGCCAAGTCCAAAAGCAGCTCCGATCATCCCAAAATTCTGTGCCCTGTTTTTATCGTTACTCACATCGGCGATATAAGCGGAAGCCGTAGTAAAACTTGCACCTGTGATACCCGCTATCGCACGCCCTACAAACAGCCAACCAATAGTGGGTGCATAAGAAAGGAACAAGTAATCCAGACCAAATCCAAAAAGGGAGATCAATAATATAGGACGCCTGCCGTATTTGTCGCTCAATCCTCCAAGAATAGGTGAAAACACAAATTGCATCAGCGCATAAGTGGCTGTCAACCATCCTCCTATGGCACTTGCTTCACTGATATTGCCATGGATCAGTTCTTCAATCAGTTTTGGAAGAACGGGTATTATGATGCCCAATCCTGTCACATCAATAAGTAAAGTAATGAAAATGAAGCTGATCGCCGCCTTTCGTGCCATAGTGTTTATTTAGAAAACAAAGTGCAAAAATGAGTAAATAAATGGATTATTCCCTAATTAAACTAAATTGATATAGAAATGTCCAATCATTACATTTTGCCTTCATTGTTTTTACAAAAGATAGTATATCAATAACTCAAGTTTCGGTGTTTATTACAGCTTTTAATATCATTACATTACACGTTATAAATTCCGAAATATGATTTTATAAATGAATGAATATCAATCAGTTACCATAAAGTATCCTATTTTTATTACACAATATTCAATGAAATCAATTAATTCAATACTTTACGAAATAACCTTCTAACTTCTCCTATATAACTAAATCTAATCTATTGTAAATGAATAGTTTAAAAGTTACGATAATGACTGAACTGTGCTTCCCCTTTTCCATAGCTAGGGTTTATACATATCTTTTCGATTAAAATATGTAAATTTATATATTTTATTATATATTGATAATCAACTATATAAATTCGCAAAATAAATTTTGCACGCACCCCAACGTAGGTTAACCTACGCTGAACGTTACCATCCTAATTTTAGATGTAATGGGAATGCGGTGTGTTGAGCGTAGTTTTAACTACGATCAGGTGTCACCAAAGTTTACTTTGACAATAGAAAATCATTCTATATCAATTGATTTAAGAGTTGGGTAAAAAACCTGGCTCCAAAGGGGGAAATGTCTCTTACCCTTATTTTACAGTCAAAAGTTATCTTTCATGATTTTGGAAAAATGATTTACACCAGAACTAATTTCTATACCATGCATTGATGAAATGTCCCTGTACTAAATCAATTTCCCACGCTCATTATTTTTCTGAGCATCGGAGGTAACGCATTCGGAGCGGCTGATTTATCTTCCCAAAAACTCATCATACATCCTACAATATAATTATCCACCCGACCGCTTACATAATAAATCACCAGTCTGTCACTTCCATCCAGTTTTAAAAGAGCAGAAGACAATCCCTTAAAATCATAGATCAATTTTCTGGCCTGAACAACATTTTCAAATAATCTCACATCTAATAATGTATCAAGTACCACTTTGCCCCGATTTTCATTTTCCAATACATTGATCCTATAATCCTGATGACGTAGAGCATTAGGGAGATTATCGAACATACTCCAATCCAATTGTGCATCGTAGGGGCATTGGATGCTATTTTCACTCATCCATGAGCAGCTATTGTTGACATTAATATTTCTTCCACACAAAGATAGGACGGGTTCTTTATACGAGAAAACAGATGATTCAGGTATTAATTTATTTCTGATCGCCCTGACTATTTCATCGTTCAATAACTTATCGTGTGGAAAGATTGATACAATAGAAATATAATCTATTTCTCCTTCCAGCGATTTTGCAAAATAGTAAGTGGCATAAGCTTTAGATTTTTTCTCAATTCCTTTTTCTAAATAAAAACATTCAAAATCAAATGAAGGATCAAGAGAGGCAAGGGTTTTACGTTTGGCCACTGCGATGGGTTGATTCTGAATAATATTATTTATCTCAAAAGCTTTTTTGACATGCTCCACCTTGATCGACATACCATTGGTATTCAGTAATAAAGTTCCGGAATACCTAATACCTGTGATCCTGTCCTGCACAGGTATTTCGGCCTGCGCTAACAGCAATTTAGGAAGAAAAATGATCAGTAATAGTGCTAAATATTCAAAGGTTGTTTTCATAATTGTGATTGGTTCAGGTAATTTATAACAGCAATATTAACCATATTTTAAATGGCAGGAGTTCTGCTTTCGAAATTTATGCATCTCTCAAAATTATTCCGATAATTAATGAACTTTCAATGCAGTAAAAATAGTGTTTTAAAAAATTAAATTGAAAGTCATCAGAACCATAAGAATAACTGATTAAAGACCGGTCATTTCACAAATAATCCGGTAAACTTAATTTGTTTAACTTTGATCATCTTCTAATTTGAAAAATATTGATGAAAAATTTTATCTGTTTAATATTGATTTTAATATGTTATTGTGCTTCAGGTCAGAATTACACTTCTTATTTCACGGGTAATAATAGCGATAAAGTCACCCAACCATCAGGTGGTGTCTGCCTCATGGGTGGTGCCTCAGAAGATGATGAGGCGATGAAATGGTTTTTGGGGCAAGCAAATGGCGGAGATATTCTGGTGCTGAGAGCCTCCGGATCGGATGGATACAACGATTATATGTATTCTGACCTGGGCGTAAATGTCAACTCGGTGGAAACCATTGTATGTCACAATGCAGGCAGTGCAGATGAAACTTACATTCAGGACAAAATAAGCAAAGCAGAAGCAATCTGGTTTGCAGGAGGAGATCAATATGATTATGTAAGCTATTGGAAGGATACACCGGTTGATTCCCTCATCAATGTCGCTCTGAATAATAGAAAGATCGTCATCGGTGGCACAAGTGCCGGAATGGCCATCATGGGAGGGTATGTTTATACCGGCAAAAATGGCTCTGTTACTTCAGCAGCAGCGCTCGGCAATCCTTACAACAGCAGGGTGACCATTGACTCTGCTCATTTTCTGGAAACTAAATTTCTGGAAGATGTCATTACGGACACACATTATGACAATCCTGATCGCAGAGGCAGGCACGTCACTTTTCTGGCAAGAATTCTGAAAGATTATGGCATCCGCTCCAAAGGAATCGCATGCGATGAAGGAACTGCAGTGTGCATAGGACAGGATGGCATTGCTCATATATACGGTGAATTCCCTTCCAGTAATGATAATGCCTACTTTTTGCAAACAAATTGTGCATTGTCCGACGTCACCCCTGAAAAAGTGCAAAGCAACCTTCCACTTGACTGGAATAAAAATAACAAAGCACTTTGGGTATATAAAATAAAAGGAACAAAAGCCGGTATCAATACTTTCGATCTTAACGACTGGGTCACAGGAAACGGCGGTGCCTGGGAAGACTGGTATGTGGAAAATGGAATTTTCAAAAATAAAGCAAGTACTCAGACTGATTGTACACCATTAGCCTTAGAAGAGATCAAAGTCAATAATTCATTCATTTTTTACCCGAATCCTGTAAAGGATGATTTGATGATACGTTCAGATAATTCATTAATTTCTTCATTGAAAGTATTTGATATTCAGGGAAAAGAAATTTTAAATTTCAGTAATGTTAATAGCTTAAAGATCAATCTGGATCTTAATAATTTAAATGCAGGAACATACTTTGTGAATGTGATCAGTTCTGATAGATTAATAAATACAAGGATTGTAAAACTATGATTTACTGAATAATTAAAACTGAATGATTTCTTTAATAATACCCTTTTTGATTTTTGTAGTCCTGATATTTATAGCTACAAAAATTGCATACATTGGCTTAAAACCATATAAAATTGGTTTTGATTACACCATGTTTACAATTGAGTGTTTTGTATTTGTTTCTTATTTATTTACATTTTTACCCTTTTATTTTGGACTGACCACTTTTCACTCGGAACCTTATAATGTGGCAATTGATCCTTCGGAAATGGGATATACACCATTTTCCTTTAATCACATTTTGTCTTTGTCTGTTTTCTATGTAATAAATCTGATATCTTCCTTTATTATTTGGTTAAAAGGAAGGGAATTAACCCCTTTAATTGTTGTCTTATGTAGCATTTTCATAATTTTTGGGTTGATTATTAATACCTCAATGCTGATGCAGTTCATTATGATAGAAAAAGAACCGCCACTTCTAATTTGCCTGATGCCACTTCTGGGACTATTTATCTCAATTTTACTAATAATTAAATTAATTCGTGAACGTGCGGAATACTCCATGGATAAAAGTTATTCAAACAAATATCTTAATTGGCTAAATTCGAAATTAAGCAATGTTAATAAGCAACCCTTGTGGATACTTGTTCTTGCCTTTCCGATATTTCTGATCATCACCCTCATACTCATATTATTCGGTCAGCAATATGATTCCATGGTGAAAGTTTTCACTGAGACGACCACATGGCATTTTTCCACTGAAACACATCCACCTTTTCTCGAAGCTGAGGGACATTACTTGTGCACAGTTGCTGCCTGTGGTTCACCGGATCTGGTGCGTCCATTATTCATCGGCAAGCGACACGGACATGAAATAATTGTAAATCGTCAGTTACAAATTGCAAATGCATTTGAAGAATTGATTCAGGATCATTTTCCTTCTTTTCATAAATTAATTAGAAAATTTTACGATGATTATGGGTATCCTTTTTCGAAACATATTTTAAAAAGGCGAGCCTCAAATACTACATATGTACTTATGAAACCATTTGAATACATCTTTCTTATCGTTTTATATCTGGGTTGTAATAATCCGAAACATAAAATTCATAAACAATACCGGACAAATTGAATTTAAATCTTATTTATTAATTTTAAATTGTATTAAATCACGTAAAATGATCGTAAAACTTGCTACCTGTCCACTCAAAACACAG
>Ga0247738_10000595_pt1 | contig 13605 bp, 12 predicted proteins | sample UWRJL013104B2_FD_180936 | JGI IMG/M metagenome (GOLD analysis project Ga0247738, IMG submission 180936) | Plant litter microbial communities from Arlington Agricultural Research Station in Wisconsin, United States - UWRJ-L013-104B-2 | ecosystem: Environmental > Terrestrial > Plant litter >...
CAGCTCCAGCTCCAGCTCCAGCTCCAGCTCCAGCTCCAGCTCCAGCTCCAGCTCCCAAAAAGTTTGCTCATCGCGCACGTAAGCGCAAGCCTTTACATCCAGTATTAGTGGGATTTAACGCACGATTACCACATTTTATTCAATTGATGCGGTTGGATAAGCCGATCGGAATCCTACTGTTGCTCTGGCCAACTCTTTGGGCCTTATGGCTTGCCGCAAAAGGTTTCCCGAGCATCAAGAATTTGATTATTTTCAGTTTAGGGGTAGTTGTTATGCGCTCTGCGGGATGTGTAATAAATGATTTCGCAGATCGCAAAGTGGATGGCAAAGTCGCGCGCACTCAGGGCCGCCCCTTGGCTATGGGTGTTATCTCGAGCCGCGAGGCCATCGTTTTATTTGTGACGCTGTGTCTGATCGCTTTCGGTCTCGTGCTCTTGACCGATCCGCTTACCATAAAACTTTCGGTGGGAGGTTTGTTGCTCGCATTCAGCTATCCCTTTATGAAGCGCTATACCCATCTCCCGCAAGTAGTCCTGGGCGCTGCCTTCGCGTGGGGAATTCCTATGGCCTATGCGGCACAAACGGGCGTGCTCGATAAAAATATGTGGCTGATTTATCTCGCCGTGGTTCTTTGGACAGTTGTTTACGACACTTTTTACGCAATGGTTGATCGCGAGGACGACCTTAAAATTGGCGTGAAATCCACGGCGATTTTGTTCGGCGAGCAAGACCGTGTCATTACCGGCGCGCTCCAGGTCATGGTTATTTATTCACTGGTGTTGGTTGGAAAAGCCTACGTATTGGGAACTGTTTTCTACATTAGCCTTGCCGTGGTTTCAGGTTTGTTTTGCTACCAACAATGGCTAATCCGCTACCGCGAACGCCAAGCCTGTTTCACCGCATTCCTCAACAACAATTGGGTGGGCGCCGCCGTTTTCGTAGGAATTGCGGCCGACTTTGCGCTCAAATAACTCTTTGTCCGGTAGTTGTCATCCAATTGTCGTACCTGACAGCACATTCAATCACTCATGCTCAAACTCCATTTGAGTTGCGAGAGATCCAACATGATTCTTAAACGATTGCGTGAAAACAGAAAATGGTCGCAGGAACAACTGGCGATTATGGCCGGTTTGAGCGTGCGCACCATTCAAAGAATTGAACGCGGGCAATCTGCCAGCTTGGAATCACTTAAATCTCTTGCCTCGGTGTTAGAAATCAGTATTTCAACATTAGAGCAGGAGATTTTTATGATTGATAAAACGTCCGAAAAATGGAAATCCTTACCATTGCTGTTCCGGTTAAATTTTGTGGGTTCAGAAGTGTCATGGCTCGGCTTGTCGCAACGTAAATATTGGATTCGCGGCGAGCAGTTTACGGTTATTGCAGGAGTTGTAATCTTTGCGTTGGGATTTTTGCATAAGGATTTCTATCTGGCAGGAATATCGCTAGTTCTTACTGCTTATGCCATTTCACTGGTTACAAGGATGGGCGACGGGTACGGAATTTGGTAAACCTTTCCTAACTTTTCACAACTATGATTGCGCTGTCATGGGATGTAGAATCAGCGCGTTCATTCCTCTTGAGTAGCCCTCATGGTTCAAATCTTACGCAATGTACTTTTCGTTATCCTCTTCGTCGCTTCGCAAGTATCCGCCGATAAAACAACCGCCAATAAAGACGGCTGGACCTATTTGTTCGACAAAGACATGAGCAGTTGGACAACTTATCTCGGCGTCCCACGCCCTGAAACTGTGATCACCGGTATTTCAAAAGATGAAAAAGGCAACTACACCCAGGCAGTCGGTTTCAATAAGGATGAGCGAAAAGTATTCTCAACGAATATTGTTGATGGCGAACCTGTATTGCATGTCACTGGCGAAATTTACGGTAGCGTGCACACCAAGCAAGAATTCGAAAATTATCATTTGGTCGTGCAGTTCAAATGGGGAACGCAAAAATGGCCGCCGCGCCTGACGGAACCCTTGGACACCGGCATTCTCTATCATGTGATCGGCGACCACGGTGTGGACTACTGGAGAGCATGGGCGCTGTCGCAAGAATTCCAAATTATGGAACACAACACCGGTGACTGGTGGACAATCGCTGGCTCACAGATTGATATTCGCTGCGCAAAAGTCGGGAATGAAGAGGTGCCTGTCTACAACCTTAAAGCACCCTTAATTAGCTACGGCCCGGGCGGAGCAGGGATTACTTGCATGCGCGGCAAAGACGCAGAAAAACCTAATGGTGAATGGAACACACTCGAACTCATTACTTTCGGTGACAAAAGTTTGCACATAGTCAACGGCCAAGTCGTCATGGCGCTTTCCAATTCCCGTTACACAAAGGACGGAAAAGTTATTCCCTTAACGAAAGGAAAAATTCTATTACAAAGCGAAGCGGGTGAAGCTTTCTTTAAAGGTGTGAAAATTAAATCGATTAAAGCAATGCCGAAGGAATATCAGGTTTATTTTTAACCGCACCAACCGGGCACTCTGCTTTCGAATGACAAATCAAATGAGTCTTACAGACTTGCAGTATAGAACGTCAATACTCCTCCACCTTTTCAAGGGGAGATGGGGAGGGGTCATACCACGAGAGCTAGCATAATGACCAAAGCTTCCGTCAAAAATCTGCATGATTATTTAATTAGCCTACCTGCGGCCAAACTCGAATACCCCTTTGGACCCGATGCTCACGTTTACAAAGTAGAAGGCAAAGTCTTCGCGATTTATTTCAAAGATAAAGAGAGTGAAAGCGTTAACCTCAAATGCGACCCAGTACATGCGCAGGAGCTACGATCTGTATTTACCGAAATAACTCCCGGTTATCACATGAATAAAAAACACTGGAATACACTGGACCTTAAGGGTCATCTTCCAAAAAGCGAAATCCATCGCTTGATTGATCATTCATACGATCTGGTCATAAAGAGCCTACCTAAAGCCACCAAACAGCGTTTGCGAATTCAATACGAACGTTTGGCGTGGTTGAAATAATCAAACTATATTTATTTAGAAGCAGCGTCAGAAATTAACTGGCTTATAAAAATTATCCTGTAGAAGGACTTAAGGACTCCAACCGTATAAGTTCATTTCCAAACAACTTTCTCCTTGATTTATTCAGCTGCCAGCCAGTTTTGCCGAGCTATTTTAAACAAACAATAAATCAACCGAGCGGCGCGGCAAATACGAGCGTGGACCTTGCTAATAGCGGCTCATTACTTCACGTTAAAAAGGAAAAATCGATGAAAATGCAGCGTTTATTTTTAATAGCTATTCCAATTATCTGGGCCGTCGGGGTAATTTCGTGTTCCAGTAGTGATAAGAAAAAATCAATTCCTCCGGTTCAAACTGCTCCTGCACCCATATCATCTCCTCAAGCTTCTGATAGTGTTGAGGAAATCCGGTTGAGCGCTGCAAAAGCGGCTGCACAAAACGTACAAGCTTTAAAACGAATGGAAAAGGAATCTAAACTTGCTGCACCTGCACCAAGCCGTATACAAGCGGTAAGAATGTCTGAGATGGCTCCGCCGCCACCTCCACCTAACACCGAAAATTACCAGCACAAGGACGAAAGCCCCATCAAAGTTACCGCTAAAGAACCTGTTTCTACCTTTAGTATTGATGTGGATACCGGCGCGTACGCTAACGTTCGCCGGTTCCTAAAGCAGGGCCAACTGCCACCTAAAGATGCAGTGCGCATTGAAGAACTTGTCAATTATTTCCCTTACGCTAATGCGACCAAAACTGGCGAGCATCCATTCAGTGTCCAAACCGAAGTTGCACCAGCACCCTGGAATACAGAACATCAACTTTTGCGTGTGCGCATTCAGGCGATGGACGCGAAAACGACCGCGTTACCGGCATCCAATTTGGTTTTTTTAGTAGATGTTTCCGGCTCCATGAGTTCTCCTGACAAACTTCCGCTAGTCAAAAATACGCTTAAGATGCTGGTTCCAAAATTACGCGCACAGGATCGTATTTCTCTCGTTGTCTACGCGGGCAGAACCCAAGTTGAGCTTGAGCCAACACCGGGCGATGAACACGACAAAATTCTGGCTGCTATCGACAAGTTGGAAGCGGCGGGCTCTACCGCTGGCGAATCGGCCATGAAACTCGCTTACCAAATGGCGCGCCGCAGTTATATTCCCAATGGCATCAACCGAATTCTAATGGCGACGGATGGCGACTTTAATGTGGGATTAAGCAATATCGACCAACTTAAGGACATGGTGGCTGCGGAACGTAAAACCGGTGTCTCCCTTACCAGCCTTGGTTTTGGCCAAGGCAATTACAATGAGCATTTGATGGAACAACTGGCCGATATCGGCAATGGTAATTACGCCTACATTGATTCAGCCGATGAAGGCCGCAAAGTATTAATTGAAGAGATGGCTTCGACATTCAATACAGTAGCAGCAGATGTAAAAGTGCAAATTGAATTCAATCCGGCACAGATCGCTGAATATCGTTTGATCGGCTACGAAAATCGCGTACTCAACGAGGAAGATTTCAATAACGACAAAGTAGATGCTGGTGAGATAGGGGCAGGTAAAACCGTTACCGCTATTTACGAACTAACACCTGTCGGTAAAGCGACCGCGATCGATCCGCGCCGCTATGAGACCACCAAACCTGTGGCAACCAATACCAAAAATGAACTCGGCTTTCTACGCATCCGCTACAAAAAGCCGGGTGAAGACAAAAGCACCTTGCTACAAGAACCCCTATTGGCAAGCAATAGCAAAACCTCAATCGACCAAACCAGCCCAGACTTCCGCTTCGCCGCCAGCGTCGCCGGTTTCGGTTTAACGCTTCGCGACAGTAAATATCTCGCCAACTACGACATAGAAAAACTCACCGCACTCGCCAAATCCGGTATGGGTAGTGATGAAGGTGGCTATCGCGCAGAGTTTATTCGGTTGATGAAAATCGCGGATGAATTGATACCAAAACAAGTTCCAGCCAAACCAGTCGCTGAGTAAATTTAATTAGTTCTGGCTATTAAGACAGGGAAGTTTTAAGTGGTTGGGCTTATTTCTGCTCCAATCTGCAAAATATCCGCTACGCTGTCACGAATATGTAACAAATTCTTTATTAAATAGGCTGCAACAATAATTTCACAAACCTGTGAATATTTCAGAGCAGAGATCTATGTCCGGACGCAAAATTTTAATCGTTGATGATGAATCCGCTATTCGCGATATGTTGCGGGTGGCGCTTGAGATGGCGGAGTACAATTGCATCGAAGCGAGTAACGCGCAGGATGCACATGCCCTGATTGTCGACGAAAAACCCGACTTGATTTTGCTCGACTGGATGATGCCGGGAACCAGTGGTATCGAACTTGCGCGCCGCTTGAAGCGCGACGAAGTCACCAGTGACATCCCGATCATCATGCTCACCGCTAAAGGTGAGGAAGATAATAAAATCCAGGGGCTGGAAGTTGGTGCGGATGACTACATCACCAAACCATTCTCACCACGTGAATTGGTAGCACGCTTGAAGGCGGTACTTCGCCGTGCTGACCCTAAAATTTCGGGGCACCCCATTATTGTGCAAGGCCTATGTCTTGATCCCTCCAGCCATCGCGTTACTATCCATGATCAATCTGTGGATATGGGCCCTACCGAATATCGCCTGTTAGAATTTTTCCTCACTCATCAGGAGCGCGCCTACACCCGCGGTCAATTACTCGATCACGTCTGGGGCGGGAATGTGTATGTGGAAGAGCGTACCGTAGATGTCCACATTCGCCGTTTGCGCAAAGCCTTGAGTATCGACAGCCATGAAGATCTGGTGCAAACCGTGCGCGGTACCGGCTATAGATTCTCAACTAAAATAGAGGCCTAATAGGCAAAGTTTTTTTAAAAACTCCCCGCATTGGTTACTTCCTCTCCCTCCGGGAGGGGGTTGGGTGAGGGTATATCCATTCCACGAGGCCACACATTTGTTTCTGCAAGGTTTTAAGGTTGAGCTGCGCCGGCTGCTGATTATTTTTATTATCTGCGTCGGTTATGGAGTGATTTTCGGCTTGCAGTGGTGGTTGCTCTTCACGGGACTTTTTCTCTACCTCAGCTGGCTGTTCTATCAAATGTATCGACTCAATAAGTGGTTGATACGTGGTACCGACGAACCGCCAGAATCGAGCGGTTTGTGGGGCGAAATTTTTGACAACATGTACAACCTGCAACGCCTCCAAAAAACGGAAACCAAAAATCTGCAAGCTGTTATCAAACGCATTCAGGAAATTACTTCCGCACTAAAGGACGGAATTATTATTCTGGATTGGCGTGGGCATTTGGATTTTTGGAATCCTGCTGCGCAACGTATGATTGGTTTCCGTACTAAAGACCAAGGTCTTTCGATTATTAATTTTATTCGTCATCCGAAATTCGTCCATTATTTTGAAGAGGGCGATTACAGTTCACCGCTGGAATTTCCATCGCCTCGCACTGACAGCAAACATTTGGAATTGCAAATTACGCGCTTTGGCCAAAATGAACGTTTAATTGTGATTCGCGACATCACACAGATTCATCAACTCGAGCAGATGCGTCAGGATTTCGTGGCGAATGTATCGCACGAATTGCGCACACCGCTCACAGTTATCAATGGCTATATTGAAACCATTGCCGATAACAACAACCTACCCCTATGGGAAAAACCCTTGCAGCAAATTTCCCAACAAGGTAAACGCATGTCGCTGCTGATTAATGATTTACTTGTGCTGTCCAAATTAGAAACCACCGAAGCTGGATACAATCAAAAAGAAATTGATTTAGAATCCTTGCTGATTTCCATCAAAAATGAAGCCGAAGCTTTGGGTAACGAAAAACATCAAACCATTCGTTTGCACTGCGAAGAACCTATCAAGCTTCTTGCAAACGAAAAGGAACTTCACAGTGCTTTTTCCAATCTCGCTATTAATGCGGTTAAATACACGCCGGAGCATGGTGAAATTGATTTGCGACTATGGAAAGATGCACACCATGTTTATTTTTCGGTTACGGACAATGGGCCGGGTATTGACAGCAAACATCTACCACGACTGACTGAACGCTTTTATCGTGTCGACGCAAGCCGTAACAGCTCGACAGGCGGAACAGGTCTAGGTTTGGCAATCGTAAAACACGTGCTTGTACGTCACGATGGTAAATTGAACATCATCAGCGAACTCGGTAAAGGCAGTACCTTTACCTGTGTATTGCCACATCATCTTAATTAATACGTCCACCACGGCTATACTGCCCACAGAATTTATCGCTGACACATGTCGTGATAGTATTTTTGTGGGAGCACGCATGACGACAACACCCTTATATGGTTTTTCAAATGCCTCTTTTAAAGCGGCCGGCGAAGAAGTGGGTATTCGTAAATTAGTAGATGATTTTTATCTCTTCATGGACGAGCTTCCAGAAGCCGCTATTATTCGCGCCATGCATAAAACGGATTTAACCAGCTCACGCGATAAGCTCACTTTATTTCTGTGTGGTTGGATGGGTGGACCGCGGCTCTACCACGAAAAATACGGCAGCATTAACATTCCCCGTGATCATTCACATTTGGTTGTTGGTGAAGCGGAACGTGACGCATGGTTAATGTGTATGCAAAAAGCAATAGCACAGCAAAATTACGCGCCCGAATTTGCCGATTATTTATTGTCGCAATTACGCATTCCCGCCGAGCGAATTTTCGCGGTTGCAAAAAAACCTCCCAATTCTCAATAGATATTTTAAATTTCAATACTAAAGTTTATTAACTGTATGGTTGATAACTTACAATATTTCTCTATGGTTATTAAATTACTTCCCGTCTTGCCAGCGCCTCAATAAGGGCATCCAGATGCAAAAGTCACCCTGGCTTATTATTTTACTAGCCGCAACCGTAGCTATTACGCCATTCGCGGTTGACACCTATTTGCCCGCCATACCGGTTATCGCCCATGACTTAAATGCCCATATCGGAACCGTACAACAATCATTAAGTATTTTTTTAGCCGCTTATGGCGCAGGCATGTTGTTATTCGGCCCACTGGCAGACAAATTGGGGCGTAGACCCTTGGCAATTTTTGGTATTTCAGGGTTTGCAGCAGCCAGTCTGTTTCTAGCCTGGGAAAATAGCATTCATAATTTTTTAATAGGTCGTGCCTTACAAGCGTTTTGCGGTGCAGCTGCAACTGTCATTGTCCCTGGAATTATTCGCCAGCTTTATCAGGAGCACACAGCCAAAGGAATGTCGTATATGTCGTTAATTATGATGCTGGCTCCTTTGCTAGCTCCGAGCATTGGCAGCGCCATTTTATACTTTAGTAATTGGCGTATGATTTTTATCTGGATTTTCATCTACGCGATAATTTTACTTTTTTTCGTCTGGAAATATTTACCAGAGCCCAAAGTCATCGCCCCGGTTGCAGGAGAACTTCCAACGACATCTATTACTTTTTTGTCTGGCTATAAAACGGTGCTAGCGCACCGGGAAGCCCGCCCGCTTATTGCAACTATTATGTTTTCATCGTTTAGTTTTTTCTGCTACCTCACCGCAATTCCTTTTGTGTACATAAAATATTTTGGCGTCAACGAGCAAGTTTTTAGTGTGCTGTTCGCCATCAATATTATTCTGTTAATGTGCTCGAGCTTTATTAACAGCCGCTATGTGACTCGTTACGGCTCGCCCTATATGGTACGCAAAGCTTTATGGCTTGCCATAGCGCTGGCATCACTGCTGTGCTTATTTAATATTTTAAAATTGAATATTATTTTTACTGTTGCAACGCTCGCACCGCTTATGGGGTGCCTCACGATGATAACCACCAATACCGACGCTATGATTGTTTTAAAATTTCCTAATCATTCAGGCACGGCTACTGCAGTAACCGGGACATTACGTTATGCATGCGGAGCACTAGCTGGTCCGATGCTCGCCCTGACATATACTGGCACCGCTGTTCCTTTTGCAGCGCTTATGCTCGCAGGAATTCTGGGTATTCTTGCTTGCCAGTTATGGATGCGCGCCACCAACACGCCATGACCAAAAAATTTCTATGGTTTCTTTTCGTTAAAATGGCATCATGCGACTACATTTACAGAGGGTATGCATTACCGAACAAGTAGATCGTCAATGTTTTGTACGCGTCAATAAATTTAGCAATAACAATCAACAAGGACTCAATACCATGAAAGTAATCGGCGTTTTTTTAGCTGGGCTGGTCGTCACTGCATGCACGTCTCAGAACAAACTTGATCGCACTTATACAAAAGATGCGTCGGAAAAAATAGAAGCAGCGGTAACGATTCCGCTAGCGGACTTGAACTTAATTGAAACACGCATTCCGCATGCCCTGGGCGATGCACTGAAAAACCCTTATGCAGAACCAACCGACATCAGCTGCGAAAGTTTAGCAAAAGAAATTACTGCGCTTGATGAAGCCTTAGGTGCAGATCTCGATACGCCGGTTACAAAGAAAAATGAAGGGCTTATTGCACGCAGCGTTGTAGCAGGATCTGTTTCAGCAATACGCAAAAATACTGAAGCCGTTGTTCCCTACAGAAACTGGGTGCGTAAATTATCCGGTGCAGAGCGAAAATCCAAAACAGTTGCATCCGCAATCAGTGCCGGTGGAATTCGTCGCGCTTATTTGAAAGGTATCGGCCAAGCCAATAAATGCGTTGTGCCCGCTGCACCTCGCCTATTGGTTGTAATACCATAATGGGCATCAATATGAACACATCTACTAAAGATCCGCTGCACGGAGTTACACTAGAGCACGTTGTATCAACATTGGCTGAACACTACGGCTGGGAGGAATTAGGCAGACGAATTAGTATTCGCTGCTTTCAGGCGGACCCGAGCGTTAAATCCAGTTTAAAATTTTTACGAAAAACACCATGGGCTAGAGAGAAAGTTGAGCAACTTTTTGTTGCTACTTTTAAAACTTTAAAATGAAGGGTGAGTATGATGAAGATTTTTTCAACGTTTATTGCTTTGTTTTTTTTCCTCATGGCTGCAAGTACTCATAGTGAAATTTACTCATGGGTTGATAAAGAAGGTAAAAAACACTTTGGTGAAAAAGTTCCGAAGGAATACCTCAAACAAAGCATTCCCGTTGAGGTAAAATCCATTAATAGCATGGATGCGACTAAAGTTTCTAAAACACCAACTCCACGCACAACTGAAAATGACCGATACTTTGTACAACCATCAGAAAATAATAAGTCGAAAAAATTGAGTCAATGCGAAATGTTAAAGCAAGCTTACGCAAACAGCGTTAGTTGTTTTGAAACATGTCGGAATAGGGAAGGTAGATATGTCAATAATGTTGCAGCATGTAGCCATTGCCAGGATCTCAAAAAACCTGATTGCCGTTAGCGGAATATCTAAATCGAGCTTATCTTTAATTTTCAATAGACAAGGAAAATTCAATAGGTTTTATTCTTCTTGTAATTGCATCGCCCACATTTGTGCGTACTTTCCTTGCAGGGACAGCAATTGATTGTGGCTTCCTTCTTCAATAACCATTCCCTGATCGAGCACAATTATTTTATCGGCATCAACAATGGTAGATAGACGGTGCGCAATCACCAATGTAGTTCTACCTTGTGCAACTTCATGCATAGCGTCCACAATGGCCGCTTCGGAGTGGGAATCCAGTGCAGATGTCGCTTCATCAAAAATTAAAATAGGTGAATTTTTTAACAGCACTCGCGCTATGGCTATCCGCTGTTTCTCTCCTCCTGACACTTTGAGTCCACGTTCACCCACTAGCGTTTTATCACCATCCGGCAGGCTTGCAATAAATTTTTCCAAGTGAGCCATCTTAATCGCGCGATTAATCTGCTCATCAGTTGCTTCGGTGTTGCCATAAGCGATATTTTCTCGAATGCTTGTATTAAATAGCACGGTATCCTGAGGCACTATGGCAATCGCACGACGCAAAGAATCTTGATTAACCTGCTGGATATTTTGTCCATCTATTTCAATACTTCCGTTATTGATATCGTAGAAACGATACAGCAAACGAGCAATGGTACTTTTACCAGCGCCAGAAGAACCTACAATGGCAACTCTGGCGCCAGCAGGAATTATTAAATTTAATTTTTGCAAAATCGGCCGGTCTGCATTGTAGGCAAACTCAACATCTCGCCAAACGATATTGCCTCTACTAACCACTAAGTTCGGTGCATCTATGGTGTCCACAATCTTTGCGTTGCGTTTAAGCAGCGCCAACATATTTTCAATATCGGTCAATGAACGGCGAATTTCACGGTATACAAATCCTAGAAAATTTAGCGGAATAAAAAGTTGAATCATGTAGGCATTAATCATCGCCAAATCGCCAATGGTCATCTCCTTATCGATCACGCTTTGCGCAGCCATGATCATCATTACCGTCATTGCTCCTGCGATGATAAAAGCCTGGCCGGAGTTGAGTGTTAACAACGACATTCTATTTTTTAATTTTGCGGTCTCCCAATCGGCAAGAAATTTGTCGTAAGTATCTGCCTCATATTTTTCGTTATTGAAATACTTAACCGTTTCATAATTTAATAAGCTGTCGATAGCTCTGGTATTAGTGGAAGAGTCTGCCTGATTTGCCTCGCGCACAAAGCGATTACGCCACTCGGTTGTGACAATGGTAAACGCAATATAAATAACAACCGCGAGTAGCGTGATAATCGCGTACCAATAGGAAAAAGCAACTGCGAAAATAATAGCTACCGAAAAGATCTCAACCAGCGTCGGTACAATATTGAACATGAGGAAGCGCATTAAGAAACTTATGCCATTAGTACCGCGTTCAATGTCCCTGCTAATTCCGCCAGTTGCACGATCAAGGTGAAACGCCAACTCCAGAGAATGTAAATGTTTGAAAACACGTAGGCCTACTTTGCGCATAGCGCGCTCAGTAACTCGACCAAACAATGCATCACGTATCTCACCTAAAAAAACGCTACCAAATCGTAATACGCCGTAAAAAACCAGAAAGGTTAACGGCAAATAAATTGCTGGATTAACATTAGGGTCGACTCCGTCTATAATATGTTTTAACGCCCAGGGCATCAGGAGCGTTGCCAGCTTCGCCCCTATGAGGGCAAGCACAGCGAGAATGACACGGCCTTTAAAATCCCACAAATAAGGCCACAGGTACTTCACGGTTTCCTTCAAATCTACTTTCAGTTGCTCGCCATGTTTTTTTTCTACCGGTTCCGCACGACTCGTTCCACGCATATTTCTACCTAAATTTGGCCAATATCTTGCAGTTTACTTAGGGGGCTTGACGCCTTAATCTTCATCCAGAATACTGATTATTAATGATGCGAGCGGCCATTTATGTTTTGTTATCTTAGGCTAACAGCAGCCAGGAAACCTTATTAGTGTTTTTAGTAAGGTTTTTTGAAGATAGGAGAAAAATAATTTGGTTGAGTGCGGGCGCACAGACTAGTATTAAACTGGATATAGACTTACGTGCCATATTTCTGTTTTTATTTTTGCGACCAAATCGCGAGAACTAAATCGATGTTTCCATTGAAATGCGCACGTGTTTCGATTGTGCATAATGCAATTTCGTAAAGAGAAGCCATGATGGCAAAATCATCAAAACGTCTATTAATTTTAACGCACGAGTTTCTTCCATTTCGTGGCGGCATTGCTACCTACTGTGCCGAGCTTGCACGGGCCGCAAGCGCCCTGGGACACAAAGTAACTGTTGTGGCTCCGGATTACGGAAAAGATAACAGCAAAGAAGATCGTGAATGCCCGTATAAAATTCGCCGCTTTTCTGGCGGTCTGTACAAAACTTCATTGATGCCACGTGTTATCGCAGAAGTTGCAACTATAGATGCAGACGATTATGACATCATCCACGCCGCAGAGTGGTCTTTCGTCGTAGCCTTACATTTGATCCAACCGTTTAAAAAAATACCTTTTATCGCTACGGTTCACGGTACCGATATTTTTGGATTTGCGACGTCAAAAGTAACTCGCCTGTTACGTGCCACAGATACCTTGAAACACGCCGATTACATTGTGGCGAACAGCATATTTACAGCGCAACTCGCAAAATCACAGCACCCCTATATTGCAGATGAAAATTTAATTGTCACCTTATTGGGTGTTAATTCCTGGTGGTTTGAAAAATCGAAAAATCCGCAGGATGTGTTATCAAAATACCAGATAGATGCAAACCGGAAGATTTTATTAACGGTCGCACGAATTGACGAGCGCAAGGGCCATCGCCGAATGTTGCAAGCGCTGGCGTTGCTGTCTAAAGAAGAAAAAGATCAAGTTACTTACGTAATAGTAGGCGAATCCATCAATAAAGCTTATCTGGAAGAGCTGCATGAACTTGCCGATAAATGCGGCGTTCCGGTTATTTTTCTGGGTGGGATTCCTGCAGAAGATATTCGAAATCTTTACCAGGTCGCCTGGTTATATTCCATGTTAGCTGAACACCATCCTAGAAAAGTAGAAGGCTTTGGACTAGTTTATCTTGAAGCTGCCGCACAATCCCTGCCCAGTATTGCATCGCCCATGGGCGGCGTGCCCGAAGTTGTTATCCACAATAAAACCGGCTATTTAATAGAGGAACATACGCCTCAGGCTG
>Ga0247738_10000596_pt1 | contig 13603 bp, 11 predicted proteins | sample UWRJL013104B2_FD_180936 | JGI IMG/M metagenome (GOLD analysis project Ga0247738, IMG submission 180936) | Plant litter microbial communities from Arlington Agricultural Research Station in Wisconsin, United States - UWRJ-L013-104B-2 | ecosystem: Environmental > Terrestrial > Plant litter >...
CCTGGAAGACGCCTTCCGCCTCTGGCGCTTCCGCCACGTGACCACCGTGGAGCGCGTGATCGGCTTCAAGCGCGGCACCGGCGGCACCGGCGGCGTAAGTTACCTGCGCAAGATGCTGGACGTGGTGCTGTTCCCTGAGATCTGGCGCTTGCGCACCGATCTTTGAAATTCAGACCTCGTACACCACAGGGCGGCACTGAACGCTGCAATAGACGGTGCTGTTGAACGCAGTTGGCTCGACGGCGGGAAAACCGAGTTCTCCCCTCTTCTTGCCATCGGCCACCTTTTCGTCGGCATTCCTCAGCAAAAGATCCACCAGCGGTCCGATCCATGTGTCGTCGGAGTTCAAGAACCTGTCCAGCGCCTCTTCTTCGCTTTCGCCCCGGTCTCCGTAGCTGCAAATGTGGGTGCCCTCCACCTCGGGGACATCCTCACCCGCGGTCAAGAAGTGGTCTACAAACAAGACCGCCTGCGCCTCGGGTGGCCATGCATCCACCACCACGGGTCTGCAATTTTCAGCTTCAACGAGCACGTATTGGTGCTCCCACACTTTGTGGTCGATCACCCTGATTTTTGCGGTCGGCGGCAATGCGTCGATCATGAGATGGGCCACGAACAGGGCGCGTTCGCCACAATTTCCGACTCCCGTCCGCTTCACAATCTCGGCGGAGACATGGCACAGGTTTTGCGCCGTGTTCTTGCCCATCTCCTGAAGAAGGTGCGGGCACTCATCCAGGGCATGTCTCCCGCGCCAAAATGCCTGCAGCAAGTCGGGGTACTCCAGCTTGTTCAAATCCGAAACCCGGTTCACCGCGTGTGGCAAGAAGGTCTTGACTTGCTGAATGGCGCGGTCCGCCTCTGCCAGAAGCTCCTTCTCCTCCTTCGATACCCAGAGGACCAGGGACGGCTGACTTTCGATGAGCTTGCTCTGCACTTCGGCGTTGCAGAAGAGATAGGGATTGTTGATGCGGTTGACCATGGTGGCACTGGCTCCTGACAGGAATGCGCCAGGGTGGCGCGGAAGGTCGACAGGCGACCAACGGCGAGGAGTGTGTTTCTTCCGGTCTGCGCTCAAGAGATCGAGTGACCAATGTCACTCATCAAGGGACGAGCCGCGCGGTTCTGGCAACGGCAAGGCCCGCCAGCCCTTGGGTACGGCGCGCCTCAGCGCTACACGCCGGCTTCGGCCGCGGCCAGGCGGTACAGGATCTGCCGCATCATCAGGCCCGGCTTGTCCGGCGCGAAGTTCAGATCGAACTGCGGCTCGCTGTCGTTGCGCACCACATCCATGATCCATTCCAGCGCATCCACGTCTTCCTGGTAGGCCTTGGTCGACGCGCTGTGCAGGTGCTCGTCGATGGCCGCGTCGTCCAGCTTGAAGTTGCGGCTGCAGAACCACCAGTAGTGGATCGATTGGTTCGTCTCCGGTGTGAAGATGTGGCTGATGTTGAAGCGGTAAGTGCGCGGCTGCCCGCTGGGGTCGTGGTTGTCCACGATGCGCGCATACGCCGTGTGCAGCGCGGGCGAGACGAAGCGCGCGTCCGAGAAACGGTCGACCGGTTTTCCGGTCAGGCCCGTGGGCATCGCGTACACGCCAGGCGGCGGCGAGTCGCGCAGCTCGCGGTCGATGACCACCATGCCACCCTCCTCGCGCACCTTCAGCCGCGAGCGCGCGTACTCGGGCGTGCCGATGGCCCCCGGGTGCAGGAACGGGAAATGCGTCTGGTCCAGCAGGTTCTCGTGCATGGCCACGTAGTCGGACTTCAGGTGAAAACCGCCGCCGACCGTCTTCCACTCGGGACTGCCCAGCCAGCTGGTGTCGGGCACCAGGGACTCGTCCGCGTGGTCGGCGTCGCCCATCCAGATCCAGATCAGCGTGCCGCGCTCCACCGTGGGAAAGCTGCGCACGTTCGCGTTCGTCGGCACGATGGGCATGGCCGGCATGTGCACGCAGCGGCCCGAGGGGTCAAACCGCATGCCGTGGTAGCCGCACATGAGCACGTCGCCCACCAGCTGGCCCTTGGCCAGCGGAAACGAGCGGTGCGGGCAGCGGTTGCGCACCGCCACGGGCTCACCGGCCAGGGTGCGGTACAGCGCCACGTCCACGCCCAGCAGGCGGCGGCTGATGATCTCGCGCGTCACCTCGCTGGCCAGCGCGGCCACGTACCAGCAATTGCGCACCAGCGGCGTGGTGTGGTCGGCAAAGCCGCCCGGCACGAACTCGCGCGGGTGCTCCACTTCAAACTCGGCGGGACGTTCAACGATCATGTCCATGGGGCTTCCTTCCAGCGTTTCAGGCGTCCAGCACGAGCCTCGAACCGCGCGCGCGCGACACGCAGATGCACAGCGATTCGTCGGCCGCTTTTTCTTCGGGGGTGAGGTAGTGGTCGTGGTGCTCGATGCCGCCCTCGGCCTCCACCACCGGCAAAGGGCACAGGCCACATTCGCCGCGCCGGCAATCCCACAACACGGGCACGCCCTCGGCCAGCAGGGCATCGAGAATGCTCACGTCGCTGCCCACCTGCACGGTCTTGCCCGTGCGCTGCAGGTGCACGCGGAAGGGTTTGGCGTCGCCCGCGATCGCGGCGGTGAACCGCTCGCTGCGCACCCGCTCCGGCGCCCAGCCAAGGGCCGACGCGGCGGCGTGCGCCGCATCGATCATCGGCTTGGGGCCGCACACGTACACCGACGTGCCGGCGGGCTGGGCCCGCAGCAGCGCCTGCAGATCGGGCGTGCCCTGCGCATCGCTGCCGTGAAAGTGCACACGCTCGCCCGCCAGCCGCGCCAGCTCGTCGCGGTAAGCCATGCCGGCCGCGTCGCGGCCGGCGTAGAACACGCGGTAGTCGCAGCGGCGGCGGGCCAGGCTGCGCGCCATCGAGAAGATGGGCGTGATGCCGATGCCGCCCGCGATCAGCAGCACGTTCTGGTCGCGCCGATCGAGCGGGAAGTTGTTCACCGGCGGACCGACCCGCAGGCGTGTGCCCACCTCGAACGTGGCATGGATGTGCGCGGAGCCTCGGGCATGGTCTTCGCGCTGCACCGCGATGCGGTAGGTGTTGCGCGCGTCTTCGTCCAGGCCCGCGCCGCCCACCAGCGAGTAGTGGCGCACAATCAGCCCCCGCTCGGGCGAGACCGTGTGCAGCGCAATGTGCGACCCGGCGGAATACGACGGCAGCGGGCCGCCGTCCACCCGCGTCAACAGGAACTCGCGCACGCGGTCGGTCAGTTGCCGCACGGCGCTGACCTGCACGTCGAAGTTGGGCCGTGCCATGGTCGAAGCCTCAGTCGAGCTTGATGCCGGACTTCTGGATCAACGGGCCCCAGGCCGCCACCTCCTGCTCCATCAGCTTGCCCATCTCGGTGGGCGACATGGTGTAGGGCTCGTAGGTGAACAGCGTCAGCTTGCTGCGCATGTCGGGCGCCTGCATCACCTTGGCGATCGCCTCATTGAGCCGCACCACGATCTCCCTGGGCGTGCCCTTGGGCGCGAGCAGGCCGTTCCAACCACCCACCGCCCACTGCGAAGGCGCGCCGGTTTCGGCGGCGGTCGGCACCTTGTCGTAGCCCGCGATGCGCGTGGGCGCTGCGGCGGCCAGGAAGCGCACCTTGCCGGCCTGCAGCATCGCGCCGGCCGACGCGGCCGAGCCGATCGCCCAGTCCAGCTCGCCATTGGCCACCCCGGTGTACAGCTGCGAAGACTCTTTGTACGGCACGTGCGTCATGCGCGTGCCGGTGGCCGACTCCAGCATCAGGCCGCCCAGGTGCGCCGGGCTGGCCACGCCCCAGGAGCCATACGTCACGCCATCGGGCTTGGCCTTGGCGCTGGCGATCAGGTCGCCCATGGTCTGCCACTTGGAGGCGGTGGGCACCACGACGAAAAAGTAATTGCGCACCAGCGGCGTGACGGGCTCGAAGTCTTGCGTGGCGCTGTAGGGCAGCTTGTTGAACAGGTGCGGCTGCGTGCCGATGTGAAAGCTGTCCATGTGCACCAGCGTGTAGCCGTCGGCCGGGGCCAGCCGCGCCGACTGGAAGGCCACGAAACCGCTCGCGCCCGGCTTGTTTTCGATCACCACCGGCTGGCCCAGCGCCGGGCCCAGCTTCTCGGCCAGGTTGCGCAAGAGCACGTCCGGACCCTGGCCGGCCGGGAACGGTGTGACGATCTTGATGGGCCGGGCCGGGTAGCTCTGCGCCAGCGCGGCACCGGGCAGCAGGTGAACGGCGGCGCCCGCCAGCAGCGCGCCGAGGAACTGGTGTCTGTTCATGTTTGTCTCCAGGGATTCGAATGGGGCTGGCAAATTTTATTGATTCAAATCAAAGATAATTGAACTCAATTCTGGTTATCACTTGACGTTTTCAAGCACAAATGGACACCACCACCCACATCCGCACCTTCGTTGAAGTCGTGCGCTGCGGCGGCTTCTCCGAAGCCGCGCGGCAGCTCGGTGTGGTGCCCTCGGTGGTGGCCAGGCGCATCGCCCAGCTGGAGGCCGAGCTGCAGGCCCGGCTGTTCGAGCGCACCACGCGCAAGGTGGCGCTGACCGAAGCCGGCGAGAGACTGCACCTGCGCGCGGCCGGCGTGGTGGCCGAGTTTGAAGAGCTGTTGCACGCCGTGCGGCGCGACGAAGGCAAACCCGAAGGCCACCTGCGCGTGATGGCCCCCACCACGCTCACCATGGAGCAGCTGGGCGACGTGTTCTGCGCCTTCCTCGCCACGCATCCCCGCATCACGCTGGAGCTGTCCCTGGTCGACCGCTCCACCAACCCGGCCGAAGCCGGCTTCGACCTCGCCATCAGCGGGCGCGCCGCCAGCTACGAAGGCGTGGTGGACGTGCCGCTGTGCCCCGTGCAGCCGGTGCTGTGCGCGGCGCCCGCGTACCTGAAAGAGCGCGGCACACCGTCGCACCCGCGCGATCTTGCGGACCACGCCTGCATCGCCTTTGCGCCCACCGGTACGAACTGGGCCTTTCAAAGTGCGCGCGGCGTGGTGGCCGTCGACGTGCACCCGCGCCTGCTCGCCGACGACAACCGCACCGTGCTCCGGGCTGCGCTGCAAGGCCTGGGCGTGGCGCTGCTGCCGCGCTACATCGCGGGGGCCGAGCTGGCCAAGGGCACGCTGGTGCCCTTGCTGCCGAAGCACGAGCCGCAGGAAAACTGGTTCAAGGCTTATGTGCCACGCCGCAAGATGGGCACGGCGCGGGTGAAGGCGCTGCTGGCGTTTCTGCAGAAGAACTGGGCGGGTGTGCCTCTGTAGCGCGCGGCCCGTGAGAAGAGCACCGGATCCGGACACCTTGGTGACCCTACATCGGTCGGGCCATGCCACGCCACCGATCGCCACATCCCCAAAATCTGGGATGAAATATCCGGTTACACCGCTTATCATTCCGTTCGTCGGTCGCGTTTCCACATGGGGTGCTCCCTGTGCTTGGAGGTATCGGGCGATACCGCCCTTCAACCTTCTGCCCAGAGCCCATGTGATGCACACCCCAGCTGCGAGACTTTCCACCCGTTTCCTCATGGCGCCTGCCGCTGCAGCAGGCCTGGCCCTGGCTTGCTGGGCGGGCACGGCCGTAGCGCAGGAAAAAGTGCCCGTCGGCTACGTCAAGAACGTCAAAGGATTGGCCACCGTCACCACCGAGGGCCAGGTGGTGGAGGCGCAAGCCGGTACACCGCTGCACCAGGGCAGCACGCTCAAGACAGAAGCGCAATCCAGCATGGGCGTCATGTTCAAGGACAACACCATGATGTCCTTCGGGCCGAGCACGCAGCTCACTGTGGATGAGTACCTGTATGAGCCGGGTGAAGGCAAGCTCAAGTTGGGCGCGCGCATGGGCAAAGGCACGCTGAACTACGTGTCGGGCGTGATTGCCAAGCTGCAGCCCGAAGCCGTCACCATCAAGACCCCCACGGGCATGATCGGCGTGCGCGGCACGCAATTCCTGCTCAAGGTCTCGGAAGAGTGATCATTTGGCGCTGAGCACGATCCGGTCGCCCAGATCGTTCTCCGCCAGCCTCGCGCAATACAAAGCCACCAGCGGATCGCCGGGGTAGCTGTCCCGCAATCGATCGAAGCGTTCCTGCGCCTGCGCCCCGCCGTCGCGCACCGCTTCGTACGCCGCCTGGTACATCGCGGTGGGTGCGTAGCCTGGCGGGAGCGGGTCGGGCAGCGGCTCGAACACCTGCAGCGCCACCTTCTTGCCCTTGAGCACTAGGTGGCCCACCGGTCTGGCCGACACATGGGCGCAGGCCGACAGCGTGACCTCCGAGACGCAGATCAGCGTGCCCAGGTGCTTGTTCACGCTCTCCAGACGCGCGGCCGTGTTGACCGGGTCCCCCAGCGCGCGGTAGTCAAAGAGCGCATTGCCCCCAAAGTTGCCCACGATCACCTCGCCTGAGTGCACGCCAAAGCGCGTGTGTCCAAACGCAATGCCCTTGCCTTGCAGGTCCTGCGCATAAGCCGTGGCAAAGGCGTGCATCTCCATCGCGCAGTCCAGCGCGCGCTGCGCATGATCGGGCTGCGCCACGGGCGCGGAGAACATGATGGCCAGCGCGTCGCCCACGATGCGGTCCAGCGTGCCCTGGTGGCGGAATGCAATCGAAATCATCTCCTCGAGATAGCGGTTGAGCAGGGTGACCGCCGCCGCCGGATCGATGCCCTCCATCAATGCCGTGAACCCGGCCAGATCGGTGAAGATGAAACTGCAGTGCTGGCGCTTGCCGCCCAGTTCCAGTTGCGCGGGGTTGTTCATCAGGTACTCCACCCGGTTGGGGGAGACATAACGGGAAAACGCCTCCTTGACCCAGCGCTGCCGCCGCTCGCTCCAGAAGTGCCGGCACACGCTGGCCAGGACGAACGCCACCGCCCAGGCCAACGCAGGCGTGAAGCTGTCCAGCAGCAGACGGTGGTTCAAGAACGCCGACCAGCCGCCCCACAACACACCAGCCACCAGCGCCAGGGACAGGGCCGCGGCCCAGAGCGCGGGCACAAAGGAGCCGATCCAGACCACAGCCACGCAGCCCAGCACCACCGCGATCGCTTCGGCCGCCACAGCCCAGCTGGGCCGGTTCAGGAACGTGCCAGCGAGCACCTGCTCCAGCGCCTGCGCATGCGCCTCCACGCCCGGCATCACACGGCCCAGCGGATTGAAGCGCAGGTCCAGCAGGCCTTGCGCGGAACTGCCCACCAACACGATGTGGCCCTCCAGCATCTCGGGCGCCACGTCGCCGGCCAGCACCTTCCAGGCCGGTACGTAACGATGCGCCTGGGCCACGGTGTAGTGCAGCCACATCTCGCCCCGTGCGTTGGTGGGCACGCTGACCTGCCCGATCCGCACTTGCGCCAGGGCAGGCGCTTCGCCCTCAGCGCGCCGCAGAATGTAGTTGTCCACCCCCTGAGCCACCCGCAGCAACTCGGCGCTCAGACTGGGAACGGGTGTGTTGTCCAGCGCCAGCACCATGGGCACGCGGCGCACCACGCCGTCGCCGTCGGGCACGAAGGTCAGTGCGCCGCTCCCGCTGGCTGCGGCATGGAGCGCCGGCAGTGGTGGCACCGAAGTGGGAAACGTGTGCAGCGCCTTGGGGCTGGGCTCGCCCACCCACACATAGCGATAAGGGGCTTGCGGCGCTGCGGGTTGCGTCGGGTGCGCCGCCGCCACCTCGCTGCGGAGCGCGAAGCCCAGCACCACGTTGTGCCTGGCGATGGCCTCGGCAAAAGTCGCGTCGTGGTCCGGCAGTGCATCGAGTGCGCGCGCCAGGGCGGGTGACAACGCCCATTCGGCCGAAGCGCGGCGGGGCGAGGTGCGATCCGGCTCGGCAAACACCACGTCAAAGCCGATGGTGGCGACTCCCTTGGCGCCCAGCTGTTCAACCAGTTGAGCCAGCCTGGTGCGCGGCCAAGGCCATTGGCCCACCCTCTCCAGACTTTCTTCGTCGATGTCGATGATCCTCACCGGCACCGCCTCGTAAGCGCGAGGGTGCCAGCGCTGGTACTGATCGAACCCCTGGTTGCGCAGGGCCTGCAGCGCGAGGGGGTCCAACATCACCAACACCAGGCCGAGCACGGCCGTCACGAGACTGAGCAACGTGGCGACCGCCCCCAGGGACAATGTGCTTTTCATGCATCAGCCCGACGCACGGCTCAGCCCTGGCGGATGCCCCAAGCCTGCTTCTCGGCGTGGCTCAAAGCGCCCAGCACCTCGCGTGCGTGGGCATCGCCTTGCGTGACGATGGCTGAAAAGCGTTCCCACTGCAGAAACCCGAACCTGAACAGCGCAGGATTGAAGTACAGATCGGTCTGCCTGCGCGACTCCGACTGCCGCGACACGCTGTAGAGCACCGATACATTGAGCAGATACGACACCAGCGAAGGAACGCGGTAACGCTGTCTGGCCCGGGGCTTGAGCCGATCGAACAGGACCTGCCAGGCACTGGGCATCTCATCGAAATCGAGCCGTCGGGCATGCCTTGCGCTGAGGTCCACACCAATCACCTTGCCGACCCCGCGCATGTTTCTCATCACATTGGCCGGAAAGTTGTTGAACGTGCCGCCATCGCAGAACAGTTCACCGTCCAGCACCACCGGCGGGAGCGCACCGGGGATGGCGATGCTGGCGCGCAGTGCGCGGCTCAGGTCGCCCTTGTGCCACTGCATCTCGCAGCCTTGCGTGTAATTGCTCGCGATACAGAAATAGCCTTTCCAGAGATCGACGATATCGACCGGCCCGCCCATCAGCGACGCAATGGAACGCTCGATGATGGCGCGCACCCGCCGACCCTTGATCAGCGAAATCAACGGCAACAGGTTGTAGTCGCCGGTGGGGTTGACCTTGAACGCCTGCTGGATCACCTCGATGGTTCCGGGGATGCCCCGGTCCGCCGCAATGGCGGCGGCCATCACGGCCCCCATGCTGGTGCCGCCGACGCAATCGATTTCGATGCCCAGCTCATTGAGCGCCTTCCACACGCCCAGGTGAGCGAAGCCCCGCGCGCCACCGCCCGCCAGCACCAGACCGACCGCATTGCGGCTCAGCAGGCGCGCCAGCCGCGCGATGTCGCCATCCAGCTCGGGGCGCAGATTCAAGTGGCCCGTGACCGGCCGGCGCTCGATCCATCGGCGCATTCCGAGCGGTGAACGGGTGCTCGCTGGATGCAGCAACACGAGCGTCTCTGCCGCCTCGCTGCGCTGCGGCGGATCGACCATACAGGCCAGCTCCACCGGGTGAATGGCGGCGGGCTGCGTTGCATCTGCCAGCAACAACACTTCATCGCTCTGGCTGACGCAAAGTTGCGTCCACTCGGTCGGCTCATCATCCGCCACCATCAGCACGAAGTCGTGTGCTGCTTCCAGGTCTTCGAGGATCGTCAAGGCGCGGGGGCTGGAAAGCGCGCCGTCCCCAGCGCCCTCTGCCGCTGCGCGGGTGGCCATGGCAGTCGAATCCACCCAGCAGGCCCGGCCAAACTGCCCTAGTGCCTGCGTCAGGCGCTGCGCCATGGCGTGGGCCTCCACGGCCCCGGTGATGGGCAACAGCGTCACCGTCACGGGCGGCGGCAGCGGGCGCCGATCGTGCTGGGTCTGCAATCGCTCGATGATCTTCTTCGTGAGCGCAATGGACACCTGCGGATTGCGCTCCACCAGCGCGGTGAAACGCGCCTTGTCGAGCCGCACCACCACCGTCCTGCGGATGGCCACCACTGTCGCCGAGCGCGCTGCGTCGGTGTAAAGGCTGATCTCGCCCGAGATCTCGCCGCGCCCGAGCTCACGAACCATGCGAGGGGCGTTGTCGTCGGTCTTGACGTACACGCGCAGCCGACCGCTCACGGTCAGGTAGGCGGCATCGCCGGGTGTGCCCTGCTCCATGAGCACATCCCCCGCGCGCAACTCGATCCATTGCACGTTGCGCTGAATGTCTTGCAGCGTCTCTGGGTCAATGCCCGGGAAATTCTCGCTGAGATAGGTTGCCAATGCGGCGCCGCGCCGCTGGCATTCGATGTCGTCTGCAGTCATGTCGATCTCAAATGTGGGGATGCCACATGCGAGAAATGCGGCGTCGCAGCTCGGCGGGATCCCGGAGTTCCAGGGCAAATGGACAATTTCACATACTAACATTGCGATTGCAAAATCCATGCCCACCGACCTGCCGGCGGTGGCATGATTCGCGCTGGCATTGAATCTGGATTGCGCGCATCAATCGGCTTTTGAAGAATGGGAGTGACCGCGTGTTTGAAATGAAAAACCTTCGTCAGTGGGTGCTGGCGCCGAGCCTCCTGATTGCGCTGCTTCTCCTCTCGGCCTGTGCCCCCACCATTCCGCGCTCCTATGTTGTGCTGATCCCCGATCCCGACGGAGCCGTGGGCCAGGTCATCGTGAGTGGGCAAAGAGGCAGTCAGGTGCTAACCCGTTCCGGGCAGGTGGCCGGAATCGATGGCAATGAAGTCAAGGCGGAACTGGCCCCCGCTCAATTCGACGCCGACTTCTCCGATGCCAAGGCCGCACAGCCTGCGCCGCCCGAGCATTTTTTGCTGTATTTCGTCAGCGGTGGAATTCGTTTGACCGATGAATCAGAAATTCAATTCAACGACATATTGGCGCGCTGGAAGACCCGGGGTGCTCAGGCAATTGTCGAGGTGGTGGTGATTGGGCACACCGATACCGTTGGCACCGCTGAAAACAACATCGTGCTGTCGGCGCAGCGCGCCCAGGTGGTGGCCGAGCGGCTGCGAGCCTCCGGGCTGAAGCTGTCGGCCCTCACGCTGGAGTCGCACGGTGAAAAGAACCCGCTCGTTCCCACCAGGGACGGGGTACCGGAGCCGCGCAACCGCCGGGTGCAGGTCACGATTCGCTGAGAAGCATGGCGAGCCGCGACGAAGCTCCTCGCGGCGGCAGGCTGACCGAAAGCTCAGACCGGCAGCTCCCATGCCTGGCCGAATCAGGCCGGCGCCGTCAACTCGGCCAGGAGGCGGCAGTCGGCCCCATAGCAACTGCAGGCCATGGCGATGAGCCCGGGCCGGTTGAGCAGCTTCATCTCGCCCCGGTGGTACTCGATGAGGCCCGCACGCTGCAGATCGCCGGCCGCCTCCGTCACGCCCACGCGCCGCACGCCCAGCATGAGCGCAATGAGCTCGTGCGTGACGTGGAAGTGGTCGCTTTGCAAGCGGTCCTGGCTCATCAACAGCCAGCGCGCCAGGCGCGGGCTAATCGTGTGAAAGCGCTCGCAGGCAGCGGCCAGGGCTTGCTGGTGCAGTCGCACGAGCAGGCTGGCCTGCAGCACACGCTGCAGCGCCGGCAGGCTGCCGATGGCCTCGCGCAACACCAGGGCAGGCACCCGCCAGCTGTGGCCCGCGCCCTGCACCAGCGCGCGCCACGGTGTCTTGGCCCAACCGAGCACGAGTTCGGAGCCGAGCATGCCTTCGCGGCCCACCATGCCCACTTCGAGCGGCGGATAGTCGTCCACATCGAGCACGAGTGAGAGGAAGCCTTCCGTTGGAAAGTGCGCGTGCGCCAACGGCACGCCGCGCTCGCTGAGTTCGGCCGATTGCAGCAGCTCGAAGGGTTCACACAGGCTCAGCAGGCGAGCACGTTCTGCATTCGGCAACTGAGCGATCAGCAGGTTTTCGCGAGCGGTCATGAGCCAGTGTGAAGGGCGCTCCCCACGTCCACCGTTCGGCAGCGCACTTAAGCCACGTGAAAGGGTCAGACCGCTTGCTGGGGCGGCAGCAGCCGGTCGTATTCCTTCTTTACCACCGCATAACACTCACAGACGCGCGCCTCCAGACCCTCACGGTTGAGCACCATGATGCGGCCGCGCGCGTAGCGGATGAGCTTGAGTTTCTGCAGCTTGACGGCCGCTTCGGTCACACCCTCGCGGCGCACGCCGAGCATGTTGGCGATGAGCTCCTGCGTCATCACGAGATCGGGGCCGTCCAGCCGGTCCAGGCTGAGCAGCAGCCAGCGGCAGAGTTGCTGGTCGAGCGAGTGGTGGCGGTTGCACACGGCGGTCTGAGCCATCTGGGTGATGAGGGCTTGCGTGTAGCGCAGCATGAGGTGCATCACCGGGCCAGAGCGGGCGAACGCTGCCTTGATGTGAGCGCCGCGCAGGCGGTAGCCCCGCCCCGCGCTTTGCACCACCGCGCGGCTGGGGGTGGTCTCGCCTCCCATGAAGAGCGAGATGCCCACCACGCCTTCGTGACCGACCACGGCGATCTCGGCGGAGGAGCCGTTTTCCAGCACGTACAACAGCGAGACGATGGCGGTGGTGGGAAAGTACACGTGCGTCATCTTGTTGCCCGACTCGTACAGCACCTGGCCCAGCGGCAGCTCGACGGCCTCCAGCAGAGGGGCCATGCGGGCCCACTCGTCCGGCGGCAGCGAAGCCAACAGGTCGTTGGTGGACGGATCTGGCGCAATCTTCATGGACTCTTCTTTCGCAAACGTGCAAGCGCCCGCCCGGGTGCGGGAATGCGCGGTCCGAGTCTGGGTGGCGGCATCGCGCGCGTATGTACGGTACCGTACACAGTGCCAGCGAGGGGGAAATCTTTTCAGTTGGTCTGCAGCGAGATCACGAACTGGCTGTCCGGCGGCAGGCCGCGCCAGCGCAGGCGTTCGCCCACCGCGAGGCAGCGGGCGAAAGGCTCGGCGGCCTGGGCATGGGCGGCGCTGGCGCGCGTCACGGTGAAGCGCAACCGCGTGTCGCCGCGCACGAGGGTGATCTCGGCCCGGGGCCAGTGCGCGGGCAGGCAAGGGGTGAAGAAGAGTTCATCGGCTTCCTGGTGCAGCCCGAGGATGGACTCGACCACCGCTCGGTGCATCCAGCCGGCCGCGCCGGTGTACCAGCTCCAGCCACCGCGCCCGATGCGGGGCGATTCGCTGTACACGTCGGCCGCCATCGCATACGGCTCCAGCCCGTAGGCCGGGCCGCGCTGTGGGTGGGCGGCCCGGTGTGCCGGGCTCAGGTAGGTGAAGTAGCGGTAAGGCGTGTCGTGTGCATCGGCCGCTTCACCCGCGCCGCGCCGCGCGAGGATGGCCGAGGCCATCAGCGCCCACACGCCCGCGTGGGCATACTGCCCACCGTTCTCGCGCACGCCCGCCGGGTAGGCCTGGATGTAGCCAGCGCTGGGTTGTGCGTGCGCCAGCGACGGTGTGAGCAGGCGGATCAGGCCCGCGTCGCGGTCCACCAGCTGTGCTTCCACCGCGCGCATCGCGACCGCCTGGCGCTCTGGCGAGGCCTGCCCCGAGAGCACCGACCAGGCCTGCGCGATCAGGTCGATGCGCGCCTCGCTCTGGGTGCTGGAGCCGAGCACGCTGCCGTCGTCGAAGAAGGCGCGGCGGAACCAGGCGCCGTCCCAGGCGGGGCCTTGCAAGGCCGCTTGCCAGCCCTTGAGCGCGTCCGCCCAGCGTTGTGCGCGGGCCGATTCGCCGCGCCGGTTCGCGAGAGCGATCCAGTCCGGCACGATGGCGCACAGAAACCACGCCAGCCACACCGACTCGCCCTGCCCGCCGTGGCCCACCCGGTTCATGCCATCGTTCCAGTCGCCGCCGCCCATGAGTGGCAGGCCGTGCCGGCCGGTGCGCAAGCTGTGGTCGATCGCGCGCGCCGCGTGTTCGTAGAGC
>Ga0247738_10000597_pt1 | contig 13596 bp, 8 predicted proteins | sample UWRJL013104B2_FD_180936 | JGI IMG/M metagenome (GOLD analysis project Ga0247738, IMG submission 180936) | Plant litter microbial communities from Arlington Agricultural Research Station in Wisconsin, United States - UWRJ-L013-104B-2 | ecosystem: Environmental > Terrestrial > Plant litter >...
AAGTTCTCCAGTTACTTATAGTATTGTTTGGGATTCTTCTCCAGTAAATAATTTTGCAGCAGTTACTGATGCAGCATTACCTGAAAGTCCTATCGATATTGTTGTTCCTGCGGGAACTGCAGGGGGATCTTATACCGGAATATTGACTGTGAAAAATGCAAGTGGCGTAGTTAGTACAGGCTCATCTTTTACTGTAACTATAAATGAAACACCTACAATTACAACAAATGGAACAATCTCTCCAGTTGTTACAAGTACGGACTCGCAAACTACATCATTAACATATGCTGCAGTTACAGGAAATCCTATAGGATATTATATTGATTGGGACGTTTTTTCAGGTAACAGTCCAATCCAAAATCAAGGTACAACTTCATTCACTTTTGCTCCCGGCGGAGGTGCAATCGATACAATTGAAGTATCTCCTAATGTTCCGCCTGGAACCTATATCGGAAGGTTGGTTATTTACAATGGAACTTGTATCTCAGCAGCTCAGGAAGTATCAATAGTAATTAACCCTGAAGCACCCACTATAACAGTAGCAGAATCAGCAGATACAGTTTGTAGAAGTAATTCTTCCCAAAGTACAACGTTAGATTACAGTGCAACAACGGGATCTCCAGTTTCTTATAGTATTGTTTGGGATTCTTCTCCTGCAAATAGTTTTGCAACGGTTACAGATGCGGCATTACCAGCTAGTCCGATCACAATTGCTGTTCCTGCGGGAGCTGCTGTCGGAACTTATACCGGAACATTGACTGTTAAAAATGCGAGCAATGTTAGTAGTGCAGGTTCACTTTTTACAGTAACTGTAAATCCACCTCCTACAATTACAACAAATGGAGAGATCAATCCGGTTTTTACGAGTACAAATTCGCAAACTACATCATTAACATATACTGCAGTTACAGGAAATCCTGCAGAATATAAGATTGCTTGGGATAATTCAAACATAATGGGATTTCAAGGTAATACACCATTGACTCCCGTTTCAGGTGGTGGCGTGATAAATGCAATTGAAGTACCTGCAAATGTTCCGGAAGGAACCTATTATGGAACAATGTATTTGTTCGGAGGAGGTTGCAATGTATCTCAGACTGTATATATAACGATTCAAGACGCAGTACCTAGTATAACCGTAGGCGGAACCTCTCCTCTTTGTTCAGCTGATGAAGATCGACTAACTGATTTATATTATAGAGCAACAACGGGTTCTCCAGTTACTTATAGTATTGTTTGGAATTCTTCTCCAGAAAATAATTTTGCAGCAGTTACTGATGAAGCATTACCTGATGGTCCTATCGATATTCTTGTTCCTGCGGGAACTGCTGGGGGATTTTATACCGGAATATTGACTGTAAAAAATGCAAGTGGCGTAGTTAGTACAGGCTCACCTTTTAATGTGAATATATATGAAAGTCCTACAATTACAACAAATGGAATAATTTCTCCGGTTTTTACAAGTACGAACTATCAAAGTACATCATTAACATATACTGCAGTTACAGGATATCCTACAGGGTATTCTATTGATTGGGGCGATTTTGCAAGTAACAGTCCAATGCAAAATCAAGGTTCAACTTCATCCTCTTTTTCTTCCGGAGGAGGTATAATATTTACAATTGAAGTATCTCCAAATGTTCCACCTGGAACCTATATAGGAAGTCTGGTTATTTACAATGGACCTTGCTACGCAGCTCAGGAAGTATCTATAGTGGTTAATGATGCTGTACCACCAACAATAACATTAGCAGAATCAACAAATACTGTTTGTTCAAGTAATGATCAGCAAGGAGCAGCGTTAAGCTACAGTGCAACAACGGGATCTCCTGTCTCTTATAGTATTGTTTGGGATTCTTCTCCTGCAAATAGTTTTGCAGCCGTTACAGATGCAGCATTACCTGCCAGCCCAATCAAGATTCTGATTCCTGCGGGAACTGATGGCGGAACTTATACCGGAACATTGACTGTAAAAGATGCAAACGGTGTGGTAAGTACAGGTTCGGTTTTTACAGTACCTATTAACCAATCGCCGGAAGTTACAATTACAACTACACCAGAAACATCTGAATCTAAGGGAAGTATTTTTGTAGAAAATTTACCCGAGGGTAATTCGCGCGTAGCAATTAGTCCAGGCGGAACAATTTACGAATCAAATACAGGTTCTTTACTTATTGATAATCTGTCATCCGGCACTTATCTTTTAAAAATAATTTCAGAGCAAGGTTGTGGTCAGGACGTAACAGTTGGAGTCCCTTTTCAATTTTTTGCACCAGAAGGCGCAAAATCGACAAACAATACAATTTCAATAGCTTCTGCAAACAAAGTGATTAACGTTGAAACTTTGAATGAAAATATCGATGAGGTTCTTGTTTATGATATGTCAGGTAGTTTAATCTACAAAAAAGAGAAAATTGGTGATTCTAAATTGGTTATAGATAATTTAACCAACCGTCATCAGATTTTGATAGTCAAAGTGGTTTTAGATAATAATCGAACTGAAACAAAAAAAGTAAGTTATTAAATTAAATTCAGGTTAAAATTTAAAAACCATTCCGTTTTGCGGAATGGTTTTTTTATGAGAAATAGCGAATAGTTATTCAACGCATCGAATGTTTTCCATGAAATAAGTATCCGGATGATATACTTTTTTGTTCATTTCAGATGTTAATTCGCTTTTTACTATATAATCTTCAATATCAGTTAAATATTTAATTCGCATAATTGTAACAGGAGATTTTTTTAGTTCTTCAAAATTGTCTTTCATAAACATAAAAATTCCGGTTGTTACCCTGTTATTATATTCTTTATCGCGAATAAGAGTTCCGCAGTTTTCCTGATCGATATGAATTAGCGTTACAATTTTACCGTTTTGTAATTGTAAAAATACTTTTGAGTTTTTGTCAAAACAATTTGCTTTTACAAAATCTTTGCTTTTTTGAATCAATTGCAGGTTTAAGGTTGGTAAACCATCAGTTTGTGCCAATGAAAAGAATACATAATTTGAAGTTCCGCCAAAGTTTTTTTCGCTTATCATGTATTCGTTTGTAACTTTATAAGTACCAATAGAATCAGATACATTTGCACTGTATTCACATGGTTTTTGGGCAAAAGCAGTAAAGGTTAATAGAAAAAAAGTTAGTGTAATTAGTTGTTTCATTTTTCAGTTATTTTTCTGCAAATTAAAACTATTTTGTTATCATTTTTATCTGTTGTAAAAAAACAATACAAATTTCCTCCATTTTTTATTTTCCACTTTTTTCTAATGTTTTCTACCGTGTCCGGAAAATTTCTCGTGGTAATATTGGCCTGCTGATTTAAAAGTTCGGTTTTCATATCATTTTTGCTGTATGAAATTGCTTTTTCGATTTCAAAAGCTCTTCCCGGAAAATCAATCAATTCATCAGAAGTATATAAATGAGAATGTTTATGCAGCTTATTTATTTGGAAAGCAATGCTAACTTCATCAAAACCACCTGATTTCATAATGGCCGAATTAGGTTCGTACAGAAATTTTTGTGGTAAATGATAAAAAGGCAAATCTAATTGGTCGCCTAAAACAAATTCAAAAGTTTCAGTTTTATCTTTTAAAATGTTCGCTGTTTTAATGGTTATTTCGCCCAAATAATGATTGTGAATTTCAAAAAGCAATTCTTTTACTTCATTTTCCAGAGCAATAATATGAATGTTTTTTACGAATTTCAATTCAGATAAACCTGCTGAAATATCTAATAAAGGTGCTGTTTTAATTAAAATGGAATCGCTTTTTTCGAAGTAAAAATCTAAAGATTCAGGAACATTTGGCAAACAGTCTTTTAGCATAAAAACTTTGCCTTTTGCATCATTTCTTCGGGAAGGATCAATATAAATCCAATCCCATTTTTGCTCTGAATTTTTTAAAATAGTTGAAGAATCATCAGCATAAAAAGTACAATTTTCAACTTGCAACTGCTCAAAATTATGTTTTACAATTGCCGATAAATCTTCGTTTATTTCGCAATGGGCAACAGTTTTAAAGTTTTTAGAAAAATAATAATCATCTACACCAAAACCTCCCGTGAGATCAATTAAACTTTCACCCGAAATTAAAGAAGCTTTATAAACCGCTGTTTTTTCAGATGAGGTTTGTTCTACAGAGATCCTGCTCGGATAAACGATGTTTTTTGTTGAAAACCAGGTTGGTAATTTTTCTTTTGCTTTTGATTTGGCTTCAATTTGATTTAAAATCGAAATCCATTCCACTTCCGGAAAAGGGTTTTTCTGAAGCGCTAATTTTGTAATTGAAACACCGCTATTTTGGGTAATAAATTCTTGAATATTTTGTTGTAAAATAGAAGTGTTCAATGCTAAATTCTTTCGGTTAATACGGAGACAATTTTGTTGTCAGGAAAAAATTCTTTCAAAATTACTTTCAGCATTGTAAAAACAGGAATGGCAATAATCATTCCCACAATTCCAAAGGTAATTCCACTAATTAATGTAATCAGGAATATTTCTAACGGGTGCGAATTTACACTTTTTGATGAAATTATCGGCTGGCTGATATTATTATCAATCGCCTGAACAATCATAAAACCAATGATTACATAAATAGTTCTTGGTAAAATCTCTGTTTGAAAATCGCTTCCAATCATGCTTATCATCGTTAAAAGCCCTGCTAAAACAGTTCCAATAATTGGTCCGATGTACGGAATAATATTTAGTATAGCACAGAGAAAAGCAATTACGAAAGCATTTTTGTTTCCAAAAATCATTAAGACAATTAAATACAAAATAAAAACAACCGTTAATTGAAGCAGTAAACCAATAAAATAACGGGTTAAAAAGTGATTGATTTTAGTAACAGAATTGATAATTTTATCTTCATTATTATCCGGCAAAATTTTTCGGGCTGTCGCTTTAAAATCATCCTGATCTTTAATAAAGAAAAAAGTAATAAAAAATACAGAGACTAATCCCATTCCCATATCAGCCAAAAAGCCTAAAATAGAATTTATAAAGCCTGTAAAATAACTAAAACTAAATAGGGATGTTATCTTAGAATCTTTCAAAACCTTGTTTAAATCTACGTGAGGAATATTAAAATAAGCTTCAATACTTTGTTCCGTTTCCATAAATTGTGCCTGTAAATGATTGGTATCCAGGAGAGATAAATTATTGGCTTGTGCAATGATTAACGGCACGAATAAAAAGATAAAACCCACCATCATTAAAATAAAAACAATAATGGTGACTGCTGCTGCCAACGAGTTGCCGAATTTCAGTTTATTTTTTAAAAACTGAACTAACGGATTTGCAATCAAACATAATATCAATGAAATACATAAATAGACAATTACGGTTTGTATTTCGTATAAGAAATACAAAATTATTCCAACTACAAGTATAGTTGTTAAAGCTCGTAATATCCCATTAGAAATAATTTTTGAAGTCATCATGATTCAGTTTTAGATTATAAATATAGGAAAAAGCTTTTAGATTTTTGGGGTAAAACAAAAAAAGCGAGATAGTGTATATCTCGCTTTTAGTGTATGAAATTGAATATCTTTTAGATACCAAATGCAGCTCTTGGACCTCCGGTTACAAAAATCGCAGCCATTCTGCTTTTTTGTCCGTTAGAGAACATGTACATTGCATTGTCATCAGTATAATCCATGTAGTTCATTGTCATTTCTACCGGAGTACCAGAACAAGTACTGTAGTGAGGATAAGCCGGTACACCATAGTTTTCTTCGTTATGAGTTGGAGTATCAGACACTAAATCGCTTCCGCAAGTTGCATCTCCCCAAATGTGACGTAAGTTCATCCAGTGACCCACTTCGTGAGTACCAGTTCTTCCTAAATTAAACGGAGCATTTGCAGATCCTGATAATCCAAAATATCTTGAATCGATTACAACTCCATCAGTAGCAGAAGGCCCGCCTGGAAATTGTGCATAACCTAAAATTCCATTGCCAATAGCGCAAGACCATAAGTTAAGTTTTGTAGTTGGAGAAGTTGGGGCAATACCACCCTGAGCCGTTTTTTTCATGGCATCATTTGTTCCCCAAGATGTTTTTGTAGTCGATTTTCTAATTACCTGATCTAAAACAAACGTAATTCCTACGTTAGCCTTAACACCAGAAAATAAAGCAGGAACATTGTTGTAATCAGAGTTTAAAGCATTGAAATCTTTGTTTAATACATCAATTTGAGATTGAATCTGAGCATTTGAAATGTTTTGTGCAGTAGTTCTGTAAAGTACGTTTACAACTACCGGAATTTCGACTTTTCCGTTTACTAAACGTTTGGTTAATAACGCGTTGTTGGTAAAAGCTTCAATTTCATTCATTCTGATGGCTAATGTTGGATCAGCTTTTAATTGTGCTTCTAAAACTTCCTGAGTTGCACATCCTCTGTGGGCAATTGCACTTACATTTGAATCTCCTGATTCTGTTGTGTCATTTTGACAAGAAAACAGCAATAAGGCTGTAACTGCGGATAAAAAAACTTTTTTCATAATAATAGGGGTTTTTGTTATAATATTGTTGATTAGTTAAACAATATCGCAATTTTATAACAAAAGTTTTAAGTAGCAAAATATTTACAAATAATTATTTGTGAGAATTTTACAATCCCTTATATAATCTAGTTCTTACAAAAATTTAACTAAATTTATTAAGAAGTAATTTCGTACAAAGCTATACTTGTGGCTTGTACGACATTCATCGAACTGTTCTTTCCAAACATATTTATGTGTACAATTTGATTCGAAATTTTTAAAAGTTCATCTGATATTCCGTCAATTTCGCTTCCTACAATCAATGCAATTTTCTGATTGTCAGGAATTGTAATTTCTTTAAGAGGTTTGCTGTTGCTTGCGATTTCCAAAGAGATGATTTCGAAGTTGTTTGAAGTTAAATAATCGATAACTTCAGTCGTTTCTTCGATTATGGTATGCGGTACATGAAGATGTGTGCTTCTTGACGTTTTATTGATTTTTCGGGGAGTCAGCGGAATATCTTTTCCTAAAAAAATAATATTTTCTACACCAAAAGCTTCGGCAATTCTAAAGAGAGAACCAATATTTTGTTGAAAATAAATATGATCACAAACCAAAGTTATGGGGAATGTTTTTCGCTCAAATTGATTTTCTTCGTGTGTAAGCTGCACTTTTTAGATGTTAATTAGTAAAAATATAATTGATAATGTTTGCACCCATTTTTAGTGCCTTATCTCTTGCTGCAAGCGGATCATTGTGTACTTCTGCATCTTCCCAGCCATCACCCAGATCGCATTCGTAAGTATATAATAAAACCAGTTTGTTTTCGATAAAAATGCCAAATGCCTGAGCACGTGTTCCATCGTGTTCGTGAATTTTTGGCAAACCATTCGGGAAAGGAAATGGTTTTTGAAAAATAGGATGATTGGCAGGAATTTCAATCAAATTATTATTTGGAAATATCTTTTTGATTTCTTTTCGAATATATTGATCCATTCCGTAATTATCATCAATATGGAGAAAACCTCCACCTGTGAGATAATTTCTTAAGTTTTCGACATCAGCATCGCTAAAAACCACATTTCCATGACCTGTCATATGTACAAAAGGATACGAAAGCAAATCAGGATTTCCCGGTTCAACCGTTGATGGTTTCGCTTTTATTCTTGTGTTGATATTTGAATTACAAAACTGAATTAAGTTAGGCAAAGAGGTTGGATTTGCATACCAATCGCCCCCACCGCTGTATTTTAGCAAAGCAATTTCCTGTGAAAAAGTAGGAAGGGAAATAAGGAATAATAAGTAAAATATTTTTTTCATGTAATTTATATTTTTTGTCTTTCGACAGAAATCTTCGCAACAAACTCTGCAGTAACCTTTGTCAAAGTTCGAAACTTTGACAAAGGTTTTACGCTAATTAAACCCGACTGGTTTTAAAAACCTGTCGGGTTTACACAATCTTGTCATCTCGACGGAGGAGAGATCACACTAGAAACTCCGCATAATATATCGCCAATCTTTGTAGAGTTACGAATGAGATCTCTCCTCCGTCGAGAGGACAAAGCTAAACGCTTATTATTAACAAAACTACAAAGCCATCAAGAAATCAATTAAACATTCTCATTAAAAAACACCACACTATGACACGCCACAACCGCAGCAGTTTCAGTTCGTAATCGCGTATTTCCTAACATAACTGGCTGAAAATTATTTTCTAAAGCCAATGCAATTTCTTTTTCAGAAAAATCACCTTCAGGACCAATTAATAAGGTTACGTTTTCATTTGGTTTTAAAACTTCTTTCAGTGATTTTTTATCGGTTTCTTCACAATGCGCAATCAATTGTAAACCTTCGTTTTTTTGTTTGATGAATTCCTTAAATGAAATGGCTTCGTTTAATTTTGGCAAATAGGTTTCATTTGATTGTTTCATCGCCGAAAGAATGATTTTTTCAAAACGTTCTTTATTAACCACTTTTCTTTCAGAACGATCGCAAAAAACAGGCGTGATTTCCTGAATACCAATTTCTGTAGCTTTTTCCAAAAACCATTCAAAGCGATCGTTCATTTTGGTTGGCGCAACGGCCAGATGCAAACGGAATTTCGGTTCAGGAGTTTTTTTTATCGAAAGCACTTCAACAATACATTTGTTGTCTGAAGCCAGCGTAATTTCGGTTTCAAACACTAAACCTAAACCGTTTGTAACATGAAGAATATCAGAGTCTTTTTTGCGTAAAACTTTTATAATGTGACGGCTTTCTTCTTTATCAAAAGAAAAAGTTTCAGTCGTTTCGTCAATATCCGGATTGTAAAATAATTGCATAATTAAAATTGAATTCGTGCTTTTGAAACTACTGCCTGAGTTTCAAAGCGATTTGATAAATATTTTTGATATCCTACAATTCCAATCATGGCAGCATTATCTGTAGTGTATTCAAATTTCGGAACAAAAGTTTTCCAGCCATATTTGCTTTCGCTTTCTTTCAAACGCGTTCTGATTCCGGAGTTTGCCGAAACACCGCCGCCAATCGCAATTTGCTTAATTCCGGTTTCTTTTACCGCTAATTTTAATTTGTCCATCAAAATTTCGATAATTGTATATTGGATAGAAGCACAAATATCATTGAGGTTTTCTTCGATGAAATTTGGGTTTTCTAATTTTTTCTTCTGAATAAAATATAAAATTGCTGTTTTTAAACCAGAGAAACTAAAATCCAGTCCAGGTACTTTTGGTTTTGTAAAAGCAAAAGCTTTTGGGTTTCCTTCTTTTGCATATTTATCGATCAAAGGTCCGCCTGGATAGGGAAGTCCGAGAATTTTTGCACTCTTGTCAAAAGCTTCTCCAACTGCGTCATCAGTGGTTTCACCAATAATTTCCATGTCAAAAAAACCATTTACTTTTACAATTTGCGTGTGGCCGCCACTAATGGTCAGGGCCAAAAACGGAAATTCTGGTTTATCAAAACCTTCTTCATCAATAAAATGTGCTAAAATATGTGCATGCATGTGATTTACAGCAATTAGCGGAATGTTTAATGCTAATGAAAGTGATTTGCTAAAAGAGCTTCCTACCAATAAAGAACCCATTAAACCTGGCCCTTGTGTAAAGGCGATGGCAGTTAATTGTTCTTTTTGTACATTTGCTTTGCGAAGTGCAGCATCAATCACAGGAACAATATTTTGCTGATGTGCTCTCGAAGCCAACTCAGGAACGACGCCACCGTATTGATTATGAATTAGCTGGTTAGCCACAACATTTGAAAGTACTTTATCGTTATGTAAAACTGCAGCCGCAGTATCATCGCAAGAACTTTCGATGGCAAGAATAAAAACCTCTGAATTTTGCATATAAAGGCACGAATTTTGGATTATATTTGACAAATCAAATTTTTAAATTTCTTTGATTGAAGTAGAAGCCAAAATTAAAGAATTTTTATCAAAAACAGTCGTTCTTTGTCTGTTCAAAGTAAATTTAAAAGAAAACTAAAATTAAAGAGCTATCAAAAAAGTAAAGAAAATAATATCACGAACCCTAATTGGGTTAATTTTACTTTTGTTGGCATTGGCTATAACACTCTCTTTGCCTATTGTGCAAACTAAAATTGCGCGATATGTTACAGATTCCTTAAATGAAGATTTTAAAACAGATATTACGGTAGATAAAGTTGCCATCAATATTTTTGGCGGAGTTAAACTAAAAACAGTCCTGATTCGTGACCATCATAAAAAGACTTTAATCTATTCTGATATTATTAGTACTGATATCTTAAGTATTAAAAGACTTCTTGATGGTGATTTGATTTTCGGCGATCTTCGTTTAACGGGTTTGATCTTTAATTTGAAAACCTACAAAGGCGAGAACGAAAATAATATCAATAAATTTATTCGCTTATTTGATTCTGATAAGCCTTCAAAAACCAATAAACATTTTTTACTCACGGCAAAAAATGCCTATATTTCAAAAGGTACTTTTTCTGTAATTGATGAAAATAAAAAAACACCCAAACTTATTGATTTTAAAAAGCTTAATGCTTATATCAGTGAGTTTAAATTGTATGGTCCCGATGTAAATACTACTATTCACAGGTTTTCATTTATGGATCATCGTGGTTTGTATGTTTCTAATTTGGCGGCGAAATTCAGTTATACCAAAAAACAGATTAAGCTTGAAAATTTAGCCATAAAAACCAAAAGATCTTCAATTTATGGTAAAGCAATTTTAAATTATAAACCAGGAGATTTTCTTGCTTTTACAGATAAGGTTAAGTTTGATGTTGCGCTTGATTCGGCTTCGATTGCTACAAATGATATTCGTTATTTTTATGACGGATTGGGTAAAAATCAGCATTTTAAACTTAGATCTAAGATAAAAGGAACGCTTAATAATCTTAATTTAAAAAAGCTTAGACTTTCGGACACAAACGGTTCAAGAATTATCGGAAACATTAATTTCAGAAATCTTTTAGGTACAAAAGAGCAAAAGTTTGCTATGGAGGGAAAGTTTGACAGATTAACTTCCAGCTATGATAATTTGGTGGTTTTGATGCCAATTGTTTTAGGAAAAAAACTTCCTAAAGAGCTTAAGCGAATTGGTAAATTTAATATTGTTGGAAAAGCAAAGGTTTCGACAACAGAACTAGAAAGTGATTTTAAAATTGCAACCGATTTAGGAAATGGTCAGGTAGATTTGCATCTGAACCACATGGATTTTATTGATAAAGCTTCTTATTCGGGAAATATTATTTTGGATAATTTTGATGTTGGTGCATTATTGCAGCGAAAAGATCTCGGTAAGACTACTTTAAATTTAGATGTTGACGGGGTTGGTTTTACAGAGAAATATCTCAATACAATCATAAAAGGTGATATTGCAAAACTGGATTACAATAAATACACTTATAATAATATTGTAGTAAATGGTAATTTTAAATTGCCTTATTATAAAGGACAAATTTCTGTAAACGATCCTAATTTGACTTTAACATTTGATGGTTTAGTCGATTTGAGCAAGCGTGAAAGTAAATATGATTTCCACATTAATGTTGAAAACGCCGATTTGAAAAAACTGAAATTTGTAAACGATTCCATTTCTCATTTTCAAGGAGATGCAATTGTTGAAGTTACAGGAAATTCCATCGAAAATCTACAGGGAAATATTTATATAAAAGATGCCGTATATCAAAATCCAAAGTCTACTTATGCTTTTGATGAAGTAACAATCAATTCTAGTTTTGATGCTGATAAATTGCGTACCATAACCATAAATTCTACGGATGTAGTTAACGGTAAAATTGTTGGTAAATTTCAGTTTGCTCAGTTAGATAAATTGGTGATGAATTCAGTAGGAAGCCTTTATACTAATTACAAACCTTATAAGATTAAAAAAGGACAGTTTTTGCGTTTCAATTTTCATGTTTATGATAAAGTTGTCGAAATGCTTTATCCTGAAATTAATATCGATTCATCAACTGTTGTACGCGGAAGAATTGATGCTGATTTAAATGAATTTAAATTTAGATTTAAATCGCAAAAAATTACGGCAGCAAAAAATACTTTTGATAATATCAGAATCAATATCGATAATAAAAATCCACTTTATAATGCATTTATAGAGTTGGATAGTATTAAAACGCCCTATTATAAAATCCGTGATTTTAATTTAATTAATGTAACTTCAAAAGATACTTTATTTGTTCGTTCCGAGTTTAAAGGTGGCGAAAAGGGCAACGATTATTTTAATATGAACTTGTACCATACCATTGATAAAAACAAAAATAATATTGTTGGTATCAAAAAATCTGAAATGAAATTTAAAGATTATTTATGGTATTTAAATGAAGAAGATGGGTCGGATAATCAAATTGTTTTTGATAAAAACTTCAAAAATTTTAATATAGATAATATTGTCCTGTCGCACGAAGATCAGAAAATTGACTTAAACGGAGTTATAAAAGGAACTGATTATAAAGATGTAGTACTGAATTTTGAAGATGTTGATATCAATAAAATTACACCACTCACTTCGAAATTTGTCTTTAATGGTAATTTGAACGGAAGGGTCAATTTCAAACAGAACAAAGATGTATATCAGCCCACGGCGTCTATTGTCATTGATCATCTTAATTTAAATAAAACGGAATTAGGAACATTGAATTTCGATATTTCCGGAGATGAGAGCCTGAGAAAATTCACTATAAGTTCGTCCATACAAAATGGTTTTACAGAATCGTTTAGTGCCAACGGAAATTTTGCAATCGAGAACAAAGAGACTTTTCTTGATTTAAAGCTAAAACTCGAAGGATTTAATCTGGCAACTTTAGGAACGGTAGGAGGAGATGTTTTGTCGAATGTTAGAGGAAGTGTATCTGGAAATGCTGCTGTTGTAGGGAATCTTAAAAAACCTGAAATTAATGGTAGATTATATGTAGAAAAAGCCGGAATGACAATTCCGTACCTTAATACCGATTATGAATTAAGCGATCGAACAGTTATTGATTTAACAGATGAAAAGTTTTTGTTTAGAAATAATCAGTTAACAGATACTAAATATGGTACAAAAGGATTGCTGAACGGAAGTATTGAGCATCATAATTTTGGCGATTGGAAATTAGATTTAACTATAACCTCCAAAAGATTATTGGCACTTGATACAAAAGACAGTGACGATGCTGCTTATTTTGGTACAGCATTTATTAATGGTACAGCAAGTATAAAAGGACCAACAGAAAGTTTATTTATTAAGGTAGATGCTAAATCTGAAAAAGGAACGGAAGTTAAGATACCTATTAATAATGTACAAAGTGTAGGAGAGAGCAGTTGGATACATTTTGTGACACCAAAAGAAAAGTACAATCTGGCTAATGGTATTGTTGAGCGAACCCGTAATTATAACGGACTTGAACTGGAATTTGATTTTGATATCACGCCAGATGCCGAAGTAGAAGTAATTCTGGATCGAAATTCTGGTCATGGAATGAAAGGAAAAGGATATGGTTCGTTGTTGTTTAAGATCAATACATTGGGTAAATTTAATATGTGGGGAGATTTCCAGGCATACGAAGGAACTTATAACTTTAAGTACGGAGGTTTAATCGATAAAAAATTCGCCGTTAAAAAA
>Ga0247738_10000598_pt1 | contig 13581 bp, 12 predicted proteins | sample UWRJL013104B2_FD_180936 | JGI IMG/M metagenome (GOLD analysis project Ga0247738, IMG submission 180936) | Plant litter microbial communities from Arlington Agricultural Research Station in Wisconsin, United States - UWRJ-L013-104B-2 | ecosystem: Environmental > Terrestrial > Plant litter >...
GCCGGTGCCGCCGACGGCGTTCTCGATCACCACGCCGCGCGCGATCATCACATTGCCGACGCGGGTGCCGACATTCGAGAAGGTCTCGGCATTGAGGTTGATGACCTGGTTGGTCGAATAGCCGCTATAATCGAGCGTATCGATCCCGCCGCTGTCATAGATCGTGTAGGCGACGTTGGCGTGGACCGCGGCATTGTAGATCACGCGGTCGGCGGTGCTGTTGAAGCCATAGATGGTGTTGCCACCCCGGGTCGTCGACGACAGGCCGTACAGCTCCTGCATCGACAGGATATCGGCGATCATCGGCGACAAGGTGAACTGCCGGGTGAAGCCCTGATTGCCGAAATAGGTATTCTCTTGCGGGTCGAAATACGACATCACCGTCGTCACCCAGGCATCGTTCGCATAGGATGCGTCGCCCGGATAATCGGCCGCGCCGTTGTAATCCCCGCCATGGCCCAGGCCTAGCGCGTGGCCGATCTCGTGGATATAGGTCTGGAACGAATAGGTGTTGAGCCCGGTGCCGTAGGTGGTCAGCCAGGTGGTCTCGATGTTGACGTTCGCGCTGGTGGTAATGCCGCCAGCATAGGTCGCGGAGGCGAACGCGCCCGACTGGTTGTCATCGAACGTCAGCTGCGCGACACCCGCTATTTCCGAGAAATTGATCCCGGTGATGTCGGTCCACATCAGCAGCGCCTCGCGCGCCAGCGCCTGGCCCTCGGCGGTGAGCGCGGTGACGTTGAAGGTCAGCGTTCCGCCCGGCACCACGTTGAAATGGTGCGCGCCGCCGCGGCCCTGCCAATAGCCGTCGGTGAGCTGGTCGGAGATCTGGTCATAGGTATAGACCTGGAGCGGCGGAGCGAGCGCGGCCTGCACCGTGAAGGCGCCGGTCTCCTGATTGTTGAAGGCGCCGACGTCGATATAGACCGTGCCGGTGGCCGTCGCGGTGTAGCGGACGCCCGAATAGGTGCCGACGCGATCGTCATTGTAGATCAGCGGCACGCCCGTCGCGCTGCGCAGCGTGAGCGTGGTGTCGGCGTCGGTTGCGCCGCCGGTGGCGACGGTCTGGAACAGGTAGGATTCCCCTGCGACCACCTGCACAGCATACCAGTCATGGTCGCCGTTGATGTCGATCGCGCCCGAGACGGTGCTGCCGCCGACCGTCAGCGTACCGCCGGTGGTGACGTTGCCAGCCACGGTATCGCCACCGGAGGCGCCGCTATTGTTGACGCGCAGCAGGTAGCTGCCGGTCGACTGGTTCCCATACGTGCCGGCGTCGAGATAATAGGTGCCGCTGGTCGTCGCGGTGAACTGGATCTCGGAATAGGTGCCGGGCCCGCTATCGTCGTCGTCGACGATAAGGGTGCCTGCCGAATTGCGCAGATAGATATAGGTGTCGAGCGAGCTGCCGCCGCCGGAAACTTCGTTGGTGGTGAAGGTGTAGCGCTGGCCGGCGACGAGCGTCACTGCATACCAGTCATGGTCCCCCAGCGTGTCGATGTTGACCAGGATCGAGCCGTTGACCGGAAGGGTCGCGGTCGTCGTCGTATCGCCGGGTACGGTATCAGCCATGGAGTCCCCTCTTTACGCGTCGGGCCGGAAAATCTTGCTGGTTCCGTGCCTTAGCCGCGCTTCGATCTTGAGTGCTAAGTAAAGTCCAGTCTATCGCAACTTTATTTGGGCGGCAACTACGCGCGCAAGTTGTTCGACAGAGAAAATATTGATTTTGCGGTCAGAAACCGAAATCGACTGCGCCATATGGGAAAGTAGCTTCCCGCGGCGTCTTTGCGACAGCGTCGCGGTGGCCGTATCGCCGCGCGAAAAGCGGATGTCGACGCGGATCCAGTCGCCGGCGCCGGCGGGATTCGCCGCGGCGGTCCGGATTCTGCGTCCGAGTCGTTTCTCGATTTCGGCCCGGAAGCGCGCGCAGACCCTGTCGGGCGTGACATCGGCGATGCCCTTCAGCCCTTCGGTCCGGCAGACGAAAGACGGGGCGGGCGAGGAGGCGGGGGCAGGCGCGGGCGACTGCCCCGCGGCAACTGCGATCAGCAGCGATGCGGGCAAGGCGAACATGGCGGCAGGATAGCGCAAGCCCTGGCCGAGGTGCAGCGAATTCGCACGGGTCGTATCGCAGGGTGGCAGGCGCACCGCATCAACGCGACGCGCGGCGAAGTTGCAAACCAGCCAGCTTTCGGCTTTGAAGGGCATGTCTCGTCTAGTGGAAAATAACATTGCCCGACGCAAAGCCGGCTGAGCCGGCACGGCTCTCGCGCTTCGAGCGGCTCATGGATTTCCGGGTGCCGTTATGGGCGGTCGGCCTCATGGCTGTGCTGGGGTTTGTCGCCGCCATCGCCTTCGCGTCGATCGCGCTCCACGCCGAGCGCGGCGGCAAGCGTCTGCGCTGGCTCGTCCAGCCGGTCCACGCGCTTGCCGATCTGCCCAGTCTGCTCTCCAATTTCGGGGACCGCACGCGCGATCCCTATCTCGCGCCTTCGGTGCAGGACGCGGTTTCGCCGCCGGGCTTCTGGCGCGCGCCGGATGCGGCCGATCCGGGCTATATGCTGTTCTCTGGCGCGGGGATCGCGGGCAAGCCGCCCTTCGCTCAGCTCGTCCGCCTCTCCGACGGCAAGGTGCTGCGTGAATATCATCCCGACGTGAAGGTGCTCGCCCAGGAGGCCGCCGCGCGCGCGACCGAGGCGACCAAGGCGCCGGGTCTGCCCTTCTGGGTCGGCCATCCCGATCTGATGGACGATGGCGGATTGCTTTTCGGCAGCAGCTATCTGCTCAGCCGCGTCGATGCGTGCGCACGCACCCGCTGGACGTTGCCGGGGCAGCACCACTCGATCGAGCGCGACGCTGACGGTCAGATCTGGGCACCGGCCGCGCTTCCCACCACCGACCGGCGCGGCGCAAGCACCAAATATGTGCCCGACGCGATCACTCGGATCAGCCCCGATGGCAAGCTGACCTTCGCCAAGCCGCTGTCCCGGATTTTCGATGAGAACGGCCTAGCAGCGCTCCATCTCGGCAAGCAATATTCGGACGATCCGTTCCACCTCAACGATATCGAGCCGGTCCTCGCCGACGGGCCACACTGGAAGCGTGGCGACCTGTTCCTCAGCCTCCGCCATGTATCGGCAGTGTTCCTGTATCGTCCCGCGACGGGGAAGATATTGTGGTTCCGGCAGGGCCCGTGGATCGGCCAGCACGACGTCAACATCCTCGACGACCACAGGATCGCGATCTTCGACAATCACAGCGTCTTCACGCCCACCGGCTCGGAGGTCCCGAGCCATAGCGACGAGCTGGTCTACGATTTCGCCACCGATCGGATTACCGCGCCGTGGAGCAACGCGTTGAAGGGTCTGAACGTAGCCGCGAACAGCAACGGGCGTGGAACGCCCCTTGGCGATGGCAGTCTGTTCGTCGAGGAAAGCAATGGCGGCCGCATCCTGAAGATCGGCCCCGGGGGAGACGTGCAATGGCGATATATCCACGCCGATGCGAAGGGCGTGCGGTACCGGCTGTTCTGGAGCCGCTATCTCGATCCGGTGCGCTACGGCCCGGCCATTCAGGCGGCGCTCGCCGCGAAATGCGCATGACGCCCTGGCTGCTTCGCGCGGCGGCGCTCGCGCTGGCGCTTCTCGCTCCGTCGGTCGCGCATGCCTATATGGGGCCGTCGCTCGGGCTGGGCGCGATCGGCGTCGTGCTTGGCGTAATCGGCTCGATATTCCTCGCCATCTTCTCGTTCCTGTGGCTGCCGGTAAAGCGGCTGATCCGCCGCATGCGGCGCTCGGCCGAAGAGCGAAAATCCCGCGATTGAGTGGGCCGCTTCTGCTTCTCGCTGCGTTCGCCTGCGCGGTTGAGCTGTTTCGCCGCTTACGCGTCGTCGCTGCGTTCAGCGATCTTGCCGCCGCGTCGCTCCGGGTGGGGAGGGTGGCGCGCCGTCGGGGCCGTAACGAACTGCACCGCGAACGCGCGATGCAGTTGGTCACGATCATGTTGTTTATCCGCTCGCTGCGCTCGGGTGCGCTTCTGCTGCTCGTCGTCCTGCCGATCGCCGCGGCCATCCTGATTGGCCCGGTGATCGGCGTGGATGTGTACGGGTCACTGGTGGATTGGCAGGTGCGCAGCATCCTCCTCGTGCTAATGCTCTTTTATGCCTTCGTCAGATTCCGGATCGCCCACCGCTCCTAGCTGGGCGGAGCGCCTGTTCCATCGCATCACCATCGGTTCGGGTGCCGTCACCGAGACGTCGTTCGACCTGGAGCAGGCGATGTTCGGCAGGGCGGCGGCGGCGCTTGCCCTTAATGCGCCGGTATTCGTATGTGGCCTCGCCCGTGCGGGCACGTCGCTGGTCACCAGGCTGCTGGAAAGCAGCGGGTCCTTCGCCACCGCCACCTATCGCGACATGCCGCTGCCGCTTGCACCCAATTTCTGGGCACGCCTCAGCGGTGGGGATCGCCGCCATGTCGATGCGGCCGAGCGCGGGCATGGCGACGGCCTGACTCACGATCTGGACAGCCCGGAGGCGATCGAGGAGGTCTTCTGGCGCTGCTTCGAAGCCGAACGATTCCACCGCGCCGAGGGGCTGACCCCCGTCCAGCCCCAGGGCCAAACGATCACTCGCTACCGCAAATACGTCGCCAGCGTCGCGCTGCGCCGCGGCCGCGCGCGCTATCTGGCCAAGAACAACAACAACATCCTGCGGCTGCCCGCCCTGCTGGAAGCGTTCCCCGACGCCATCTTTGTGCATCCCTTTCGCCACCCGGACGATCAGGTGGCGTCGTTGCTGAACCAGCACGTTCGCGCCTGTGCGTTGCAGGCGGTCGATCCCTTCCGCCGAGCCTATATGCAATGGCTCGGCCATCACGAGTTCGGCAGCGGCCAATTGCCGTTCCTCCTCCCGGGTAGTCCGGAAGACAGGCTGGCGCGCGACAGTGCGGCCTATTGGCGCAAGAGCTGGATCAGCGTTTACGCGCATCTGCTTGCTCAACCGCCCGAGATCCGCGCCCGCCAGCTATTCCTCGACACCGACGCGTTACGCGCCGAGCCCCAGCGCTTTGCCGATGCCCTGGCGCGGGCGCTTGGCGTCGCCGGTGTAAATGCCTTTATGGTCGCCCGGAAATCCGCGCCCGCGCCGCCGCGTGCGGACATGCTGTACGATCGGTTGCGGGGAGCCGCGCTGGCGGCCTGACCCGCTGCGGCGTTCGGGCTACAGCTTTCTGCGACCTGTGCCTTGAAAAATGGACTTTGCCCTGATAGGGGCCCGCCATTCGCGCCGTAGCCTATGCTTCGGCGACCCCTATTCTATTGCTCTGAAGCGCGAGGCTCTTTTACAACATGCAAATCATCGTACGTGACAACAATGTCGATCAGGCGCTCCGCGCTCTGAAGAAGAAGCTGCAGCGCGAGGGTGTATATCGCGAGATGAAGCTTCGTCGTCACTACGAAAAGCCCAGCGAGAAGCGTGCTCGCGAACGTGCCGCAGCGGTCCGCCGCGCACGCAAGCTTGAGCGCAAGCGCGTCGAGCGCGACAGCGCCCGGTAACCGGCTGGGTCGAGCAATCCAGTTGCTCGATTCGCATGATAAGTTTGAAGTTAAGGCGGCGAACGCCGTCTGAGGCCACGGCGCAACGCCGGTTAGAGAAAGTGACTCCATGTCTTCCGTAACCGCCGTTCCGCTCCAACCCGTCAAGCGCAGCTACAAGATCTGGCTGTGGCTCGGCGTGCTCGTCGCTGTCGCCGCCGCAGTGGCCCTGGCCTGGTGCGGTACCCGTGCCGCGGTCGCGCTCAACGGCAGCGACGCCCAATATCTGGCGTGGAACAAGAGCCAGACGGGCGTGAAGACGACGGCTTCGGGCCTGCAATATCAGGTGCTCAAGGCAGGCGAGGGGCCCCACGCCGCAGAGGGCGACGGGGTCTCGATGTGGACCGTCGGCACCAAGCGTGACGGCACCGTGTTCCAGCCGGCCGGCCCGATCCAGCTCCAGGTCGGCGGCGCGATCCCCGGCTTCGACGAAGCACTCAAGCTGATGAACAAGGGTTCCAAGCTTCGCGTCTGGATCCCGGCCAGCCTCGCTTATGAGAAAGCCGGACCGCAGCATCCGTTGTTCGGCCAGATGCTCAAGTTCGACATCGAAGTGAACGAGATCATCCCGGCGGCGACTCTGCAGCAGATGATGATGCAGCAGATGATGCAGCAGGGCGGCGGTCCGGGTGGCCCTGGTGGCCCGGGTGGGCCTCCGGCAGGCGGACAGGGCGCCCCCGAGCCGGGTAGCCGCTGATCCGTCGACCGCAACCGGCCAACCGCGCCGTGTCGAATTTTCGTACCTGATCCCATCGAAGCCGCGGCGAGCGTCAGCTCCCGCGCCTTTCGGCCTGTCTTTCCGCGGAAATCGTGGAAAAACGAGACAGGATTGGTTCTGCAAGGCCTTGGTCTATGGGCCGCGCCGTGCCAGAAGCCGCGAAGCAACTGAATCGGGGGTGGGTCAGTCATGCCATTGCTCAAGCGACGTATCGATATGCCCGCGCCTCTCATTCGAATAGTCGCGGTGCTACTCGGCGCGTTGGTGTTGTGGTTCGTCTTCCAGACATCCTTTGCCGGCGCGTATCGCGCGAGCAATCCGGCGCTTGCGCTTCGCGTCGCCCCATCCGATTCACATGCGCTGGCCGAGGTGGCTTCGGCCGCATTGCTAAAGATCGACGATCCGAAGCTGCGCGCGACCGCGCGCACCCAGGCGCTCGCCGCGCTCCGTCGGGATGCGACCAACGTCGTTGCGCTGCGCACGCTCGGGATGCTCGCCGATGCCGATGGCGATCGCGCCAAGGCGCATCGCATCCTGACTCAGGCCGAAAAGCTGTCGCGCCGCGATCTTCCCACCCAGCTCTGGCTGATCGAATATTTCAGCCAGGCGGACGATGTCGCGCAGACCCTGCGGCATTACAATCTGGCCCTTAGTTCATCGACCGGCAGCCGCGAGGTCCTGCTCCCGGTCCTGACCAGCGCCGCATCCGATCCCACGCTCGCCGCGGCGATCCGCAATTTGATCGCCAAGCGGCCGTCATGGTGGTCGGATTACGTCAACCAGCTCGTCTCGGCCGGTCCGGTAGAGGGGGCGGCGGCGGTGCTCAAGGGGCTGCTCGATCCGCGCGACGTCAGCGAGCGCACCTATCTCGCGATCCTTCTCAACCGGCTGTCCGTCGCCTTCCATAACGATCTCGCCTGGGAGCTTTATGTCGATGCGAAGACCCGCGGCGGCCGCAAGCTCGATGACGGGCTGATCCGCAACGGCGGCTTCGAGGCGCTGGACGAATTGCCGCCGTTCGATTGGACGTTGCAGGAAGAAAGCGACATCGCCGCGACGCGCGGCCCGCGGCCGGATGGGCAGGGCAACGCGCTCTTCCTCTCGGCGGCGCGCGACAAAGCGGGGATGGTCGCGACCCAGTTGCTCCGGCTGACGCCCGGCAGCTACCGCGCCGGGTTCGAGATGGGCGGCATTCCCGAGCGCTATTCCGAGCGGCCGAGCGTGACGCTGACCTGCGTCTCGCCGAAGGGCATGCGGGATCTTGCCAGAATGGTCGCGCCAAAGGCCTCCGAAGCGCCGCTGCGGGTCAGCGATGACTTCCACGTCGATGCCGGCTGCCCGTGGCAATTGGTGATTGTCCGGGTGAACAGCGGCGGCGGCGAGAGCGCCGCGCAGCCGTGGCTCGACAATTTCACGATCACGCGGGCGGGCCGGTAAGATGGCGAACAACTCCAATTCGACGAGGGATTTGATGTCGCGAGAGGCGCAGCCGATCCATTGGGCCGAGCATGCCCGCTTCGCCCTCCTGGTGGCGTTGCTGGTGGTTTGCATGTTGTTCGGCGGCGGATCGCGCAACGACATTTTCGGCGTCGTCATCGTGCAGTGCTCGGCGGTGGTCGCGGCGGTTGCCGCGTTGCTGCTGCCTGGTGCGTATCGCTTCACCGACGTCCGCGCACCGATGGCATTGCTCGCCGCATTCGCCGCGACGATCGCGATGCAGCTCGTGCCGCTGCCGCCCGAATTATGGGCGGGCCTGGCCGGGCACGGGCAGTTCGCCGCCGCTGCGGCAGCGGCGGGGATCGAGCCGGTGTGGCGGCCGATCAGCCTGACGCCCGATCTCACCCGCGCCAGCCTCGCCGGGCTGGTGGTGCCCGCGGCGGTGCTGATCCTCTTCGCCACCTTGCCGGCGAGCCGGACCTACAAGCTCCTGCCGATCCTGATCGTGGCGATCCTGCTGTCCGGGCTTTTCGGCATCGCGCAGATCGTCGGCGGAAAGGACAGCAGCTTCTATCGCTACGCGATAACCAACAATGACGCCGCGGTGGGGTTCTTTTCGAACCGGAATCACCAGGCCGTCTTCCTTGTAATGTGTATCCCCATGGCCGCCCTATGGGGCCGCATCTCCTCGATCGACGTTCGCGGCGTGCCGATTCAGCGTTGGCTTGCGGATGCGCTGATCGTCTTTCTGTTGCCGCTGCTTGTGGTTACCGGCTCGCGTGCGGGATTTGCGCTGATTTTCGTCGGCCTGGGCTTCTCATGGGTGCTGGTGCGCGGACGCAAGCATGCTTCGGACGACCGGGTCCGGCTCATCGGCAATATCGCCGCCGTCGTGATCGGCATCAGCGTGATCATTGCCGCGGTGCTGTTGTCCCGTGCCGAAGCAATCACGCGGCTGTTCGACGTCGCGGTGTCGGATGACCTGCGCTCGCAGAACGTCGCGCTGGTTGCGCGCATCGCGCAGGATTTCTTTCCCTTTGGTTCCGGCTTCGGTTCCTTCGACCCGATCTTCCGTGCGTACGAGACCGACGCGATGCTGCGCCCCAGTTACTTCAACCACGCGCACAACGATTTGCTCGAATTGATCGTGACGGGTGGAGCCCCGGCGTTCATCGTTGCCATCGGCTTCATCGCCTGGGCAGCGTCGCGATTATGGCTGGTATTGCGTGCGAGCCCGTCAAATCCCGCCTTGCGCTTCGCCTTGCTTGGTGCGGCGATGATAGTAATGGTGCTGCTCAGCAGCGTTGTCGACTATCCTTTGCGCACGCCGTTGCTGATGGCTTTCTTCGCTTTGGCCTGTGGTTGGCTGGCGTCTTGCCGAGAAGACCTTCGCTGAGGAAACGAGCCAAATCGGGATGCGAAACTGCTTTACCCTACTTGTCACGCCGGGTAATGCCGGGGAAGCTCATGGGCGGGGGCTTCTGCGCCGAGCGCGACCATCAATTCGAGGGATTTCAATGCGATCGTTGGTTGTGATTTTGGGCTTGGTCCTCACCGCCTGCTCTTCTCCGGGCCTGGTGGACACGGGCCGAGTCGCCATCGTCACGGCTGACGCGCTTCCCGCGCCCACCGAGGCCGATTTCAACGACGGGCTGCGCCGCAGCACGCTCGGCCCAGGTGACACGCTTTCGGTCAATGTGTTCGGCCTGCCCGAGCTCAGCGCGGAGCGGGTGGTCATCGATTCCAACGGCCAACTCGCCTTGCCGGTCGCCGGCGTTCTCAGCGTTTCGGGGAAGACGCCTTCCGAGGTCAGCGACGAAGTATTCACGCGCCTGCGCGCCAGCGGGGTTCGCGATCCCCGGATCGCGGTCAATATCGTCGAATCGGTGAGCCAGACGGTCACGTTGGACGGCGAAGTGCGCCGCCCCGGCATCTATCCGATTCCCGGCCGCCCGACGATGCTGCGCGCCATCGCGCGCGCCGAAGGGACGACTGCCGATGCCAATCCCAACCATGTCGTCGTGTTCCGCACGATCGGCACCAAGCGTATGGCCGCGCTGTACGATCTGCGCGCAATCCGCATGGGCGCGTATGAGGATCCTTCGATCTATCCGAATGACGTGATCGTCGTCGGGGAATCTGCTGCGCGCAGGCTCTTCCCGTTGATCGCGCAAACGGCAAGCGTCCTGGTCACGCCGCTGGTCTATCTTCTTCGCTAATCGCAGGTTCGAGAAACATAATGAACGACCTTAGTGTTAGTCGGCTCTCTGGCGAAGACCGGCTGGCGGATCGTGTGACGGGCGGCCCCGAGGTCGAGATCCGTCGCGGTCCTCCGGTGCTCGTCCACTATCTGCGAATTGCCAAGCGCTGGAAGTGGCTGATCCTCGCCATGACCGTGGTTGGCGGCATTATCGGTCTGATCGTCACGCTGCTGATGACGCCGATGTACGTTGCGAGCGCCAAGGTCGAGATCCAGCGCCAAAGCTATCAGATCGTCAATGTCGAGAGCGTCGAGCCCAAATCGGGCCTGTTCGATCAGGAATTCTATCAGACGCAATACGGGCTGCTCAAGTCGCAGTCGCTGGCGGAGCGCGTGGTGCGCACCCTGCGCCTGGCCGACGATCCCAATTTCTTCGAGGCATTCGATGCAACCGAGGTTGCCGCGAAGCTGCGGGCGAACGATCCGAAGACCCGCACCGCGGAGGATCGCGCAAAGCGCCAGCGCATGGCCGCCAACGTTCTGCTCAACGGCATTTCGGTTAATCCGGTTCGCCAGTCGCAGCTTGTCGATGTCGCGTTCAGGAGCCCGAGTCCGCAATTCTCCGCCCGGATCGTCAATGCATGGACGAGCGATTTCATCGAAGCGACACTTGAGCGCCGGTTCGAAGCGACCAGCTATGCGCGCAAGTTCCTCGAGGAGCGCCTGGAGTAGTTGCGCGTCAAGCTTGAGGAATCCGAACGCGCGCTGGTCGGCTATGCCGCGCGCGAGAATATCGTGTCGCTGCCCACCACCATCACCGCCGGCGGACAGGGCTCGGAGAGCAGCGGCGCGGGCGAACGCCCGATCGTCGCCGAAAACCTCGCGGCGCTGAATCGCGAGCTGAACGTGGCGATCGCGGCGCGGGTTTCCGCCGAGAGCCGCCTGCGCGGCGCCGGGGCCACCTCCGTCGAGGCGATGACCAGCCAGTCGATCACGGGGCTGCGTCAGCGCCGTGCCGAGCTGGGCGCGGAATATGCCAAGCTGCTCGTGCAGTTCGAGCCGACTTATCCCCCCGCCCAGGCGATCCAGGCCCAGATCACGCAGATCGATCGGTCGATCGCCCGCGAGGAGGGGCGTGTTACCGGCACCATTCGTCAGCTCTACGATGCCTCGATCGCGCGCGAGACGGCGCTGCGAAGCCGCGTCGAGACGCTGCGCGGCGAATTGGTCAATCTGCGCAACCGCTCGATCCAGTATAATATCTACCAGCGCGAGGTGGACACGAACCGCCAGCTCTATGACGGCTTGCTGCAGCGCTATAAGGAAATCGGCATTGCCGGCGGCGTGGGCGTGAACAACGTCTCAGTTGTCGATCCGGCGAAGGTGCCGCAATCGCCGTCGAGCCCGCGTCTGGTGGTCAATCTGCTGCTGGCAATCATGATCGGCGGCGCGCTCGGTGCCGGCCTCGCCCTGCTGCTGGACCAGATCGAAGAGGCGATTTCCGATCCGACCGAAGTGGAGCGGCTGCTGAACGTGCCGTTGCTCGGCACGGTGCCGAAGGCGAAGACCGCCAATCCGCGCGCGGAACTCGAGGATCCGAAATCCCAGCTTCTGGAAGCCTATATCTCGGCACAGACCAGCCTCGCGTTCACCACCGACCATGGCATTCCGAAGAGCCTGATGGTGACCTCGACGCGGCCGGCGGAAGGCAAGTCGACCAGCAGCTATGCGATTGCCCGGTCGCTTACCCGGACTGGCAAGCGCGTGATCCTGATCGATGCCGACATGCGTTCGCCGTCGATGCACACTGCGTTCGGCGTGCGGAACGACGAGGGGCTTTCGAACTTCCTGGCCGGCGAAGAGAGCCTGTCGAACCTGGTGCATCGTTACGAGCCGACCGGTCTTTCCTACATGACCGCCGGCCCGCAGCCGCCCAACGCGGCCGAGCTGCTGACCGGCGAGCGTCTGAGCAAGCTGATCCAGGAATTGGGTGCGAGCTACGATCACATCGTCTTCGACGCACCGCCGGTGATGGGCCTGGCCGACGCGCCGCTTATCGCCAGCAAGGTCGAAGGTTCGATCTTCGTGGTCGAATCGCACGCCACCCGCACCACCGTCATTCGCGTGGCAATCAACCGCCTGCATGAAGCGCGCGCGCGTGTTCTGGGCGTGCTGCTCACCAAGTTCGAAGCGCGGCGGGCCGACTATGGCTATGGCTATGACTATGGCTACGGTTACGGTTCGGCGCAGAAAGATTGATACGGGCGGCCGCCCGGCGCCGGGCGGCCCGAGAATAAGTGCCTAGGATCCTGGATCAGGGGTAGCGTGACCGACAATGCGGTGTTTGCGGGTCGGACAAGCGTGTTGAGTGATCCGATCGAATGGCGCGTTTGCTGAATGGGGGAAGGGCTTTTGCTTAAATTTTGTATCGTCGGCTGCGGTCGGATTGCGAAGCGCCATAGCGAGCTGCTCGGCGAAGGCGTGATCAAGGGCGCGACGCTGATTGGCGTATGCGACCTCGTCGTCGAGAAAGCCGAGCGCATCGGTCGCCAGTTCAACGTTCCCCATTTCGCCGACATGCATGCGATGATGGCCGAGCTGAAGCCGGACATCGTCGTGATCCTCACCGAGAGCGGCAACCACGCCCGGCATACGCTCGAGCTGGCCCCTTACGGCGCCCATATCGTCGTCGAGAAGCCGATGGCGCTGACCCTCGATGATGCCGACGCGATGATCAGCGCCTGCGACAAGGCCGGCGTCAAGCTCTTCGTCGTCAAGCAGAACCGCTTCAATGTACCGGTCGTCAAGCTTCGCGAAGCGCTCGACGAAGGCCGTTTCGGCAAGCTGGTGATGGGCACGGTGCGCGTCCGCTGGTGCCGTCCGCAATCCTATTACGATCAGGATAGCTGGCGCGGCACCTGGGCGCTCGATGGCGGCATCCTGACCAATCAAGCGAGCCATCACGTCGATCTGCTCGAATGGATGATGGGCGACGTCGTCAAGGTCTCGGCGATGAGCGCGACGCGGCTGGTCGATATGGAGGCCGAGGATACCGCCGCGGTAATCCTGACCTTCGCCAATGGCGCGCTCGGCGTGATCGAGGCGACCGGCGGCACGCGTCCGAAGGATCTGGAAGGGTCGATCTCGATCCTGGGCGAAGGCGGCTCGGTGGTGATCGGCGGGTTCGCGGTCAACCGGCTCGAGACCTGGCAGTTCGCCGAGGAGCAGCCCGAGGACGAGAGCGTCGTCCAGAATTATTCGGTGAATCCGCCCAACGTCTATGGGTTTGGGCACCAAGCCTATTACGAGCATGTCGTCGACGTCATCAACAATGGCGGCCCGCAGCTTGTGGACGGGATACAGGGGCGTCGGAGCCTGGAACTGATCTCGGCGATCTATGAATCGATCGAGACCGGGCGCGCTGTGAATCTGCGCTTCACGCCCAAGATGGCGCGTCTCGGGCGGCCGCGTGGCTGAGCCGATTCTTCTCAAGGCCGGTATTCGCGACGTTACTTTCGGCGAGAACGTCAAGGTCGTCGAGCCGGCCAATGTCTATGGCTGCGCGATCGGCGACGATTGCTTCATCGGTCCGTTCGTCGAGATCCAGAAGGATGTCACGATCGGCAAGCGCTGCAAG
>Ga0247738_10000599_pt1 | contig 13483 bp, 9 predicted proteins | sample UWRJL013104B2_FD_180936 | JGI IMG/M metagenome (GOLD analysis project Ga0247738, IMG submission 180936) | Plant litter microbial communities from Arlington Agricultural Research Station in Wisconsin, United States - UWRJ-L013-104B-2 | ecosystem: Environmental > Terrestrial > Plant litter >...
TGTTACAACAACTTCATTTAATTCCTCGGCTTTTATATTCATATTAACGGTAATGTTGTTTTGGTCAATATTCTCCTGTGATATTTTTAGTCGTGTAAAAAAGTAATCTTTGGCGAAAAACAATACACTGTCTTTTGGCTGAACAACAATTGAAAATTCTCCCATTTTATTTGTTCTGGTACTTGTTTTGGCTGTTTTATTGATAACTTCTACTTTATCAAGCGGATAATTGTTGGAAAAGACTCTTCCGTGTAGTAATTTTTCTGTTTGAGAAATGGAAAGTTGGTAAGTCAAAAAAGAAATTATAGTAAGTAATTTTACTTTCATCTAATAGTTTTTTAGTTTTTAATTTCTGTTCCTAATTTATTAAACTCTTCATTTTTAACAAATAGAAAGTCCATTAGAGCCAGAACATCCGGATGTTCTGAAAAGATTTTTGATTTTGGATCAGCATTACAGAAATGAAGAAAAAGTTCTTTTTCGTCAGGTTTTAATCTTAAATCTTTGATGAAAAAATCTGGACTCAAGCTAGTTTTGACAAATTCAATGAAATCTATTTGTATTTTTTCGACTTTAATTTTTTCCTCTTTTTTTAATATGTTTTGAATTTGTTTGCCAAGACGAATAAAATCAACTCCAAGTGGAATAATTGCTTCTTTGTAGCCTTCAATTTTTAGTCCTTCTTTAGGTCTTGAAGAATTGAGTTTGATTTCCTTAATTTCATCTTTTGTAATTCTAACAGGATTTAAGTTGTTATTTGAAACAATTATTTCGTTCAATTCCTCAGGTTTTAAAACCATTTCTACCAACAGGTTATTAGTAGCAATATTTTCTGAAGTTACTTCTAACCTTCTAAAAGAATACTCTTTAGAAAAAAATATCAAACTGTCTTTGAGATTCACCAAAATTTCAAAATTTCCTATCTCATTTGTAGTTGTACTTGTTTTTGCAGTTTTATTAATTACTTCAACGTTTTTAAGAAAATATTTTTGTGAAATAACTTTACCATGAAGTAATTTCTCTGTCTGAGAAATGCTATGTTGGTAAGTAAAAAAAGAAATCGTAGTGAGTAATTTTACCTTCATCTCATGGTATTTAGTTGAAAGTAAAATTATTAGAATCGTCTTAACTAAAACTTAGCAAACCTGTAAATTCTTGTTAATTCGGTTTAATGGATTTAAGAGTCGCAGTTGCAGTTTTCAGTTAGAAAACCTTCTACTAAAAAAAGTGCTTGGAAAACTTTCTATAAAATTTCAATTAAATCTGCGGGATTGTTTATTACTAATTTAGCACCACTTGCTATCAATTCCTCTTCCGTTCGATAACCCCAAGAAACCCCAACAGGAAACATATTAGCATTTATTGCGGTCTGCATATCGATGTCAGAATCTCCAACGAAAAGAATTTCTTCAGGTTTGAGATTCCAGCTTTTGCTTATTTCTAAAGCTTCAAACGGATTTGGTTTTTTAAGCTCTTCAGTACTTAAACCAATGGCGTCATCAAAGTAATCAGTAAATATTTCTGCAGCTATTTTTTTAGTTAGCTCGTCGGCTTTGTTTGAAAAGACAGCTAGTTTGATGTTTTGTGAAACCAAATTATCTAATAATGCTACAATACCTTCGTATGGTTTTGTTTTTATAGTACAAACTTCGCGATATTCGTTAATCATACAATTGAAACAATTTTCAATGTCTATTTCTGAATTGTTTGATGCAGGTAATGCTTTGCTTACCAAATTTCGCAAGCCGCTTCCTATGAAATATTGATAAGTATCATAAGTATGAGTGGGATAATTTAAACCAGTAAGTACGGTATTCATTGCATCTGAAATGTCTTCTAATGAATTAACTAATGTTCCGTCTAAATCAAAAATAATTCCTTTAAATTTCATTCTATTAAATATTATTAGCCAAAATAAATCCGCTTGTCCAGGCATTTTGAAAGTTGAAACCTCCTGTGATAGCATCAATATTTACAATTTCGCCTGCAAAATATAGATTCTGATGTAATTTGCTTTCCATGGTTTTAAAGTTGATTTCTTTTAAATCGATTCCGCCTGCGGTAACAAATTCTTCTTTAAAAGTACTTTTTCCGTTTACCTGAAATTTGGCTTTTGTCAATTGTGAAGCTAAATTCTGCAATTGAATTTTAGATAAATCGGCCCATTTTGTTTCAGCTTCAATTTGTGAAGCTAAAACCAAACTTTCCCATAAACGATTTGGAAAATCAAATGGAGATTTTTTAGAAACGGCTTTTTTGGCGTGTTCCTGTTTTAAGTCTTTCAGGATTTTCTCTGCATCTTCGGTATCAACATCATTTAACCAATTGACGAAAATCGTAAACTGATAATTTTTATCGAATAAAATACGCGCTCCCCAAGCCGAAAGTTTTAGAATTGCCGGACCGCTCATTCCCCAATGCGTAATTAACAAAGGTCCTGTTGATTCGAGTTTGGTGTCTTTTACGTTAACGGTAACTTGTGCCGCAACGCCGGGCAATTCTTTTATGCGAGGATCTTTGATATTAAAAGTAAATAGGGAAGGAACGGGGCTTACAATGGCGTGTCCTTTTTCTTGTAGCATTTCCCAAATTTTAGGATTGCTTCCTGTGGCAAGAATTAATTTTTCCGTAACGTAATTTGTATCTTGAGTATCAATTTTCCAATGATTCTCTGCTTTATAAATCGATTGTACGCTTTGTCCCGTTAAGACTTTTATACCGAGTTTCCCTGTTGCTTCTAAGAAACAATCAATAATAGTTTGAGAGGAGTTTGAAACCGGAAACATTCTGCCATCGTCTTCTATTTTAAGTTCAACGCCATGTTTTTCAAACCATTCGATTGTATCTCCCGAACAAAATTGATGAAAAGGTCCACGAAGTTCTTTTTCGCCACGCGGATAAAATTTGACCAATTCATTAGGTTCAAAGCATGCGTGCGTAACGTTGCAACGTCCACCACCGGAAACACGAACTTTAGATAGGACTTCTTTTCCTCTTTCTAAAATGGCAATTTTTAGTTTTGGGTTTTTCTCTGCAATATTAATCGCTGTAAAAAATCCTGCAGCGCCTCCGCCAACAATAATTATGTCGAAATTTTGAATCATATTATTTGGTTTGCCACGATTTTTTTGCCGCAAATTACACGAATTAGCACAAATTTTTATTGTATGGACTTGTTAAATTATCTTTGTCAAAGTTTTAAACTTGACAAAGATTACAACGATTTGTTTTATAGTTTATCCGGGAAATCACTAATAATTCCGTCTACATTATAACTTTTTATTTTTTGAATGTCTTCCTCAGAATCTACCGTCCAGGGCAAAACAAAAAATCCTTTCTTTTGTATTTCCTTGGTATTTTCCGCATTCAATAATTGATAATCCGGATGAATGGCACGCGCTTTTATTTTTTCGGCGAAAGCCAAAGCTGTATCGAGATTTTCTTCTGTTAAAACGCCAATAGGAATATTTGAATTTAAATTTGATGTTTCCTGCAGTAAATCCCAATCAAAACTCGAAACGATGAAATGATCATAATTCCAGTTTTTTTCTGAAATATATTCTTCAATTAGTTGAACAACTTTACTGCTAGTTCCTAAACCTTTTAGCTCAATATTGATGAGGCATTTTTTGTCAACCAAATCAAAAACTTCAATTAAAGTTGGTATTTCAAGCTGATTTGCAATCAAAAATGATTTTAATTCGGTTAAAGATAAAGTATTTACAAAACCTTTTCCATTGGTTGTTCTGTCGATGGTTTCGTCGTGAATTACGATTATATGTCCATCAGCGCTTAGGTGTACGTCGAGTTCAATTCCGTCAGCATTTAAGTCTAATGCTTTTTGAAAAGCTTTTAAAGTATTTTCCGGTTCGTATCCTTTTGCGCCGCGATGTGCTATTTTTAGCATTTTCTTTGTGAGTAAGTTTAACCGCAAAGTTCGCAAAGATTTACGCAAGGTTCGCAAAGATTTTAAAAAACTTTGCGAACCTTGCGATTTCCATTGTGGCCTTTGCGGTTAAACTTTTAAATTTTTTCCAACAAAACAAGTCCAAATTCAGAATCAATAATTGCTTTTCCGTTTTGGACTTCTGTTTTTTGGCCTGAAAAAGCGTCTTTGAGTTTTGTACCATCTTCAAAAATAGAATTAACCGGAAGTTCTTTTCGACCAGTTCCTAAATCTAAACCAATTACAACTTCATCTTTATGATTAACTTTAGTATAACTTCTTGAAAAAATATACGGCTTATCAGAAATCATATTGTGTATTCCCGCGCCAACCGCAGGATGATTTCTGCGGAATTGTCCTAGTTTTTGCCAATGCCAAAGTATTCTTTGCGTTTCTTCATTTGACTCAACATCTTCCCAATTCATGAAAGATCGTAAAGTGGCGTCACCTTCCGTACCTTCAATTACAAGAGAACGGCCCGTTTCGTCACCATAATAAACCTGAGAAATTCCGGGAGAAAGTAGGAGTTTTGTTCCGGCTTCGAAAGTTCGGTTTCGATTGGCATCAAAAGGAGTAGGATCGTCGTGGGATGATACGTAATTTAGAACGCTAAAACCTTTCAGTTCATTTTGAAGTTTTGATGAATATTTCGAAAATATAACTTCATAATCATTTTGAGCATCGAGTTTAAATTCAAAATTAATCATGCAGTTAAAACCATTATCAAAATAGTTTACTTTTCGATCTCCAAAATCATAATCCAGCCCGCTGCTTATTTCATAACCGTAAACTTCAGCAATGGTATAAAACGGATTCTGATCTAAAACTTCAAGCGGATGATGTTTTTTCCAGGTTTCAAAAGCGTAATCGCATTCTTTTCTAAAATCAACCCAAACATTTTCTTCGGTATGTTTTACGGTATCAGCTCTGTAACCGTCAATTCCGAATTCCAGAATATAATCGGTTAACCATTTTATGATGTAATATTTCGGCGTTCTTGGGTAATTTGTTCTTTTGAAGAATTCATTTAACGAATTTATTTCTTTGTCATAGCGACCTTCCTTTTTCCACTTTTCAATTAAAAAAGAAGGCAGTTCAACTTCCTGATTGCTTTCAGTTCTCACGTCCGGAAGATTATCGACTAAAGTACACATCGTTGTATTTTCGAATGATTTATAATCACAGACAATTCCGGTTCTAACCCAATCTTCCGGCCACATTGGGTCTTCTGCAGTTACAGGTCCGGTGTGGTTAATTACTCCGTCAAGCATAATTCTAATGCCTTTTTCGTGTGCTTTTTTAACCAAATTGGCTAAGTCTTCTTTGGTTCCGAAATTCGGATCTAAAGCCGTCCAGTCTCTTGCCCAATAACCATGAAAGCCATAGCTAAGCCCTGTTCCTTCGTCAACCCCATCGTGAATTTGTTCTACAATCGGCGTAAGCCAAATGGCATTTATTCCCAATTGATCGAAATAACCTTCGTCAATCTTTTTGATAATTCCTATGATATCGCCGCCTTCAAAACCACGCAGTTTTCCCGGAGTTTTGGTTCTGTTGAAGTTGATATCGTTCGATGGATTTCCGTTATAAAAACGATCGGTAAGTAAAAAGTAAACATTTGCTCCTTCCCAAACGAAAGGTGTTTTTGAAGTATTGTCTTTATTCATTGAAACTGATTTTGAGCCAGAATATTAAAGATAAAGAAAGGAAATCATATAATGGAAAAAACTGCCACGAATTCATGAATTTATTATCAGATATAATATGATGAATCTGTCCTAATCGGTGTAGCCCCTACGGGACATTTTTTCTTAGTTTGCATTTGTTTTTACCAATATATAATCTCTACTAGATATACTCCGTAAGAGTTAAATATATTGGTAGAAATATATTTTGTAAGTTCTCTAATGTCTTGTAGTGACTACACAATTTTGATCAAAACAAAAACCGCCACGAATTCACGAATTTTATAAAAGAATAATTCGTGAATTCGTGGCGGAAATATATTGTGTTAGATTTTACCGTTGTTAGACCTGACAGGTTTTTAAAACCTGTCAGGTCTCTTTGAACATAAAAAAAGACGCACTGCTGTGCGCCTCTACAATATACGTTGTGTTAAGATATTTATTCCAATTCTAAAACCACAGCCGATTTTGGCTCTAAAGTAATTTCAGTAGATAAATCAAATGTTTTTCCAGTTAAAACATCTTTTCCGGACTTAAAATTTTTGATGTTTTCTTTAAAACGATTGGTTTTAATAGTTTGGGCTGTAGCATTATTATTAAAAACCACCATCACCGTTTTAGTATCTTTATATCTGAAATAAACGTAATTATTATTTTGAGGAATGTAATGTGTCATTTTTCCGAAGTGAACGGCTTCGTTTGATTTTCTCCAGTTGAATAATTTAGAGGTAAAATCAAAATATTTTGCTTGTTCCGGAGTTCTTCCAGCTGCAGTTAGAGCATTGTTTTTATCGCCTGCCCATCCACCAGGAAAGTCCTGACGAATGTCAGCGTCGCCTTTGCTTTTGTCGCCGCCCATTCCAATTTCTGAACCGTAATACAATTGCGGAATTCCACGTACGGTTGCCAATAAAGTCATGGCCAGTTTGTATTTAGGAAAATCGTATTTAAATTTATCATTCATACGATCTGTATCGTGGTTTTCAGCAAAAACCAAAATATTATTGGTATTTGGATACAGATAATCCATTGCAAAATTGTTGTAGAATTTAATCATTCCGTTATCCCAGGTTCCTTCACTTTCATTAAATGCAGAAACCACTTGACTTTGAAGCGTAAAATCCATTACACTTGGTAAATTCGAATTGTAGTTTTCGATTGCACCAATTTTACTGTCTTTTTGCCAATAAGCCAAATTCGCCTGATTGTGCATCCAGATTTCACCCACAATATTAAAGTTCGGATATTCAGTTGTAATTGATTTTGCCCAATTTGCCATTGCCGTTGCATCAGAATAATTATAGGTATCAACTCTAAATCCGTCAAGATTGGCGAATTCTATCCACCAGATTGCGTTTTGAGTTAGGTATTTTGCTACCAAAGGATTTCTTAAATTCAAATCAGGCATTGAAGGCACAAACCAGCCATCAACACAAACTTCCTGATCTGTTTTTGAAGCGTGAATATCTGTAATTACTTCGCGTCTGTGATGTGTTTGCGTGAAGTTTTCGAACTGATTGAACCATGTTTTAGTTGGAATATCTTTCATCATCCAGTGTGTAATTCCCCAGTGATTGGTTACGTAATCCATAACCAATTTCATGTCTTTTTTGTGCATTTCTGCAGATAAACGAGCGTAATCGTCGTTTGTTCCGTAACGCGGATCTATTTTGTAAACATCAGATTGCCCGTAAGTATGATACGAATGTTGTTTGTCGTTGTCCTCGCATAAAGGCGTGCTCCAGATTGTGGTTGCCCCAAGAGACGAAATATAATCTAGGTTTTTGATAATTCCTTCGATATCCCCACCGTGACGCCCGCTTGGATCCTGACGATTTCCTTTTTCTGTTAAATTGGCATCGCTGTCGTTTTTCGGATTTCCGTTAGCAAAACGATCCGGCATAATTAAGTAAATCATATCCGATGCATCGTAACTTTTTCTGTCGGCAGAATTTGCTCTTCTTTCTTTAAGCGAATATTTCTGCGTAAAGGCGACTTTATTTTTGGTTTTGAAAGAGAAAACCAATTCTGAAGCTTTTATGTTTTGCGTATCAATTGTTACAAAAAGATAGTTTGGGTTTTCTGTTTTCTCTACGTTTTTAATCGAGACATTGTTTGAAACCGAAGCTTCATATTGAGCAATGTTTTTTCCGTAGAACATAATCTGTAATTCCGGATTTTTCATTCCGGCGTACCAAAACGGCGGTTCTACTTTCTGGATTTGCGCTTTCGCAGAAGCGGAAAAAATAAGAACGAATAATAATAGTTTATAGAAAATATGGTTTGTTTGAATTCTCATAATGTATAGTTTTAATTTTCCTGCAAGGTTTCCAAAACCTTGTAGGTATATTTGAGAAAAAGTTTAAACCTACAAGGTTTTGTCCCAAAGCTTCGGGATTGCAGGATTAATATATTAGTTAAAAAAAAAGACAAGCAATCTCGGGGAAAATTGCCTGTCTTTTTAGAAAATTATTTGGTTTCGATAATACTAATCGCATAACCTCCGCCTGGAGCAGACAACTGCGATAATTTTGATTTGTTAGTTACAGCAATTTTCTTGATGGTGTAAGCCTGCGGATTAGTTTTGTAATGCGCATCTTTTGCATCAGCATAAATGGTTGCCGTGTATTTTTTACCTTTTTCAAGGAAACTGAAATCGATGTTTGATGTACGTGGAGTTTCTCCGTTTACGTTTCCAACAAACCAGTTGTTTGTTCCTTTTGCTTTACGGGCAACGGTAATAAAATCTCCTGGCTCAGCTTCAATATATTTACTTTCTGACCAGTCTACAGCCACATCTTTAATGAATTGGAATGCATCTGGAAAACGGTTGTAGTTCTCCGGAGTATCAGCCGCCATTTGCAACGGACTGTACATTGTAACGTATAAAGCTAATTGGTTTGCAATTGTACTGTTTACATGCGATGTATTTTCAGGATTCATTTTGCTGATGTCCATTTCGAAAATTCCCGGAGTATAATCCATTGGACCTCCAATTAAACGTGTAAATGGTAAAACGGTAACGTGATTTGGTTTAGAACCTCCAAAAGCTTGATATTCTGTTCCTCTTGCGGCTTCGTTTCCAATTAAGTTAGGATATGTTCTTGCAATTCCGGTTGGACGAACGGCTTCGTGAGCGTTTACCATAATTTTATAATCAGCTGCTTTTTCGATTGCATATTGATAATGGTTTACAATCCATTGATCGTAATGGTTTTCACCGCGAGGTAAAATATCTCCAACATAACCGCTTTTTACAGCATCATATCCGTTGTCATTCATGAATTTATAAGCAGCATCCATGTGGCGTTCGTAGTTACGAACAGAACCAGAAGTTTCATGGTGCATGATGATTTTTACACCTTTTGATTTTGCGTATGCGTGTAAACCTTTCACATCAAAATCAGGGTAAGGCGTTACGAAATCAAAAACATAATCTTTTGAATGCCCAAACCAGTCTTCCCAGCCTTCGTTCCAGCCTTCGACCAAAATAGCGTCGAAACCATTTGCAGCAGCAAAATCAATGTATTTTTTTACGTTAGCATTGTTTGCACCGTGCGTTCCGTTTGGTTTTGCTTTAGAGAAATCTGTGACTCCTAATTGAACTGTTGGATAATCGTTTGTGTATGACCAAGAGCTTTTTCCTGTAATCATTTCCCACCAAACACCAATGTATTTTACAGGTTTAATCCAGGAAGTATTGTCAATTTTTGATGGATCGTTTAAGTTATAAGTCATTTTTGAAGCTAAGATTTCTCTCGCGTCATCGCTAACCATAATGGTTCTCCAAGGCGAGTGACTTGGTGCCTGCATATAACCTTTATCTCCTTTTGCATCTGGCGTTAACCAAGATGTGAAAGTCATGTTTTTATCATCTAAATTCAGGTGCATACAAGAATAGTTGATCAAAGCAGCTTCGTGTAAGTTGATGTAGATTCCGTCATTGGTTTTCAACATCAAAGAAGTCTGAACTCCTGTTGGAGAAAAGTTCTTTTGAGAAACGTTTGCCGTATACGCTTTTTCAGATAAACCTCTAATTTCAGATAATTTCGATTTGGTATAATCGTATTCCTGAGTATCATAATCTCCCGGAATCCAGAAAGCGGTGTGATCTCCAGTCATGGCAAATTGAGATCTTTCTTCTTTAATAATAAAATAAGTCAGATTTTTTTGTGCTGGAAATTCATATCTAAATCCAAGTCCGTCATCAAATAAACGAAAACGGATTACGATTTGTCTTTCTGTTCCTTTTTGATTTAAAGTAACAGCCAATTCATTATAATGATTTCTAATGTTGTCAACTTCTCCCCAAACCGGTTTCCAGGTTTCATCAAAGGTTGAAGTTTTAGTATCAACAACCGTAAAGTCATTCAATAAAGATTTTTTATCATCTTTAAGTTCAAGACCTAATTTACTGGTTTGTACAACTTCTTTATTTTTATATTTTAAATTATAAGTTGGAGTTCCGTCGTTTTGCAGCGAAAATTCCATTACGAACTTTCCTTCGGGTGATTTTAATTGCTGTGCATTTGCAATCGAGCTAAATGCAAACAAGATTAAACTTGCGAAAAATAAGTTTTTCATGTTTTTTAAGTTTTAAGGGTATTGTAATTTAATTTATTTGTACAAATTTACTTGCAATTACAGGATTTCCGTTAACTACAATTGTTAAATCTTGATCGCCGTCTACAGTAAATGTTGTTTCGTCATGATTCACGTCTACTTTTAAAATTTGATTTCTGAAATTAATTTTAAAAGAGTAACCTTTCCATTCTTTCGGAATTTTTGGCGAAAAATGAAGCTGGTCATTTTTAACACGCATTCCGCCAAAACCTTCTACAATGCTCATCCAGGTTCCGGCCATTGACGTGATGTGACAGCCTTCTTCAACCTCTTTGTTATAATCATCAAGATCAAGACGAGAAGTTCTTAAATAGAATGTATATGCCATATCCATTTTGTCTAAAACGGCAGCCTGAATAGAGTGTACACAAGGCGAAAGTGAACTTTCATGAACGGTAAATGATTCATAAAAATCGAAATTACGTTCTAATTCTTCTCTTGAAAAATGATCCTCAAAGAAATAGAAACATTGCAAAACATCGGCTTGTTTGATGTATGGTGAGCGCAAAACACGATCCCAGGACCATTTTTGATTGATTGGTCTTTGCGAACGATCTAAGTCTTTTACCGGAACTAAATCTTTGTCAAGGAAACCGTCTTGCTGCAAATAAATTCCTAATTCCTTAGAAATTGGGAAATACATATTATCAGCTATTTTTTTCCATTGCTGAATTTCATCTCCGGAAAGATTTACCTTCTCTAAAATACGTTTGTGATCTGCAGGATATTCTACAGCTACTTTAATAATTTGTTCTGCCGCATAATCAATACACCATTTTGCAATATAATTGGTGTAGAAATTATTGTTGATGTTGTTTTCGTATTCATTTGGACCTGTAACACCAAGAATTACGTATTGATTTTTTTCTTTAGAGAAAGAAGCTCTTTGATGCCAAAAACGTGCAATTCCGATTAAAACTTCCAGACCTTTTTCAGGAATGTAAGAGTAGTCTCCGGTGAAACGGTAATAGTTATAAATTGCAAAAGCAATCGCTCCGTTTCGGTGAATTTCTTCGTGTGTGATTTCCCATTCGTTGTGGCATTCTTCTCCATTCATGGTCACCATTGGATACAAAGCAGCGCCATTTTTGAAACCTAAATTATATTTGGCATTTTCAATCGCTTTATCCAATTGATTAAATCTGTAAGTCAATAAATTTCTCGCAACTTGCTGATCTTTAGTTGCCATATAAAACGGAATACAATATGCTTCGGTATCCCAATAGGTTGATCCGCCGTATTTTTCTCCTGTAAAACCTTTTGGTCCAATATTCAAACGAGAATCTTTTCCTAAATAAGTTTGGTTTAACTGAAAGATATTGAAACGGATTCCTTGTTGTGCTTTTACATCGCCATCAATTGTAATATCTGACATTTCCCAGATTTTTGCCCAGGCATCAATTTGATTTTGAAGTAAAGCATCATATCCTAAATTAACAGCAGCTTTTATTGTTTTTTCGGCTGCAGCCAAAGTATTTTCGTGGTTTAAAGAAACCGTATATCCACCAATTTTCTGAATTGCTGAGGTTTGTCCTTTTGCGATAATTGTTCCGTAAGTAAACTGAACTTTATCTGAAGTTGAATCGATTGTAGAAGGTGAAATATTTACATTTTCTCCGTTTGCAAAAATCGTATTGTGCATGAAAGTCGTAACCTTGAAATGCGTTTTAAAGGTTTGCGCGGTTACAAAAGCTTCACTATTTGATTTTTTTACTTCAAGCGGTTCCCAAAATTTTTCTTCCCAATTGGCATCTTCATTGGTAACTCCGGCATCGATATAAGGTTTGTAAACAATTTTGGCGTCTTTGTTTAAAGGCGTAATTTCAAATTTGATAATTCCGGCTTCATCCAAATCCAAAGAAAGAAAACGACGAACGTTTACGGCAATTTCAGTTCCATTTTTCAAAGTTGCTTCAAAAGAACGGTTGTACCATCCTTCTTTCATATTCAATTCTCTACGGAAATTTCTAACTTCGGTACAAGTGTTTAAATCAAGATTTTCTTCGTTGATTTCAATGTCAATTCCAATCCAGTTTGGAGCGTTTAATACTTTCGCAAAATATTTAGGATATCCGTTTTTCCACCAACCCACTTTTGTTTTATCTGGATAATAAATTCCGGCAATATAACTTCCCTGAAAAGTTTCTCCAGAGTATGTTTCTTCAAAATTAGCGCGTTGTCCCATCGCACCGTTCCCGATACTAAAAAGACTTTCAGACGATTTGACTCTTTCTACATCAAATCCTTCTTCTATGATAGACCAATTGTCTGGTTTTATATAATCTTGATTCATTTTCTTAAATTAGATAATTCGTTGAATTAGATAATTCGTCAATTTGATAATTAGATAATTCACATTCAGGAAATTATCTAATTAACCCATTGGCACATTTTCTAATTGATTAATTTTTCAATAAAGCTTGTTTCGATTTCGGTGAAATCTTTAAAAATATAATCAGCTCCATGTAAAATTGTTTCCTCACCAATTCCTACACTTACCATTTCTCCTATGTTTGCCGCCTGGATTCCGGCAACTGAATCTTCAAATACAATTGAATCTTTTGGGTCAATGTTTAATAATTGAGCCGCTTTCAAGAAAACTTCCGGATCCGGTTTTGCATTGGTAACATCGTTTCCGTCAACAATCACATCGAAATACGAAAGAATTCCTGTTTTCTCCAGAATTGGTCGGGCATTTTTACTCGCAGAACCCAACGCAATTCCCTGATTTTTTTCTTTTAATAGCTGAAGAATTTTAAAAACTCCTGGAAGAATCTCGCTTTCGTCCATGTCAACTAAATAAGATAAATAATCTTCGTTTTTTTGAATCAGCCATTTGTCTTTGTCTTCCTGCGAAGCCTGAACATTTCCTAATTCAAGAATTATATCCAACGAACGAACACGGCTCACACCTTTTAAAAGTTCGTTGTTTTCGTGTGTAAAATTTATATTTAATGACTGAGCGATTTTCTGCCACGCCAAAAAGTGGTATTTAGCAGTATCGACAATTACGCCATCAAGGTCGAATATGAATGCTTTTTTGTTCATTATATGAAAAATTCTTCTTTATTATTTTTGAATAGTATCGTCTACGTCTTTTACTTTGTAAACTAAAAGAGCAGCGATTAAAAAACTAACTCCACTTGTAATTAAGGCATAAATTGCATCGCCATTGTAAAGATATTTTACAATTGGACCGCCAATTAATGCATTTACAATTTGAGGAATT
>Ga0247738_10000600_pt1 | contig 13478 bp, 16 predicted proteins | sample UWRJL013104B2_FD_180936 | JGI IMG/M metagenome (GOLD analysis project Ga0247738, IMG submission 180936) | Plant litter microbial communities from Arlington Agricultural Research Station in Wisconsin, United States - UWRJ-L013-104B-2 | ecosystem: Environmental > Terrestrial > Plant litter >...
ACGGTCTGCTGACCACCGCGCTCGGCCAGTGCATCCGCTTCCCGGTCGACGATGTGCGGGTGTTCGCCGGCCGCAATTCGGTCGGCGTGCGCGGCATTTCTCTGTCATCCGGCGACCGTATCATTTCGATGACCATTGTTGGCCACGTCGATGCCGAGCCTTGGGAACGCGCAGCCTTCCTCAAGCGGGCCGCCGCCGAGCGCCGGGCACTCACCGGCGACGCCGAGGAGATTTCGCTGGTCGGTGAAGAGGTTCTCGAGGAGGGCCAGCTTTCCGACGAACGCTACGAGGAACTGAAGGAGCGCGAGCAGTTCGTCCTCACCATCGGGACCAAGGGTTACGGCAAGCGCTCGTCGACCTATGACTTCCGCACCTCCGGGCGCGGCGGCAAGGGCATCCGCGCCACCGATACCTCGAAGATCGGTGAAGTGGGCGAACTGGTCGCGGCGTTCCCGGTCGAGGACGGCGACCAGATCATGCTGGTCTCGGATGGCGGCCAGCTCATCCGCGTGCCGGTCGGCGGCATCCGCATCGCCAGCCGCGCCACCAAGGGCGTCACCATCTTCTCGACCGCCAAGGACGAGAAGGTCGTCTCGGTCGAACGCATCAGCGAACCGGAAAGCGACGAGGACGCGGAAGCCGAGGCCATCGACGGTGTCGTGCTGGACGGCGAGGCAGCGCTCGAGGCCGGCGACGATACGGCTGCACCGGATACGGCGGCATCGGGCGAAGAGCCGGGCGCCGAATAGGCGAACGGTTTGCTGCCCGCACGCCGCAGCGTCTCACCCCCTTGCCCCGCTCGCGGGGAGAGGGTGGGCGAGGAGCAGGCGGGAGAGTTTGGTTAGCGCACGCATCACGCTACGTAGCGCGAAACGGCAAAAGGCCCGATGGCATAGGCTTGCGCCTTGCCGTCGGGCCATTTTTGCGGAAGGTATGCTATACAAGTCTATTAGGCCGGAGGGTGGATCCTTCCGGTCAGGAGGGTCCGGCCTGGAGGGCACCGGACCCGTATGATGGCGTCAGAAAATCTTCCGGCGTTCCATCATCGATTTGAAGTCTTCGTTCTCGCGCTGCAGGGCCGAAATCGTGGAACCCACCGATGCGACGAACATGAGGCTGATTAAGGCGGCCAGCACGGTCAGAGTCGTAAACATGGTAAGTTCCTTTCATTCTGCGAGTGCAAACGGCCGTTTTAATGGCCGAAGCTGTGATAGCGCGCCGAGATCGGCGGACCATAAGCGCTGGCAGTGCCAGCATTGTCCATGTAGAAGACCACCGATGTTGCCAGCATCGCGGTCATGACTGCCATCCAAACCAAGTTGATAATGGTTACTCTGTCAGGCATGGTCTTCGTCCTTCCTCGAACAAGTTAATGTTCTGTCCGTTAAACGCGGGCGTCCGCGCTTGGTTCCATTGTCATATGAAAATGCTGTTTCGATGACGTCGAGGCAGAGTTTCAGGTCCGCTGCGGTGTTCTGGTACTGCGGTAAACTTTGCCGCCGAGGCAAGCACTGTTTTCCGCCGATCCGGAATTCGCGATATTCTGCGCCGCCGGTTTCTAAACCGAGAGGACGAGAACCGTCGTATTGCCTTGAGCTACATCTGTATTCACATTTTCGGTCCGTTACCATCCGACTCGAATTGTTCGAGAGAAAAATACTCGGATAGTTGCACAAGAGCGGCTTCGAAAAGCAGGGCGACGACGATTGCAGCAATGACCAGAACCGCAAGCATGTCGTATTCCTTGTTGGCACTCCACTATTCGAGCGCCGCTCTAGATGTTGACTGGACAATCGCATGACCAGGCTGAAGCATGCTTGAACACGGCGTTCATCTTCGGTTCATAAAGTCGCCGATCATCCGGGCCGTCGCTGGAAGGCCGCGCGCGCAAGGGCCGCAATTTGCTTGCGAATACCGGCCGTCCGTGACAAAAGGCGGAAAACAACCGTTTGGCTGCCATGACGATTGCATTCTACCCAGGTTCGTTCGATCCCATGACCAATGGTCATCTGGACGTCCTCGTCCAGGCACTCAACGTGGCGCCAAAGGTGATCGTCGCCATCGGCATACATCCGGGCAAGCCGCCGCTGTTTTCCTATGACGAGCGCGCCGCCGTGATCCGCCGGTCGCTTTCCGAAGTGCTGCCAGAGAGGGCAGGCCACGTCACGGTGGTGGCATTCGATGGACTGGCGGTCGATGCTGCGCGCCAGAACGGTGCTGCCCTTTTGGTACGCGGTCTGCGCGATGGTACCGACCTCGACTATGAAATGCAGATGGCCGGCATGAACCATCAGATGGCGCCCGATATCCAGACGCTGTTTCTGCCGGCCGGAACGGCCTCGCGGCCCATTACCGCCACATTGGTTCGCCAAATCGCTGCCATGGGTGGAGACGTCAGCGCGTTCGTACCGGCTGCGGTGCTGGATGCGCTCAGGTTGAAACTCGGTTCGTGAAAATATTGCAATACTGTGGAGCCCCCATGAAACTGCTTCGTCTTGCCTTTGCCGGCGCTTTCGCCTTCGCCGCCCTTGCCGGGTCAGCCTTTGCCGCCGCCGACGACGACTACCTGACCATTCAGCTGAAGGATGGCCCGGTCGTCATCGAACTCCTGCCGGAGATCGCGCCGAAGAGCGTCGAGCGCCTCAAGGAACTGGCCAAGAACGGCGAGTACGATAACGTCGCCTTTCACCGCGTGATCGAAGGCTTCATGGCCCAGACCGGCGACGTCCAGTACGGCGACATGAACGAAGGCTTCAAGCCGGAACAGGCCGGTACCGGCGGCTCGAGCCTTCCCGACCTGCCGGCCGAGTTTTCCAACACCCCGTTCGAGCGTGGCACCATCGGCATGGCCCGCAGCCAGGATCCGAATTCCGCCAATTCGCAGTTTTTCATCATGTTCGCCGATGGCGGATTCCTCAACGGTCAGTACACCGTTGTCGGCAAGGTCGTCGCCGGCATGGAATATGTCGACAAGATCAAGCGCGGCGACGGTGCCAATGGCGAAGTCACCGATCCCGACCGGATGGTAAAGGTCACCGTCGGTCGCAAATAAAAAAGGGTGTGAACCCAACAAGGAGAAAGCCTATGGCCGAGATCAAGGATCCGGAAAACACCATCATCATGGAAACCACCAAGGGCAAGGTCGTCATCGCCCTGATGCCCGATCTGGCCCCCGGCCACGTGGCCCGGATCAAGGAACTGACCCGCGAAGGCGCTTATGACGGCGTCGTCTTCCACCGCGTCATCCCCGATTTCATGGCGCAGACCGGCGACGTCAAATTCGGCAAGACCGGCGGCGCCGATTTCAACCCGTCGCGCGCCGGCATGGGCGGTTCGGAAAAGGAGGACCTGAAGGCCGAATTTTCCGCCACCCCGCACAACCGCGGCATCTGCTCGATGGCCCGCTCGCAGAGCCCGAACTCCGCCAATTCGCAGTTCTTCATCTGCCTGGCCGACAGCCCGTGGCTGAACAAGCAGTATTCGGTCTGGGGCCAGGTTACCGAAGGCATGGAGATCGTCGACCTGATCAAGAAGGGCGAGCCGGTTCGCGATCCCGACAGCATCGTGTCGATGAAAGTCGCCGCCGACGCCTGATTGGGTGTCGCACTATCAAGCCCGCCCTTGGTGCGCTGTCGCCAGGGCGGGTTTTCGCATTTTCGAAAGCCGCCTGGATGCGCGTAGACCTGTTCGACTTCGACCTGCCGGAGGACTCCATCGCGCTGAGGCCGATGAGCCCGCGCGACCATGCCCGCATGCTGGTGGTAAAACCCGGCGCGACGCCGCCGCTCACCGATCGCAACGTCTTCGACCTGCCGTCGTTTCTCAAACCCGGTGACGCCCTGGTGTTCAACGACACCAAGGTCATTCCCGCCCAGCTCGAAGGTTTTCGCCTGCGCGAGGGGGCTGAGCGCACGCCGGTGTCGGCGACCCTTCATATGCGCGTGGCGCCGGACCGCTGGAAGGCCTTTGCCCGTCCGGGAAAACGCATCAAGCCCGGCGACCGGATCGAATTCGGCGGCGAGGGCGGCGGCGATACCTGCCTGCTCGGCACCCTCTCCGCCACCGTCGAGGACAAGGGCGAGGCGGGCGAGGTGACCCTGCGCTTCGATTTCGCCGGTGCCGTCCTCGATGAAGCGATCGCCAGCGTCGGCCATATTCCCTTGCCGCCCTATATCGCCTCCAAGCGTCCCGAGGACGACCGCGACCGCGCCGACTACCAGACAATGTATGCGCGGGAGGAGGGGGCCGTCGCTGCTCCCACCGCCGGCCTGCATTTTACCCCGGAACTCTTCGAAGCCCTCGACAAGGCCGGCATAGAACGCCATTTCGTCACCCTGCATGTCGGCGCCGGCACGTTTCTGCCGGTCAAGGTCGACGATACCGACGACCACAAGATGCACCTGGAGATCGGCACGGTCTCCGAAACGACCGCGGCGGCCCTCAATGCCGTGCATGCCCGCGGCGGCCGCGTCGTCTGCGTCGGCACGACGTCGCTGCGGCTGATCGAGAGCGCGGCCTGCGAGGATGGCACGATCAAACCCTTTGCCGGTCCGACCGGCATCTTCATTACCCCCGGCTACCGTTTTCGCGCCGTCGACATGCTGATGACCAATTTCCACCTGCCGAAATCGACGCTGTTCATGCTGGTATCGGCGTTTTGCGGTTTCGACACCATGCAGGCCGCCTATGCCCATGCGATTGCGGGTGGCTACCGTTTCTATTCCTATGGCGATGCCAGCCTGCTTTTCCGGAAGTCCTGATATGCACGAGAATTTCGCCTTCACCCTGAAGAAGACCGAGGGCAAAGCCCGTCTCGGCGCAATCACCATGCCGCGCGGCACCATCCGCACGCCCGCCTTCATGCCGGTCGGCACCGTCGGCACGGTCAAGGCGATGTATCTCGACCAGGTGCGCGAGCTCGGAGCCGACATCATCCTCGGCAATACCTACCACCTGATGCTGCGCCCCGGCGCCGAGCGCGTCGCCCGCCTCGGCGGCCTGCACGAGCTGATCCGCTGGCCGCATCCGATCCTGACCGACTCCGGCGGTTTCCAGGTGATGTCGCTGTCGGCGCTGAACAAGATCGACGAGCAGGGCGTCACCTTCAAGAGCCATATCGACGGCAGCCGTCACCACATGTCCCCGGAGCGCTCGATCGAGATCCAGGGCCTGCTCGGCTCCGATATCCAGATGCAGCTCGACGAATGCGTGCGGCTGCCGGCCGGGCGCGACACCATCGAGCGGGCCATGGAAATGTCGCTGCGCTGGGCCGAGCGCTGCAAGGTCGCGTTCGGCGACCAGCCGGGCAAGGCGATGTTCGGCATCGTCCAGGGTGGCGACATCGCCGATCTCCGGGTGCGTTCGGCCGAGGGGTTGAGGCAGCTTGACCTCAAGGGCTACGCGATCGGCGGCCTGGCGGTCGGCGAGCCGCAGGCGGTGATGCTGGAGATGCTGAACACCACGCTGCCGGAGCTGCCTGCGGAAAAGCCGCGCTACCTGATGGGCGTCGGCACGCCCGACGACATTCTGAAATCGGTCGCCTGCGGCATCGACATGTTCGACTGTGTGATGCCGACCCGGGCCGGCCGCCATGGCCTGGCCTTTACCCGGCGGGGCAAGGTCAATATCCGCAATGCCCGCCATGCCGAGGAGATGCGGCCGCTGGACGAGGAATCCGACTGCCCGGCCAGCCGCGACTATTCGCGCGCCTATCTCCACCATCTGATCCGCGCCGACGAGTCGCTCGGCGGCATGCTTCTGACCTGGAACAACCTTTCCTATTACCAGGACCTGATGAAGGGCATCCGCAAGGCGATAGAGGAGGGGCGATTTGCCGCTTTCATGGAGCAGACGCAGGAAGACTGGGCCAAAGGCGATATCGCGGCGCGGTGAGGCGGCAAAGCCGCTTACTGGGTTTCCGGACGCGCGGTCGCGGCGGGAAGCTCACCCGAGCCGACGGGCTCGAGGCTTTGCAGCCGCACCGCCTCGATCAGCGACTGGCAAATCGCGTCGCGCAGCTGCTGCGAGGTCCTCAGCGTACCCTTCTTGTCGAGCCACTGCGCTGCCTGCATCAGATCGACACCTTGACGCAGGACGATTTCCTGCGCGCGCTGAAAAGCCCATATTTCGAAGTCTTCGGCAACATTCATGGCAAGGATCTCGAATTCTTATCGGATAGTCGGAAAGTCGCACTAATCAATAATACAATAATATACTATAAGTAGAGTATAAGCATAACGGCAGCGCAAGCTAGCCGCCAATCGCAAAAAAAAGCGCGGTGATCGACAAAAACAACCACAGGGACGTTTCATTTGCAGACACGCTACCTGAATCGACTGATTCGCGCTAGGGGTCCTAAATAAGCTCCGCCGGATGTTTGCGCGCACGGCGGGTGTACTTGCCGATGGGGGAACCAATCCTATTAATTTGGCAGCTCCGCGCATTCAGATGCCGCGACTGGTTGTGTCTGCGATCAATTGGACGCCGTTGATGGCATAGCGACCGTCCGACTGGCGTTCGAGATCGTAGACAGCTGCCCAATCCTTGCCGTCTGCGCCGGTAATCAGCACCTCTTGAAAAGCATGGGCGCCGTCGGCAACCACTTTACTGCGGCCGAATGCGAAATTGCCAACCTTGTAGACGGGCGTGTAGCTGCGCTTGACCATCTCGAAAAACCGCTCCGGGTCCGGAAACTGCGCTTTGATGCCGGGAGAGGCAAATCCATACGCCGCCTGTACGTCGCCATCCAGAAAGGCCTTGATCTGCGCGCTGATCACCGTTTGGGCAGCGACAACCGCATCGCCGGCAAAAGTCCGCAACGGCAGGCAGATCAAGGCAACGGCGACAAGGCCACGGGAAACAAGCGCAAGCATGGCGAACCCCTTGTATCGCTGAGAAGGTGTAGCTCACTCAGTATAGGGCAGGCATTCGGTTCGAACAGGTCTGGCGCGCCGGCTGTCCGTGACCTTCGACAAAATCGCGATCCGCTGCATGTCGCACCTGGAAATTGAGCCCACCCCGCTGCACATCAGATGATCACATAAGATAGATTATGGAACATATGGGTGAGTGCTGGCATGGCGTCTCCGCCCATATTGCTGCCCCATAATCGCGATCTGGTGGCAAGCTGAGATCCACGGCGATGGCTAACCACAGGCACATGCCGACCGATACTCTTTTTGACCGGACAGGTCAGGACGGAATTAGCGATGATTGGTTTTGATGATGCGCTCCGAAACAGACGTTGAACGCTTCGTACTGGCACAGAAAGACGTTTACGCCCGTGCGCTTGCCGAGTTGATGGCGGGAAAGAAGCAAACCCATTGGATCTGGTTCATATTTCCGAACTGGAAATCGCTCGGCAGATCCTCGATGTCGCAGCAATACGCGATCGGCTCCGTGGCCGAGGCGAAGGCTTATCTCGATCATCCGGTTCTGGGACCCAGACTGCTGGAATGCACCAATGCCCTGCTGGGCCAGCAAACCAGGACCGCTCATGAAATACTAGGTTATCCCGACGACCTTAAGGTGCAATCGTCGATGACGCTCTTTGCCAGCATCTCGGCTGGACACTCGGTGTTCCATGACGTCATCGATCGGTATTTCGATGGCAAAATGGATGAAAAGACGATAGCTCTCATGGCAACTGGCTCAGGCCGATGAGCCGGTCGGCGGCAGACCTTAGAGCGCCGCGGCGTCGACGGTGTATTCGAACACCATCTGGTCGTAGCCCGGCTCGACATGCTCCGGCGTCTCGGCCATCACCGTATCGTAGTCGAGCGGCACGTGCATGTGGGTCAGGACCGCCCGCTTCGGCGTGAGCTGCGCGATCCAGTCGAGCGACTGTTCGAGCGACAGATGGCTCGGGTGAAACCGGTACTGCAACGCGTCGATCACCAGCATATCGAGGCCGGCGAGTTTTGCGACGGTCGTCTCGGGGAAATCGCTGACGTCGCAGCAATAGGCGACGTTGCCGATCCGGAGTCCCAGCGAAAGAATATCCCCATGCACCTGCGGCAGCGGCATGAACGTGATCGGCCCGCCGGCGCCGGCAACGACGATCGGGCGCTCGAAGTCCTCGATAAGCACAGGCAGCACGATCGGCGGATAATTGCTGCCGGGCGGCGTTTCCAGGCAGTAGCCGAAGCCGAGCTGGATGCGCCGCATGGTCTCCGGCTCGGCATGGATCGGGATACGGTGGTGCTGGGTGACGAAATAGCCGCGCAGGTCGTCGATGCCGTGCAGATGGTCGGCATGGGCGTGGCTGTAGATCACCGCGTCGATATGGTTGACCCGGGCCGCGATCATCTGCTCGCGGAAATCCGGGCCGGTATCCACCACCACCGTCGTCGTGCCGCCGTCAGGCCCGGTCTGCTGCACCATGAACGAGGCGCGAGTCCGCCGATTTTTCGGGTTTTTCGGGTCGCAGGCGCCCCAGTCACCATTGATGCGCGGCACGCCGGGCGAAGAGGCGCAGCCGAGAATGGTGAAGCGGCGCAGATACGTCATTCCTACAGTCTCGGCATCTTGGAAAACAGCCTGAATGCATTGTCGGTGGTGATCCGCGCGATCGCGTCAAAGCCCAGGCCCATCGTCTCGGCAAGGACTTCCGCGGTGTTGACCACGTAGGACGGCTCGTTGCGCTTTCCTCGCCAGCGTTTTGGCGCAAGATACGGCGCATCGGTCTCGACCAGCAGTCGGTCGAGCGGCACGGTGGCGGCGATCTCGCGCAGCTCAGTCGACTTCGGAAAGGTCAGGATGCCCGAAAACGAGATGTAGCCGCCGAGTTCGGCGCCGGTTTGCGCCAGCGCCGCACCGGAGGAGAAGCAGTGCAGGATGAAAGGGAAGGCCCCCTTCCCTGTTTCCCGAGTCAGGATCTCGGCCATGTCGTCGTCGGCACTGCGGCTGTGGATCACCAGCGGCAAACCGGTCTGCCGGGCGGCATCGATGTGGCGCCGCAGCCCGGTCTTCTGGTCTTCCGGCTTCTGGGTGTCGTAAAAATAGTCCAGCCCGGCCTCGCCGATCGCCACCACTTTCGGGTGGGCGGACAGCCGCACCAGATCGTCCGCGGTGACGTCCAGTTCCTCGCCGGCATTGTTGGGATGGGTGCCGACCGAACAAAACACGCTCGGATAGCGTTCGGTCAGCGCCAGCAGGATGTCGAGCTTCTTCACGCGCGTCGAGATCGTCACCATCTGGGCAACGCCGGCGGCGTGGGCCCGGGCCACCAGCTCGTCGCGCTCGGCGTCGAAATCGGCGAAATCCAGGTGGCAATGGGTATCGATCAGCATCGACTACGCCTTTGTATCGGCATCGGGCGCCACGTAGCGCGGAAACACCGGCTTCGGCGCCTCGATCGGCGTACCGGAAACCAACCGGCCGGGTTCGCCCAGCGCCGAAAAATCGCGCTTGTCGGCCGGGGTCGCCACCAGGTCGAGCAGCTTTGCCGCCGAACCCGGCACGACCGGCTGCAGCAGGATGGCGATCTGGCGCACCACTTCGGCGGTGACATAAAGGACGGTCGCCATGCGGGCCGGATCGGTCTTCTTCAACGCCCAGGGCTCCTGCCCGGCGAAATAGCGGTCGGCCTCCGAGACGACGGCGATGATCGCCGCCAGCGCGCGGTGGATCTGCTGCCGGCTCATTTCGTCACGGCAGATCTCCAGCAGCCCGTCGGCGGCGGCCAGCATGGTCGCATCCGCCTCGCTGAGCGGCCCGCAGACCGGGATCTGGCCGTCGCAGTTCTTGACGATCATCGACAGCGAGCGGCTGGCGAGGTTGCCGATGCCGTTGGCAAGATCGGCATTGATGCGGGTGGCGATCGCCTCCTCGGAATAGCTGCCGTCCTGCCCGAACGACACTTCGCGCAGGAAGAAATAGCGCACCGGGTCGAGGCCAAAATGGGCAACGAGATCGACGGGATCGACGACATTGCCGAGCGATTTCGACATCTTCTCGCCCTTGTTGAGCACGAATCCGTGGGCGAACACCTTTTTCGGCAGCGGCAGCTTCGCCGACATCAGGAAGGCCGGCCAGTAGGCGGCATGGAAACGGATGATGTCCTTGCCGATGACGTGGATGTCGGCCGGCCAGTACTTTGCCCGCGGACCGTTTTCGTCTTCGACATAGCCTGTGGCGGTGATGTAGTTGGTCAGCGCGTCGACCCAGACATACATCACGTGCTTGGGATCGTTCGGCACCTTGATACCCCAGTCGAAGGTGGTCCGCGAGATCGACAGGTCCTTGAGCCCCGACTTGACGAAGGACATCACCTCGTTGCGGCGCTCGGCCGGGCCGATGAAGTCCGGTTCGTCTTCGTAAAGCTTCAGCAGCCGGTCCTGATAGGCCGACAGCCTGAAGAAATAGCTTTCCTCCTCGACCCATTCGACCGGCGTTCCCTGCGGACCGTAGCGCACGTCGTCGGCCCGCAGTTCGGTCTCTTCCTCCTGGTAATAGGCCTCGTCGCGCACGGAGTACCAGCCGGCATAGGCATCCTTGTAGATGTCGCCATTGTCGGCCATCCGGTTCCACACCGCCTGCACGGTGTCGTGGTGGCGCTGTTCGGTGGTGCGGATGAAATCGTCGTTGGAGGCGTTGAGCAGAGTGCCCATGGCGCGGAATGCGTCGGAATTGCGCTTGGCGAGCTCCTCCGGAGTAATGCCCTCGGCGCGCGCCGTCTGCTGCATCTTCTGGCCGTGTTCGTCGGTGCCGGTCAGAAAGAACACGTCGCGTCCGTCCAGCCGCTGGAAGCGTGCAATCGCATCGGTCGCCATCAGCTCGTAGGCATGGCCGATATGCGGCTTGCCGTTGGGATAGGCGATGGCGGTGGTGATGTAGAAGGGCGACGTGTCGGTCATGGCGGCCATGTGGTCCATATTCTTTTACAAATTTGTCAAAGCGGTAGTTAGCGCATGTTCCGCGTCAGCGAAACCGCGAAGTTTCACCAAGATCCATTCCGATCGCGAATGGCTGAAATCCCTACCCGCGGATCTCGCCGAGAAGGTCGAGGACGGTCTGCTTGCGGTCCAGATTGTAGGCCGCCGACACCGTCAGCCGCTCGGTTGTCAGCGCGGAAAGCCGCGCCAGCCGTTCGGCGCCGACGATGTCGTGGGCAAGCGCCGCTTCCCGGGCCCGGTCGGTCAGATAGCTGCCAAGATGGTCGCAGAAAAAGCCGAACACGGCATCGCTGTCCTTGGCGCTGAGCACGTCGGCCAGCACATGCATCGCCTTGCGGCTGCCGACCGCCTCGCCGGAGACGATCCGCTCGAAGGCGGCGATAATGTCGAGGCCGCCGTAATTGATGATCTTCAGCGCCTGCGAGACGCTGCCCTTCGACAGCGCCAGGATGCTGTCCGCCTGATCCGCCCGTGGCGTCAACCCCAGATGGCCCAGCGCCTGCAGCATCTCGCCGTCGGCGAGCGGCTGCAGCCTGAGCGGCAGGCAGCGCGAGCGGATGGTCGGCAGCAGCCGGCCAGGCGCGTGGCTCAAGACCAGGAACAGCGCCCGCTTCGGCGGCTCCTCGAGGATTTTGAGGATGGCGTTGGCGGCGTTGCGGTTGAGATCGTCGGCCGGATCGATGATGACGATCCGCCAGTTGCCGGTGCCCGAAGTCTGGGCGAAGAAATGCCCGGCCCGGCGCACCTCGTCGACGGTGATGGCGCTCTTGACCTTGCCGCTCTTGTCGTCGGTCGGCCGGGTCAGGTGCAGCAGATTGTGCGAGGCCCCCGACGCCAGCTGGCGGCTGACCATCGACGCCGGATCCGGATCGCCGATTGCCGCCGGCGCCAGCGCCGGATCGGGATGGCTCAGCACGTGGTTGGCGAAGCGGAAGGCGAGCGTCGCCTTGCCGACCCCCTCCGGTCCCTCGATCAGCAAGGCATGGTGGCCCTTGCCCGACTGGTAGCCCTGGGCCAGAAACTGTTCGGCGGCCGCGTGGCCGAAAAGCCGGGTGTTGACGACCGGCGCGATCGCGCCTTCGAGGACGCCGAAGACTTCGTCGCTCATCGCACGCTTTCCGGCTGGCGCGCATCGGCCTGCAGTTTGCCGCCGGTCAGCGGCGCCACCAGCGCCAGCACTTCGCGAGCTATGTCGCCGACGCCCTGCTCCGCATTGACGACGCGGCAGCGGTTCGGCTCGCCCGCAGCGATGTCAAGAAAGGCCTGACGGCGCTTCTCGTGGGTCTCCAGTTGTTCCTTCTCGAAGCGATCAGGCGGGGCTTCGCCCTGCAGGCGCCGCCGCGCCCGCTCCAGGCCTTTTTCGGCCGGAAGGTCGAAGATGATCGTCATATCCGGGACGACGCCGTTGACGGCCACCCGTTCGAGGGCGGCGATGAAGCCCGGCTCGAGATTGCCGGTGACGCCCTGGTAGACCCGCGAGGAATCCATGAAGCGGTCGCACAAGACCACGGTGCCGGCTTCCAGCGCCGGGCGGATCAGGGTCTCGACATGGTCGCTGCGGGCGGCGGCAAACAGGATCGCTTCCATCCGCACGCCAAAAGCTTCGGCGCCGCCCGACAGCAGCACGTGGCGCAGCGCTTCGGCGCCCGGCGAACCGCCGGGCTCCCGCGTCGTCAGAACGTCGAGGCCCTTTTCGCGTAGCGCATCGGCAAGCCTGGTGATCTGGGTGGATTTCCCTGCCCCCTCACCGCCCTCGAAACTGACAAAAATCCCTGTACCGATCGACAAATCCGCTTTCCCGCCTTTGCGCCCGATGATGGCGCCCGTGTCCCGTGTTTAGCCCAACATCCCGCGTGGTGGAACCAATCATCCTGCCGAGGGTCGCATGCATATCGAGCTTCCCCCGGAAATATGGGGATTATGGGGAGATTGGCAACGCCCCGGCGATCAGAGCCAGAACAACATCAGCTCCAGCAGCGCATCGGTAGCCCTTTGCCGCAGGGTACCTGTCGCGACCGCCGCGGCGGTATAGAGCGGAACGTCGCGCAAAAGCCGTTCGCCGGAGTAGATCTGCAGCGTACCGGCATTGACCCCTTTGTCGAGCGGTGCGTTGAGCGGCCAGCGATAGACGATCTTGGCCGACAGCCGCTCCGGATTGCTGACCGGCACGTAGATGTCGACCGGATCCCTGGAGACCAGGTCGACCTTGCCGCTGGCGCCGCCATAGACGCTGACACCGCCGATCGCCTCGTCCGCCGCAAACAGCCGCCTGGTCTCGAACGTCGTCAGCCCCCAGTCGAGGACCCGCGTGGCCTCCTCGGTGCGCTCCCTGTCGCTGGCAATGCCGCCCAACGCCAGAATCAGCCGGGTTCCATTGCGCTCGATGGAGGCGACGATGCCGTAGCCGCTGCCCTCGGTGAAACCGGTCGACAGGCCGTCGGCGCCGAAGGCAAGCAGCGGATTGCGGTTGCGCTGCAGGATGCCGTTCCACTCGAATTCCGGCTGGGCATACATGCGGTACTGTTCGGGATAGGTTTGCTGGATGTGGCGGGCAAGCTGGGTGAGCTCCCGCAGCGTGGTGAC
>Ga0247738_10000603_pt1 | contig 13454 bp, 10 predicted proteins | sample UWRJL013104B2_FD_180936 | JGI IMG/M metagenome (GOLD analysis project Ga0247738, IMG submission 180936) | Plant litter microbial communities from Arlington Agricultural Research Station in Wisconsin, United States - UWRJ-L013-104B-2 | ecosystem: Environmental > Terrestrial > Plant litter >...
ACGGTGCACGATCGCCGCGCCCGTGGATTGGGTCAGCGCGAGCAGGCTGTCCTGGTCCCGGCCGAGCGCGGCCATGAAGTCGGTATCGCCGGCCATGCGCCCGAGCAGCCGGACCTGGATCGCCCGGCGCGCGACCCGCTCTTCGATCAGCACCGCGCGCTGCTTCAGCGCAATCTGCAGCGACAGGATCTGGCCGATGAACTCGCACGCCGTGCGCACGTGGTAGGGCACCCGGCGCGCGACCTGGTTGTGGCAGGAGATCAGGCCCCACAGCTCGCCCTCGCACAGCACCGAGACCGACATCGACGCCCCGGTCCCCATGTTGCGCATGTACTGCAGGTGCACCGGCGAGACGCTGCGCAGCATCGCCGGCCCCAGGTCCGTGGGCGGCGCGTCGGCGATGGCCTGCAGGCGCACCAGCGGGACGGGGGTGTAGTGGCTGTCGGCGATGAGCCGGACCCGGTTCTGCCGGTACAACTCGCGTGCCTGGGCCGGAATGTCCGATTCCGGGAAGCGCAGGTCGAGGTAGGAGGGCAGTACGGTATTGCGGTCTTCGGCGACCACCGCGCCGTTCCAGTCCGGGTCGAACTGGTAGAGCATCGTGCGATCGAAGCCGGTCAAGGCGCGGATGTGCTCGGCGGCGAGCTCGCACAGCGCCTGGGTGGTGGCCGCACGCTCGATGGCGGCCATGAAGCGGCGGATCGAGGGATACAGGTCTTCCAGCGAGCCGGGTTCACCCGGCACCGGCGCTTCCATTTCGATGATGATCTGATCGCCGATCCGGTGCGCCACGGTGTGGTGATGGCCCGCGGTGCCCACCGGGTGCGTTCCCAGGAAATGCGAAGCGCCTTGCTCCAGCGCTTCCAGCAGCGGCCTGCAGTGGGCCAGGGTACCGCCGAGCACCGCCTCCAGAGAGTGCCCCAGGGGGTCGCCGAGCGCCTCGATCAGGTCCGGTTGCGCGACTGCGCGGGCGTTGACCGTCAATGTCAGGTGATCGAGGACCAGGATCAATCCGTAAGGCTGGATTGCGCCGGGGGTACGGATCGGCTCACGCGCGCAGCTGGACAGCTCCAAGGCGCTTGCGCCGGAATTCCTCGAGGACATTCATTGACTCCTGCTCGTTGCCAGTGGTGACCACCGCCCGGATGGCACGGCGTCGCCTGGTCGTCAGGAGCTCACACCGTCCACTGCGACGCGGTGTGCCACAGTTCCCTTATTTTTGCATAGGCGTGAGCCCCTATCTGTGAGGATGCGATGGCATTGTTCCGGACGCGACAATGGTAGGGCGATGCGGTTTTGATACCAGCGCCGGTTTGCCGCTGGCGCCGACATCGAAGACCATGGGGCAGGAAGCGCCCACTGGCCGGGCGCATGGCCGGCCGCACGCCGCTCGATGCCGTCGCTGCGTGCCGATGGAGGAGGGAACCCAACATGAAACCCCTGCAGGGAATCCAGGTCTCGGTCTATACCCGCTGGCATCAACTGGCCGTGCCATTGGCCTTCGCACTGGCCGCCGGCAGTTTCATGTTCATCGTGCTCAATCGGGGGCCGGTCGGCGTTGCGATCGTGGTCGCCCTGCTGTGCCTGGTGATTCCACCCTTGCTCGCGTTCCAGGGGTTTCCCACCCGTAACGAGGTGATGGTGATGCCCGACGGCCTGATGTTTTCCCGGCGCGATGCCGTGCCGTTTGCCGAGCTGTCCCGCTGGGGCACCGATGACTATCTCACCCTGGTGCGGCCGGGCAGGGCGACACTGATGGTGAGCGCGGCGGACCTGCAGAGTCGCGACCGGCTGCTGCGCGAGTTCCAGCACGCACTGGATACCTGGCATCGGCAGCAGCCAGCGCTGACCGAGCCGATCCAACGCACCTGGTTCTACGGATCCGTACGTGCCAGCGCCATCGGCGCCTTGATCGTCGCGCTCGCAGCGCTATGCATTGTCATGGCCCTGCGGTTGCGTGAGCCGTCCATCGCGCTGGCCATTGTCGGGGTGCTGGGCGGCGTGTTCGGGGTTTTCATGCTGTTGGGCCGTCGCGTCTGAGCAGCGGGTGGATGCCGCGATGACGCCATCGCGTCCACACCGTCTTGTTTTCAGCGTCTCACGTATTTCACGACTGCAAGCGCAGCCTGCCGATGCGAGCTGCGTCCGCAGCGCATGAAAAGGAGTGCCACACGCTATGAATACCCGAGGCGATTACGCCCACCCAGAGCCCGTCGCTGCGGCGACCGTGGCCGTGGTCACCCCACCGCCGGTGGTGGATCTTCCGCATGACAGCGCTGTGTCATGGGGGGCCATCCTGGCCGGTGCGATCGCTGCGGCGGCGCTCTCGCTGATTCTGCTGATACTCGGTGTGGGCCTGGGCCTTTCATCGGTATCCCCTTGGTCGTTCGAAGGCGTGACAGCGGAAACGTTCGGCTGGTCCAGCATCGCCTGGCTCACCTTTACCGCCATCGCAGCATCCGGTCTGGGCGGCTATCTGGCCGGGCGCCTGCGTACGAAGTGGAGCAACATCCATGGCGACGAGACCTACTTCCGCGACACCGCACATGGGTTCGTCTCGTGGGCGGTGGCCACGCTGCTCACTGCCGCGCTGCTGACCTCGGCGATTGGCGGCATCCTCGGCGCGGGTGCCAAGGTGGCCGGTGCCACCGCGGGTGCTGCGGCATCGACGGCAGGTGGCATCGCGGCGGCCGGTGCAGGCTCGGCCGCAATGGGCAACGACCAGGGGGACGTGCAGTACTGGGTGGATTCGCTGTTCCGGGCCAGCCCGACCGCAGCGCCGCCCGCGCCGCCGGCGGGTCCCGCCGATCCGGCTGCAGCGATCGCGCCGCCCGCACCGCCCGCGAACGGCGCACTGCCGCCGCGCCCGATGCCCGGCGCCGACCGCCGCCCCGACAGCCGTGAGGTCCGTACCGAGGTCAACCGCATCATCGTCAACAGCCTGAAGTCCGACACCATGGATCCGGCCGATACGCAGTATCTGGCCCAGCTGGTGGCGGCGCAGACCGGCATGAGCCAGGCCGAGGCCCAGGCCCGCGTGACCGATGTGCAGACCCGCCTGCGCGCGGCGCTGGACAACGCCAAGGAGCAGGCCACGCAGGCCGCGGATGATGCCCGCAAGGCCACCGCCTACGCGGCGCTGTGGTTGTTCATCACGCTGCTGATCGGTGCCTTCATCGCCAGCCTGAGTGCCACCTGGGGCGGCCGCCGCCGCGACCTGTGATCCTGACCACCTCAAGGGAGGAAACACCATGAAGTACATTCTGCTGTGGATGCTCGGCATCCCGATTCCGCTGCTGCTTCTGTTCGCGCTGCTGCGCTGACGCCCGCTCCACGATCAGGCCGCCTTCGGGCGGCCTGATGCGTTTCCGACGAGGTGGATCTCTGGCGCTGCCCGCAGTCCTCGCGTGTCTGCATGAACGAGTCAGGGACGTGGACGTTGCCTTCACCTCCTCGACATCGGGGGTGATGCCCAATCTTCCTGAATTGATTTAAGCTCTGGCGATCGTGGCCCCCATTCATATGAATCATGGTCGCCAGCGCATCCGGTGTCTCCCCTCATCTTCCAGGACGTTTCCATGGCGGCTTTGCAGCAGCGCACGATCGATCTCATCCGCAGCCACCAGGAGCCCTTGTTGGCCGCGTGGGTCGGCTCTCTCACCGACGCCGGACGCGCGCAGGACGGTCGGCTTTCCGCCCGTGAGCTGGATACCCAGGTCCGCGAGTTCTGGCGCCTGTTCCTGGGCACTCTGTCGGCAACCGACGTCAGCTCCCTGGCGCGGGCCGAGTGGCAGGACATCCGCCGTTTCCTGGAGGAGCTGTCGCGCGAGCGCGTCCTGAAGGGATTCAATTCCTCGGAAACCGCCAGCTTCATCTTCTCGCTGAAGCGCCCGCTGTTCGAGGTGGTCCAGCAGGGGTACGCGAATGATCCGGCACTGCTGGGCGACCAGCTGTGGGCGATCTCCGAACTGATCGATCAGCTGGGGCTGCACACGGTTACCGCGTTCCAGAAAACCCGCGAAGACGTGATCCAGCGCCAGCAGGAAGAAATGCTCGAGCTGTCCACGCCCGTGGTGAAGCTGTGGGAGGGCGTGCTGGCGCTGCCGATGATCGGCACGCTGGATTCGCAGCGTACCCAGGTGGTCATGGAGTCGCTGCTGCAGCGCATCGTGGATACCGGTTCTGAGATCGCGATCATCGATATCACCGGCGTCCCGACCGTGGACACGCTGGTGGCCCAGCATCTGCTGAAGACCGTCACCGCCATCCGCCTGATGGGCGCCGATGCGATCATCAGCGGCGTGCGCCCGCAGATCGCCCAGACCATCGTGCACCTGGGCCTGGACCTCAATGGCATCGTGACCAAGGCCAATCTGGCCGATGCACTGGCGCTGGCGCTCAAGCGCACCGGCCAGACCGTCACCCGGACTGCCCGCTGAGATGGAGCGTATCCCGATCCTGCAGATGGGCGATCTGCTGCTGGTGACCATCCAGGTGGACATGCATGACCAGCTGGCGCTGACCCTGCAGGACGACCTCACCGAGAAGATCCGCAGCACCTCCGCGCGCGGTGTGCTGATCGACATTTCCGCACTGGACATCGTCGATTCGTTCATCGGGCGGATGATCGCCACCATTTCCTCGCTGGCCCGGATCATGGATGCCACTACAGTGGTGGTCGGCATGCAGCCGGCCGTGGCGATCACCCTGGTCGAGCTGGGCCTGACGCTCAGTGGCGTGCGCACCGCGCTCAATGTGGAGCGCGGCATGAAGCTGCTGCAGCGCACCGACGAAGACGAAGCCAGCTCATGACGGCGTCCAGTGGTTCGCTGCCGATCCGCATCGAGCAGGACGTAGTGCTGGCCCGCCAGGCCGCACGTCAGATCTGCGTGGCCTGCAAGCTGCGCTTGATCGACCAGACCAAGCTGGTGACCGCCGCCAGTGAACTGGCCCGCAATGCCGTCATCTACGGTGGCGGCGGGACCATGGACTGGGACGTGGTAGAGAAGGGATTGCGCAAGGGTGTACGGCTGGTCTTCGCCGACAACGGCCCGGGCATTCCGGACGTCGCACAGGCCTTGACCGACGGCTGGTCGTCCGGCTCGGGCATGGGCCTGGGCCTGTCCGGTTCGCGCCGGCTGGTGGATGAGTTCGAACTGGAGAGTGCACCGGGGCAGGGCACCCGTATCACGATCACCAAATGGAGCTGAACTTCGGCGGCCGGGTGACGCGGGTTGTCGCGGTCGAGGAATCCTCACAGGTCGGCCAGGCGCGGCGAGAAGCGCTGGCACTGGCCACTCTGATCGGCCTGGATGAGATGGACGCCGGCCGGGCAGCATTGGTGGCCACTGAGATGGCGACCAATGTGCTCAAGCATGGGCGCGGTGGACGCATCTACCTGTCCGAGGTCTGTGGCCGCGGCGGCAACGGTGTCGAGCTCTGTACGGTGGACGCCGGCCCCGGTTTTTCGTTGGGCGAGTGTCTTCCGGACGGCTACTCGACCGGCGGTACCCAGGGGCTGGGACTGGGTGCGATCCAGCGCCAGGCCACCGTGCTGGACGCATGGTCGGATGCCAAAGGCGCGGTCGTGGTGGCGCGGATCTACGCCAGCCGTGCGCCGGGCGATATAGACGTTCCCTACGGCGCAATGCGCATCCCCATGCGCCACGAGCTCGCCTGTGGCGATGCGTGGCATCTGCGCGCCGATGGACAGACCGTGGCGGTCACCGTGATCGATGGGCTGGGACATGGATTGCCCGCCGCCGATGCCGCACAGGCCGGTGTGAATGCCGTCGCGCAGTCGTCCGCGGTCGGCGCGCCGGCGTTGATCGGCGTCCTGCATGCGGGCATGTCGGGCACCCGCGGCGGTGCTGCGGCGGTCGCCTGCGTGGACGTGGCAAGTGCCCAGGTGGAGTTCGCCGGCATCGGCAACATTGCCGCCAGTCTGTGCGAGCCTACCGGCTCACGCGGGCTGGCATCGCACCCGGGCATCGTCGGGGTGCAGTACCGCAAGGCACAACCATTCCATTTTCACGCGGCGGCAGGCACGCTTCTGGTCATGCACAGTGATGGACTGCAGGCGCGCTGGAGCCTGCGCGACTACCCCGGCCTGTTCCACCGCCACCCCGCGTTGATCGTGGCGGTGCTGCACCGTGATTTCGATCGTGGCCGGGATGACGCCGGCATCGTCGCCCTGCGTCTTGGAGATCTGCATTGAGCGCCACCCCTCACGATCAGGAGCTGCAACGGCTGCGCCTGGAAGCCGATGCGCTGCGGGCCGAACTGGATGAAACCAATCAGGGCGTGCTGGCACTGTATGCCGAGCTGGACGAGCAGGCCGAGCAGCTGCGCGAGGTGTCCGAGCTGAAGAGCCGGTTCCTGTCCTACATGAGCCATGAGTTCCGCACGCCGTTGGGTTCGATCCTGAGCATGACGCGGCTGTTGGAGGATGGCATGGACGGGCCACTGACCGAGGAGCAGCGCCGACAGGTGCGCTTCATCAGCACCTCGACCAGCGAACTGCGCGAGATGGTGGACGACCTTCTGGACCTGGCCAAGATCGAGGCCGGGCGGATCACCATCTCGCCCGCCTGGTTCGACCTGATGGACCTGTTCTCCGCGCTGCGCGGCATGTTCCGCCCCTTGGTGGAAGGCAACCAGGTGGACCTGCTGTTCGAGGATCCGCCGGTCATGCCGATGCTGTACACCGATGACAAGAAGCTGGCACAGATCCTGCGCAACTTCATTTCCAATGCGCTGAAGTTCACGCCCAGCGGCCAGGTGGTGGTATCGACCCAGCTGGAGGGGGAGAGCGCGGTGCGCTTCAGTGTCCGCGATACCGGCATCGGCATTCCGGCGGAGCTGCAGTCGACCCTGTTCGAGGATTTCGTGCAGGTCGATACGCCGCTGCAGAAGCGCCTGCGCGGTACCGGCCTCGGGCTGTCGCTGTGCAAACGCTTCGCCGAGCTGCTCGGTGGCCATGTCGGCGTGGAAAGCGAGATCGGCACCGGCTCGAATTTCTACGTAGTGCTGCCGCTGACCCTGGCCACGGAGGCCGTGAATGCCGATTCCTGATCGCATCCTGGTGGTGGATGACAACGTGGCGACCCGTTACGCGGTGCGCCGCGTGCTCGAGCACCATGGGTTCCATGTGGAGGAGGCCGGTACCGGCGGTGAGGGCCTGGCGCGGCTGGCCGAACATGATTTCGGCGCGCTGGTGCTGGATGTGAACCTGCCGGACATGAGCGGCTTCGATGTAGTGCGCCAACTACGCGAAAACCCGCGGTTGCAGTTGCTGCCCGTGGTGCATGTGTCCGCGGCGTCGATCGCCACCGGCGACATGATCACCGGCCTCAACGCCGGTGCGGATGGCTATCTGATCCATCCGGTCGATCCGGATGTGTTGTTGGCCACGCTGCGCACCCTGCTGCGCGCCCGCCGCGCTGAAGAGGCGCTGCGCGAGACGGAAGCGCGCTTCCGCGAGATCTACCGCCATATCAATGCCCCGATCGCGGTCCTGGATGCGTCGCTCAACGCCCACGATGCCAACGATGCCTTCACCCGCCTGCTGGGCGAGCAGGCAGGGCCGGGTCAGCTCGACCAGCTGCTGCAGGATCAGATCGCCCCCCTCAGTGCATTGAAAGTGGCGTTGGCCGAAGGCGAGCGCTGGCAGGGCACCTTCAGCCTTCGGGTCGGCGGGTCGATCCGCATGACCGAATGGCGGGTGACGCCGTACCAGGCCGCCGGGCAGGGACTCGTGCACATCGAGGACACCACCGAACAGCATGCGCGTGCGAACGAGCAGCGGCAGGAACTGGAGAGTGCGACCTCCGAGCTCGCCTTCCAGATCGCCGAGCGCGAGCGCACCGAAATCGAGTTGATGCAGGCGCAGAAAATGGATGCGCTGGGCCAGCTCACCGGCGGCATCGCGCACGATTTCAACAATCTGCTGACCACGATCATCTCCGGGCTGGACATGATCGAGATCGCCGCGTCCAGCGGCAAATGGGACAAGGCCTCCCGCTACGTCGAGATCGCCACGGGCTCGGCACACCGCGCGGCCGCGCTGACCCAGCGCATGCTTGCGTTTGCCCGCAAGCAACCGCTCGATCCGCAGACCTTCGATGTCGTGGCGCGGGTGCGCTCGCTCGAAGACATGCTGCAGCGATCGATCGGTGAGAACATCGAACTCGAGCTGGAGCTGGGTATTGAACCGCTGATCGCGGTCGCCGATCCCAACCAGTTCGAGAACGTGATCCTCAACCTGGTCATCAATGCCCGCGACGCGTTGGCCGGCCAAGGCTTGATCCGCATCCGCGCCGGGCGTGTCGAGATCGAGCGGGACCATGAGCTGGCGCCGGGTCGCTACATCACGGTGACCGTGCTCGACAACGGCGTGGGCATACCCGCAGAGCTGCTGACCAAGGTGTTCGAGCCCTTCTTCACCACCAAGCCGCAGGGCGAGGGCACCGGGCTGGGGTTGTCGATGACCTACGGGTTCGCGCGCCAGTCCGGTGGCAGTGCGCGCATCGCCAGCGAACGTGGCGAAGGCACCGAGATCGAACTCCTGCTGCCGGAGGGGCATCTTCAGCCTGCGGACCAGCCCCCTGTCACGCCGACGCAACTACCCCGTGGCAGTGCCGAGCGCATCCTGCTGGTCGACGATACCGACTCGGTGCGGATGATGGTGCGCGAGATGCTGGTCGAGGCCGGGTATCAGGTCGTCGAAGCCATCAACGCACAACAGGCCCTGCTGGAGCTGCATTCGGACCGCGAGCTGGACCTGCTGCTGTCCGATGTCGGCCTGCCGGGCATGAACGGACGTGAGCTCGCCGATGCGGCACGCGTGCTGCGGCCCCATCTGCCGGTGCTGTTCGTGACCGGCTATACGGAGAGTGCGGCCGTGCGCAATGAATTCCTGGGGCAGGGCATGTCATTGCTGCCCAAGCCGTTCAGCGTGAACGAGCTGCTTCGGGGCGTGCGGCAGATGTTCAACCCGGCCTGAGCCGGCGGCCCGCGGGCATGGGTACAATCCCCCGACGCCTCCGGGGGAAACCGCCATGTCGCCACCCGCCATCGGTCCTGCCGCCCGCGCACTGGCAGACCGTGAGTGCAGGGCCATCGCCGATGCGCTCGCGCTCCAGCCGGATGTCCACGACGCCGTGCATCGTGCACGCAAGACGATACGCCGCCTTCGCGCGCTGCTCGCCGTGCTGGCGACCAGCGACCTTGAGACCGCCCGGACTGATGCGGCCCTGCGCCGGCTGGGGCAGGGATTGTCGGCATTGCGCGATGCGCATGTGGTGGTGGAGACCTGCCAGCACTTCGCCGCGCAGCATCCCGCCCGGCCGTGGGAGGAGGTGTGCAGGCGGCTGACAGCGCGGCGCGACGTACTCCTCGCCCGGGCGCTGGCGCGGGACCCCGCGTTCGCGCGCCGCCAGGCGGCACTGGTGCGGATCGCGGGTGACCTCCAGGCGCAGCCATGGGAGGCGCTGAGAGCGCGTGATCTCCGCAAGGGTCTGGCGCGCAGCGAACGTCGTACCGCCAAGGCGGAGAAGCGCGCCGCCCATACCGGAGATCCGGAGGACCTGCATCGCTGGCGGCGCAGAGTGCGTCGCCTGCGGATGCAGCTGGAGGCGCTGCCCACGCTGGACGGTGCGCTTGCGGCCTCGATCAAGCGGAAAGGGCCGGGCCACCAGGCGCGCGCCCTGCATACGCTTGGCGACCAGCTCGGCAGGCAGCAGGACCAGCGGATGGTCCACAATCTGGTGCGGGTGATGCCGGGCGTGCCGGAACGGCGTGCCCTGCTGGCGCAGATCGATGCCGCATTGGCTGCTGCGCCCGGCTGAGCGGCGCAGGCGCAGCGCTCAGGCCCCCGCGACGGTACACAGGCCGGCATGGCCGGCTGTCCTGGGCGGTTTGTACTCGCAGCGCGGATACCCCGAGCACGACTGGAACGCGCCATACGGCCCGCTGCGCGGCACGATCACGCCGACCCTGCAGGCCGGGCATGCCTGCTCGTGGAGCGTATCGCCGGCCATCGAGGTCACCCGCACCGCGCCGTCGTTGACCAGCTCGGTCAGGAAGGCGGAGCGGCGGCCCTGCACGGTGAACATCGCCACCGAGCGGCGTGCACGCGTCAGCGCGACATAGAACAGGCGGCGCTCCTCGCCGAGCGGATAGGGATCGCTGTCCGGCATCGCCAGGGTCAGGACCGGGTCATCGGCGCGGGTATTGGGGAAGCGGCGATCCAGCATGCCGGGCAGGATCACGTAGTCCGCCTCGGCCCCCTTGGAGCGGTGCGCGGTGAGGAAGCTGACCTCCATGAGCTGCCCATGGCGTGCGCGCCATGTCGCCGGCAGCATGGCGCGGTCGGCGTTGTAGCGGCCGAGCACGAAGACGCTGACCTTGCCGTCGCGGCCCGGCGGTACCTGGCCGCTCAGCAACTGCTGGTGGAGCTGCTGCAGATACTGCTCGACCGCGCCGGCCAGCCGGTCGCGCGAGGCCACCTGGAAGGCCTGCAGCACGGGGCCATATGCGGGCGTGACCGAGTGGACGTCCTTGGGAATCTGCGCCGGGTTGCGTGACACGAAGGCACTGGAGACATCACACAACTCCTGCGGGCAGCGGAAGGTCTGCTCGAGCTTGAGCACCTGGCCCTGCCCGAACCACGCCACGAAACCCGTCATCACCGACACGTCCGCACCGGCGAACCGGTTGATCGACTGCCAGTCATCGCCGACCGCGAACAGATGCCTGCCCGGTGCCTGCACCAGCGCACGGCACAGCCGCGCGCGGGCCCGCGAGGCATCCTGGAATTCGTCGGCCATCACCAGGTCGAAGGGAGCCAGGTAGCGCCCCTGTTCGAGGTGTTCGGCCGCCTGGTTGAGCATGTCCTCGAAGTCGATGCCGCCTTCGGCGACCAGCGCATCGTCCCAGCCTTCGAGGATCGGAAGGACCAGTTCGAGGAAGAGACGGTAACGGTGCTTGAAGTGATCGTCGGGCAGGCGGCGCAGGCGTTCGACCATGTCCTGCATGCCCAGTCCGTTGCTCTTTGCGTGGCTGATGAAGGTGCGCACCAGACCGATCAGCTCGCTATCCGGCATCGGCGTCGCGCCGCCGTCGGGCAACGCGCGGTCCGGGTTCGGATCGAGCACCACACCGCGCCGTGACAACGCCTCGCCCAGCCGCACGAACAGTTCGCCGGTACGCAGCTGGTGGGAGGTGGTTTCGATCCGCTCGGTGCCCTGACGGGCGCCTTGGCGGCCCTCGTGATGCGCCGGCGCACGGCCGTGAACGTCCGTGGCGAGGTGATCGTGATGCAGCGCAAAGCCCGGATAGTGGAAATCCGGGCGGTACCGGCGGTACTCGTCCGTTCCGGCATCGAATGTATCGCGTCGCGCATAGACGTAGTCCACGCCGCTGTAGAACAGCCAGTCGGCGATCACGCACTCCTCGATGCTGCGCGCGCGCTCGCCGCGCAGCGTCCGCACGTACCCCTGGCCGTCCTTGTCCCATTCCTCGGCGTCCAGCGCACCGCCGACGACGGGCAGATCGCGGCCGAACACCAACCGGAACATGTCCCATTGCGTGCGGAAATGGAGGGAGCGGTCTTTCAGCGCGTCGATGATCTCGGCCAGCCGATGGAACCCCTGTGTGGCATCGACCGCCCAGTCCGGCACCTGCGGCATCCGGCCGGTCGCCTGGGCGATGATGTGCCGGCCCAGCGCATGGAACGTGCGCGCTTCCACCCGCACCCCGTCCAGGCCGACGCGCGCGAAGGCGCGGTCGGCACGCGCCTGCAGTTCGGCCGCGGCGTCCTTGTTGAAGGCGAGCATGACGATCCGTTCGGGTGCGACCAGGCCGCGTTCGATCGCGTAGGCCGCCTTGGCGACCATGGTCGAGGTCTTGCCCGACCCGGCCGCGGCCACCACCTGGACGCGGTTGTCGAAGCAGATCACCGCGCGGGCCTGCTCATCGGTGAGGGGGCGGCTTTCGACGCGGTCCAGCAGCGGACGGCTGGCGATCCGCTCGCGCGCCTGATGTGCTTCATTGCGGCGTGCCCACATCGCCGGCCAGTCGGCGAGCCACAGCATCAACGTCTCCTCGATGGCCGAGGGATCGCCAGCCAGTTTGCTGCGCAGCCCGGCGTCATCGAACACCGCCCACAGCGCCTCTTCATCGAGTGGCAGGGTGGGGCGCGCCTGCAGCAGGGCCTGCTGCTGCTCGTGGGTCAGCCACAGCGACTCCTCGTCGGCCAGATCGGTGGCGGTCTGCACCTGCATGAGCCAGCGTTGGATCGCGGCGTGGGCCTGCCCGAACAGGGCGACCTGGTCACGCTGACGCTGCGTTCCACGCCGCGCGTCCAGTGCCGACACCAAGCCGCGCGCGGACGCCGTCGGCAGGCCGCCGAGCGCCAACGGGGCGTGGCCTTCGCGATGCAGGGTGAGGCGCGCCCAGGGCAGGCGCAGGTGCACCTGCAGCGCGTCCAGCGGTGCGTGATGCACCTGACCATCGACGGCAAGGACCAGCTGTTCGTCGGCCAGGTGCAACTGCCAGTGCGGCGATCGCGTCAGGCGTTGACCCCAGTGGCTCGGGGCCCATTCGTACGTCATCGGAGCTTCCAGGTGCGGCGCTCGTGGCGGCCGTGGCCGGCACAGCACGAGTGGCGCGGTGTGATCGGGCACCCATGATAGGGGAAATAAAAAAAATCCCCGCCGGGGCGGGGATGCGGATCGAGGGGAGGCGATCGCGGTGCGCTTACGGCTGCAGCACCGGCGCGCTGCGCGAGCGGCGGTCCACCAGCATCGCCACGCCCCACAGCAGCAGGCCACCCAGCGCGGTCGCCGCACCGACGTAGCCGGTCACGGCGGGGCTGAACCCAGCGCCGATGGCCATGCCACCGAACCACGGGCCGAGCGCATTGGCGGTATTGAAGGCCGCATGGTTGGAGGCCGCGGCCAGCGTCTGCGCTTCACCGGCGACATCCATCAGGCGGGTCTGCAATACGGCCGCCAGCGCGCCCATGGTGCCGACCGCGATGATCATCGGGAACACGCTCCACACCGACTGCGCGGCGATCGGGAAAGCCAGCAGCACGATGATCGACCAGACCAGCACCACCGCCGCGGCGCGGAACTGGAAGCGGTCCACCAGCCACCCACCGGCCATGTTGCCGATGATCGCGCCGATGCCGAAGATGCCCACGGCCAGCGGCATCCACGATTCGGCCAGGCCGGTGACCTGCACCAGGGTCGGGGCGAGGTAGGTGAACACGCAGAACATGCCGGCAAAGCCGACCGAGCCGATCGCCAGTGCCAGCCACACCTGGGTGCGGTTGAAGGCGCGCAGCTCGCGCATCGGCGAGGTCCGGACTTCATCCGGATCGGGCAGCAGGAAGCGCGCGATCATCGCCACGGTGGCAATCGCCAGCACGCTGACCAGGGCGAACGCGG
>Ga0247738_10000604_pt1 | contig 13451 bp, 9 predicted proteins | sample UWRJL013104B2_FD_180936 | JGI IMG/M metagenome (GOLD analysis project Ga0247738, IMG submission 180936) | Plant litter microbial communities from Arlington Agricultural Research Station in Wisconsin, United States - UWRJ-L013-104B-2 | ecosystem: Environmental > Terrestrial > Plant litter >...
GCGAGCCCCAAGACCCAGAGCGCCCTGCTCGAGGTCATGGAGGAGGGCGTCGTCACGATCGACGGCGAGGGCCACTCGGTGGGCGCCCCGTTCCTCGTGATCGCGACCCAGAACCCCGTCGAGCAGGCCGGAACGTACAAGCTGCCCGAGGCCCAGCTCGACCGCTTCCTGATCAAGACGTCGCTCGGCTACCCGGACACCAAGACCGCCGTCGCGCTGCTCATGGACTCGGCGACGCGCGCGCGGGCATCCCTCGTCTCGCCCATCATCAAGCCCGACTCGATCGTGGCGATGTCGGCGCTCGCCTCCGAGGTCTTCGTTGACGAGTCGGTCATGCAGTACCTCAGCGATATCGTCGACGCGACCCGTAAGAACAAAGACGTCAACCTCGGCGTGAGCATGCGCGGCGCCATGGCGCTCTCCCGCGCGATCAAGACCTGGGCCATCACCCAGGGCCGCACCTACGCGACCCCGGACGACGTGCGCGACCTGGCCACCCACGTTCTCGCCCACCGCCTCGTGCTCGACCCGGAGTCGGAGTTCGCCGGCGTCAAGCAGGGCGACATCATCGAGCGCATCCTGGTCGACATCGAGCCGCCCGCCTACCGCGCCGCGTAGCCCGCGACCGACCGCATGACGACCCTCGCCGATCGCCTTCCCGCCCTGCCCGCGCCCCTCGCGCGAGCCGGGCGGACCGTGGCGCGCCCGCTCGCACGCCTCGCGCTCACCGTCTCGCGCGCCGCGCGGGTGGTGTGGGGGCTGGTCGGCCCCGTGCTGCGGGCGGTCTGGCGCGTGCTGTGGCCGATCCTTCGGGTCGTGACACCGGCCGGCTGGCTCGTGATGCTCGTCGCGGGGGTCTCGCTCGCGCTGAGCTTCGTCTTCGGCTGGCAGGAGTTCACCTACCTCGGCACGCTCATGCTCGCGGCCTTCGTGGTCTGCCTGTTCTTCCTGTTCGGCCGGGCCTCCTACGGCGTCGAGGTCGAGCTGAACCCCCGCCGCGTCGTGGTCGGCGACCGCGCGATGGGCAGGATGCTCGTCAGCAACGTCGGCGCGCGCAACCTGCCGCCCACCCGCATGGAGCTGCCGGTCGGCCTCGGCATCGCGGAGTTCCAGCTGCCCGCGATGACGCCCAAGCAGGAGGTCGAGGAGCTGTTCGCCGTCCCGACCAACAAGCGCGCCGTGATCGTCGCCGGCCCCGCCGAGTCGATCCGCGGCGACCAGATCGGGCTGCTGAGGCGTGCGCTCAAGTGGGCGGAACCCGTCGACCTGTTCGTGCACCCGCGCACCGTGCGCCTCGTCCCCTCGGCGGCGGGCCTCGTGCGCGACCTCGAGGGCCAGGTCAGCAAGAAGATCACCAACAACGACATCGCGTTCCACGCGCTGCGCCCGTACGTGCCCGGCGACGACCGCCGCTACGTGCACTGGCGCACCTCGGCGCGCATCGGCCAGCTCATGGTGCGGCAGTTCGAGGAGACCCGCCGCTCGCAGCTCACCATGATCCACGTCACCCGCAACGACCTGTACGCCTCCGAGGAGGAGTTCGAGCTCGCGATCTCGGTCACGGCCTCGATCGCCGCGCAGGTCATCCGCGACGGCACCCAGATGAACGTCGTGAGCGAGTCCGGAATGTGGAAGACGAAGACTGTGACGGCCATGCTCGACTCGTCGTGCCGCGTCGACCCGGTGGGCAAGCTCTACCCGACCGTGCGCGAGTTCGCGCGCGAGCGCACCAAGCGTCTGCCCAACCCCTCGGTGGTGATGATCATCGGCGGCTCCCGGATGACCAACGCCGAGTTCCGCAGCGTGCAGTCCCTGTTCGGCTCGGACACGAGCCAGGTGGCGTTCCACGTCGACCTCGGCGCGCAGCCCAAGATCGGCTCGGTCGCCGGCCTCTCCGTCATCACCATCGGCGACCTGGACGACCTCTCCCGTCTCGTGAGGGGGATGAGTTCATGAGCGACACCGTGACTGCGTCGACCTCGGGGCTCCGCAGCCCCACCACCCGTACCTGGGCAGACATCTCCGTGCTGCTCGTGCTCACCGCGCTCGGCGTGGTCGGGTTCGAGCCGTCGTTCGGCGGCTACAGCTTCCTGCTCGCGGGCGTCGGCGGGCTCGTGCTCGGCGCGGCCAGCGGCATCCTCACCTCCATGTTCCGGCTCGGGGCCATCCTCACCGTTCTCGCCGCGATCGTCGCGTACTTCCTCGTGGGCACCGCCGTGGCCGTGCCCGCACAGGCCGTGTTCGGGGTGTTCCCGTCGCTGCAGTCGCTCGCGAGCCTCGCGGTGGGCACCGTGTACGGCTGGTCCGACATCGTCACCCTCTCCACGCCCATCGGGGCGCCGCAGTACATCGCGGTCGTGCCGTACTTCGCGGCGTGGTTCGTCGCGCTGCTCTCCACGACGCTCGCGACGCGCTGGCTCTCCGCCCGGCCGCGCACGGCCTGGCGGTTCGGCCTGGCACTGCTCGCCCCCGTCGTGCTGTACGTCGCGGGCATCCTGCTCGGCACCGACCAGCCCTACCAGGCGGGCCTGCGCGGCGTCGTGTTCGGCGTTCTCGCCCTCGTCTGGCTCGGGTGGCGCCGACAGGGCGCCTCCGTGGCGCAGGCCGGCGCCTCCAGGCTGCGCAACCGCAAGCTCGCGGGCACCGCGATCATCGTCGCGGGCGCCGTGGTCCTGGGCGGCGGAGCGGGGTTCTGGCTCGCCCCCGCGAAAGACGAGCGGTTCGTGCTGCGCGACGAGATCGAGCCGCCCTTCGACCCGCTCGACTACCCGAGCCCCCTCGCGGGGTTCCGCCACTACACGAAGCAGACCACCGACGACGTGATGTTCACGGTGCAGGGCCTGCAGGTCGGCGACGTCATCAGGCTCGCGACGCTCGACACCTTCACGGGCAAGCTGTGGAACGTCACCGGGCCGGAGTCGAACGCGGAGGGCTCCGGATCGTTCGAGCTCGTGGGCCGCGAACTGCCGGAGCCCACCCTCATCACGCCCGTCGAGCGCGACAACATCACGTTCACGATCAAGGACTACGACGACGTCTGGATCCCCACCGTCGGCTACGCGACCACCCTCGACTTCACGGGCGGCGACGCCGCGGGGCAGAGCGACAGCCTGCGCTACAACCCGTCCACGGGCACCGCGGTGCTCACGACCGGTCTGCGCAGCGGCGACGTGTACACGATCGACGCGCAGGCGCAGGAGGTTGTCTCGCCCGCCGAGCTCGCCGACGCCGAGATCGCCTCGGTGGCCCTCCCGTCGATCGACGGCAGCCCCGACATCGTGACGGTGAAGGCGCAGGAGTGGGCGGGCAGCGGCACGACGCCCATCGCCCAGCTCGAGGCCATGCGCCTCGCCCTCGTCGACGGCGGCTTCCTCAGCCACGGCCGCGCCTCCGACTCGGTGCCCTCGCGCGCGGGCCACGGTGCCGACCGCGTCACCGAGTTGTTCGAGCGCAACCAGATGGTCGGCGACCAGGAGCAGTACGCCTCCGCCTACGCGCTCATGGCCCGCAGCCTGGGCTACCCCGCCCGGGTCGTGATGGGATTCGCGCCGGAGGTGCCCGAGGGCGGCGGCGCCCTCGAGATCACGGGCGACGATGTCGACGTGTGGGTCGAGGTCGCGTTCTCCGGGGTCGGCTGGGTGTCGTTCTACCCGACCCCCGATGAGACGGACATCCCGCAGGACCAGGTGCCCAAGCCCCAGAGCGAGCCGCAGCCGCAGGTGCGCCAGCCCCCGCGCGCGGACAACGACGATGAAGACCTGCTCTCGCCCGTCGAGCTCGAGGAGTCGGACGACGACGACAACGGACTCGACTTCGTGCTGCCGGGCTGGGTGTATGTGCTGGGCCTGAGCATCCTCATCCCCGCGGCCATCTTCTTCATCCCGCTGCTCATCATCGGGGCCCTCAAGGCCCGGCGTGCGCGCAAGCGCCGACTCACGGGCGCGGGTCACGACCGCGTCGCGGGAGCGTGGGAGGAGCTGGCCGACCGGTACTCGGAGCTCGGCTTCGAGGTGCCGGGCAAGCTCACGCGCATCCACGTCGCCGAACGGCTCGAAGGCCAGGTGCAGGCCGACGTGCCACCGCGCCTGCGCGCCCTCGCCGTCGAGACCGACGAGGCCGTGTTCTCCGGCGCTCCGGTCGACGAGGCGCGCTCGGAGGCACTGTGGACCGAGGCCTTGGCCGCGGTCGATGTCGCCAGGAGCGCGGTGTCGGGCGGCCGCCGCCTCCTGAGCCGCTTCCGGGTGCGCACTGCGCGCGATCTCGTGTCACGACTGGCCAATTCGGCGTCGAAACCAGGTAAGGGCCAATGAAACTCAAGCTCACACTCCAGCGTCCTTCCGGGCCGGCGTCCGACATCGTCGTGACGACGGATGCCGCGGCGTCTGTGGGGGAGGTGGCGGCGGCCATCGCCGCCGTCGACCCGTTCCGCGCCAAGACCGGCGCGGTGGACGTGGGTCCGTCCACGCTGCGCATCGTCGACCCCGCCGGCGGCGCCGCCAAGCTGCTCGAGCCCGATGTCGCGCTGGCCGAGGCCGCGATCGGCTCCGGAGCGACGATCGCCGTCGTCGCACCCGGGGCGGCCGAGCCCGCGGCCCGCGCCGTCACCGTCGCCACGCTGCTCGTCGTCGAGGGACCGGATGCGGGCGCGAGCTTCCCGCTCCCCATCGGCACGCGCTACCTCGGCCGCGACGCGACCGTCTCCGACGTCACGCTGGGCGACCCGCTCGTCTCCAAGCGGCACGCCCGTGTCGACGTGTTCTCGCAGGCCGTGCGCCTCGTCGACCTCAACTCCGCCAACGGCATCGAGGTCGACGGCGGCGTTGTCACGCGTGTCGACCTGGAGGACGGCGACACCGTGCGCGTGGGCGACACCGTGCTGCGCGCCCAGATTGCCGCAGCCGTCGAGCCCGCGGCGCCCCTCGTCACGGGCCCCGTCGAGTTCAACCGCTCGCCCCGCGTCGAGTCGCGCTACCCGGGCGAGGAGTACGCCGGCCCCAAGCCGCCGTCCGACCGCGAGCCCACCCCGTTCCCGTGGCTCGCCCTGGCGCTGCCGATCCTCATGGGCATCGTGTTCGTGGTGTTCCTGCGCCGCGGACCGGAGGCGATCGTCTTCATCGCCGCGGCGCCGCTGCTCATGGTGGGAACGTGGCTCACGTCGCGCGGCCAGCGCAAGCGCAAGGAGAAGCTCGAGATCGGCCAGTTCGAGGAGCGAGTCGCCTACCTCGACAAGACCCTCTCCGACGAGGTGGTGCGCGAGCGCGCCATCCGCAAGCAGGAGAGCCCCACCACCACGCAGGTGTACGACGCGGCCCTCGCGCTCGGACCGCTGCTGTGGACCCGCCGGCCGGAGCACTGGCAGTTCCTGAGCCTGCAGCTCGGCATGGGCACCATGGCGTCGCGCAACACCGTCAACCTCGCCGAGGAGGACGCGGTTGCGCCGAAGTACCTCGAGCTCGCGCGGGAGGTGCGCGACCGCTTCGCGAAGATCACCGACGTGCCCGTCACCGAGAACCTCTACTTCGCGGGCGCGCTCGGTATCGCCGGTCCGCAGGTGCTCGCCGCCGACGCCGCCCGCAGCGCGGTCGTGCAGATCGCCGGCCTGCACTCGCCCGCCGAGGTCGTCGTGGCGGCGATCGTGAGCAACTCGTGGACTCCCGAGTTCGAGTGGCTCAAATGGCTGCCGCACACCGCGTCGCCGCACAGCCCGCTCGAGGCTGTGCACCTGGCCAACAGCCAGGCGACGGGGGATGCCCTGCTCTCGTCGATCGAGGAGCTCATCACGCAGCGCTCCCAGCAGAAGGTGGAGCAGCGCGGCGCCGCCATGGCCGAGCGCTCCGCACTCGTGGCGGGGGCCTCCGCGGGCGATGGCGCCGAGGTGGCGACACCGCCGCCCACGGCGATCCCCGCGATCCTGCTGCTCATCTCCGACGACGCGCCCGTCGACCGGGCCCGCCTCGTGCAGGTGGCCGAGCGCGCCGCGGACGCGGGCGTCTACCCGGTGTGGGTCTCACCCACCGTCGAGACCCTGCCCGCCGTCGCACGAACCTTCGTCGACGTGTCCGCCGGTGGCGGCGTCGCCACGGTCGGGCTCGTTCGACTCGGCAGCGACGTCGTCGACGTGTCGATCGAGGGGGTCACTCGCGATCAGGCGCTCACCTTCGCCCGCCGACTCGCGCCCGTCGTTGACGCCGGCGCGCTGCTGCGCGACTCCAGCGACATCCCGCGCACGGTCTCGATGCTCTCCCTGCTCGGTCCGTCCCTGGCCACCGATGTCTCCGTCGCGGTGGACCGCTGGCGCGAGAACGACTCGATCCACGACCGCTCGGGCGGCGAGCTCAAGAAGCGCCGCGCCGGCAAGCTGCGCGCGCTCGTGGGCCAGTCCGGCGTCGACGCCATGCACCTCGACCTGCGCACGCAGGGACCGCACGCCCTCGTCGGCGGCACCACGGGCTCCGGCAAGAGCGAGTTCCTGCAGGCCTGGGTGCTCGGTATGGCGGCGGAGTACAGCCCCGACCGCGTCACCTTCCTGTTCGTCGACTACAAGGGCGGCTCCGCCTTCGCCGACTGCGTCAACCTGCCGCACTGCGTGGGGCTCGTGACCGACCTGAGCCCGCACCTCGTGCGCCGCGCGCTCACCTCGCTGCGCGCCGAGCTGCACTACCGCGAGCACCTCTTCAACCGCAAGAAGGCCAAAGACCTCATCGACCTGGAGAAGCGCGGCGACCCCGAGAGCCCGCCCTCGCTCATCCTCGTGATCGACGAGTTCGCGGCCCTCGCGGGTGAGGTACCCGAGTTCGTGGACGGCGTGGTCGACATCGCCCAGCGCGGCCGCTCGCTCGGCATCCACCTGATCATGGCCACCCAGCGCCCCGCGGGCGTCATCCGCGACAACCTACGGGCCAACACCAACCTGCGCATCGCGCTGCGCATGGCCGACGAGTCCGACTCGATGGACGTCGTGGGCGACAAGATCGCCGGCACGTTCGACCCGTCGATCCCCGGCCGCGGCATCGCCAAGACCGGCCCCGGCCGGCTCACCGCCTTCCAGTCCGCCTACGCGGGCGGATGGACGAGCGACACCCCGGTGGCGACCTCCGTCGACGTCGCAGAACTGCGGTTCGGCGCCGAGCAGCCCTGGGAGAAGGCCGGCGAGCCCGAGCTGCCCGGAGCGGGCGAGCAGGGCCCCACCGACCAGACCCGCCTCGTGACCAACCTCGTGGCCGCGGCCGCCCTGATCCAGCTGCCGGCGCCGCGCCGGCCATGGCTGGACGAGCTCGCGGGCGCCTTCGACCTCACCCGCCTGCGCCAGCGCACCGACACCGAGATCGTGCTCGGCGTGAGCGACGTGCCGGAGCGACAGCGCCAGGACGAGGTGTTCTTCCGCCCTGACATCGACGGCAACATCGCCATCTACGGCGCCGGCGGCACGGGCAAGACCGTCACCCTGCGCACGATCGCCGCGGCGGCGGGCATCACCCCCCGCGGCGGCCCCGTCGACGTCTACGGGCTCGACTTCGGCACCGGCGGCCTCAAGATGCTCGAGGCGCTGCCGCACGTGGGCTCGATCGTCAGCGGCGACGACCCCGAGCGGGTCGTGCGCCTCATGCGCAAGCTCAAGGTCATCCTCGATGACCGCGCCCAGCGCTACTCCGATGTCGACGCCGGCAGCATCGTCGACTACCGCCGCATCGCGGGCGCCCCCGACGAGCGCCGCATCCTGCTGCTCGTCGACAACTTCCCGGCGTTCCGCAACGACTTCGAGGTGGGCGCGAGCCGCGCTCCCTGGTACGGCGTGTTCCAGCAGCTGCTCGTCGAGGGCCGCGGGCTCGGCATCCACGTCGCCATCACGGCCGACCGCCCCGGCGCCGTCCCCACGGCGGTGAGCACCGCCTTCCAGCGCAAGGTCGTGCACCGCCTGGCCGACGACGGCCAGTACATGCTGCTGGATGCCCCCGCCGACGTGCTGTCGGCGACCTCGCCGCCCGGCCGCGCCGTGATCGACGGACTGGAGACCCAGATCGCGATCGTCGGCGGCCAGTCGAACGTGGCCGAGCAGTCGAAGGCCATCACCGCCCTCGCCGCAGCCATGGCCCGCACCGGCCGCGCGCCGGCCGAGGCGGTGGGCAGCCTCGCCACCGAGTACGGCCCGGAGCAGCTGCCCAAGGACGTCGCGGGGATGCCCGTCCTCGGCATCTCGGACGACACCCTCGCCCCGCTGGGCTTCGAGCCCACGGGCACTTTCGTGCTCTCCGGACCTCCCGCGAGCGGCCGCTCGAACGCGCTGGCGTGGCTCATCCGCTCGGTCGAGGCGGCCGTGCCGAACGTCACGCGCTACTACTTCGGCAGCCCCCGCTCGGCCGTCGGCGCAGGCAAGGGCTGGGAGGCGACAGCCCTCTCCGTCGAGGATGCGGCGGGTCTCGCCAAGGAGGTGACCGCGATCGTTGCCGATCCCACCACGAAGGGCAAGATCGTGGTGGTCATCGAGCAAATCGGCGACTTCTTGAGTTCTTCGGCTGACGGCCCACTGGTCGAACTCATCAAGGCGGTCAAGCGCAGCGACCACTTCCTCATCGCCGAGAACGAGTCGGGCGGGTGGGGCTCGTCCTGGCCGCTGCTGGGTGAGGTCAAGGCGGCTCGCACGGGCTTCCTCCTCCAGCCGGACAGCATGGAGGGCGACACAATCCTCAAGACCTCCCTGCCGCGCGTGTCGCGGGCGGAGTTCCCTCCCGGTCGCGGTTACTTCATCGCGCGCGGCAAGGCGGTTCGCGTGCAGACGCCGCTGCTGGGGGAGTGACGTGGGTACCTCTGCCCATCGACCGAAGATTTCTCAATCACTAGATTGAGATCACTAGCCCGCTCCGGTAGCGGGGAACAACAAGAAGGAGCATGACAATGGCTAACCTCAACGTCACCTACGATGACCTCCGCGATGTCGCCGGCCGCCTCAAGAACGGCCAGGGCGAGCTTCAGCAGAAGCTGGCGGAACTCAGCAACCTCGTCACCAACCTGACCGCCAGCGGCTTCCAGGCCGAGCAGTCCTCCGCCGCGTACCGCGACTCGTTCGAGCAGTTCCGCACCGGAACCTCGAGCGCGATCGACGGCCTCGAGGGCCTCGCGAACTTCCTCACCTCCGCTGCAGACGCCCTGCAGCAGACGGATGAGGGTCTCGCCAGCGCGATCCGGGGCTAGTGACCCGGGCCGGCCCGTTACAGGGCCGGCCCACCACAGCCACCACAGCCACCTCGATCAGACGGAAGGACAGTGCTCATGGCGAGCGACAAGATCAAGGTCGACTACAACGACCTCGAAGCCCTGGAAACAAAACTCACCACTATCGTGAACGCCCTGGGCGCTGACGGCTCGACCATGACTACTCTCGCGAACGCCGTGGGTGACCACCGCCTCGCAGATAAGGTGCTCGAGTACGGCAAGTCATGGGCTGTGCACCGCATCCAGATCAACGAGGACATCGAGTGGATCCGTGACCAGGTCCGCGACATTGCAACGAAGCTTTCGGCGACGGACGCCGATCTCGCCAACGGCTTGAAGGGCTGATCATGGTCGCAGTCATCGTCATCGACCCCGTTCCGCTTCCGCTCCCGGGCGAGCCCGAGATCGTTGGGGCCAAGGCCCGCGAGCTCTCCAACACGGCCTCCGCGCTCCGCACCGCCATCTCCGAGCTCCGCGCTCTTGCCAGCAACGACGTCACCATCAGCAAAGCCGTGGACGAGATCCGCGAGAAGGCCGACGACGTTCGGGAGAACATCGGGAAGATCGAAGATCGCTACTCCGGTGCCGCCAGCGCCATGTACGCCTACCGGACCGACCTCTCCAATGCGCACACCAGGGCGGATGCCGCGCGGGAGCGTGTCACGGACAACAACACGGATGCCGCCTACTGGCGTCGACGCCTGAACCAGCTCACCATCGAGGCCCAGTCCGGCCAGAGTTCTCCCGAGCTGTTGCACGACATCACCGAAGCCAAGGCCCGGGTCGCGGGCTACGCCGCCGAGTTCACGCGGGCGATGACCGAATACCGCGGTGCCGAGGCCGACCGGGTCGCCGCAGTGAACGCGGCCATCGGCGCGCTCCACGATGCTGCCGTCACTTCGGGACTCAACGACAACATCTTCGACTACATCGCCCTCGGCAGTGAGCTCATGTACGAGTGGGCGCAGGAACACCTGACGCCGATCCTGCAAGCGATACGCGAGATAGCGGAGTTGATCAAGTCGATCGTCGATATCCTGAGCCTCATCGTGACGATCCTCGCCGTGTTCCTGCCGTTCCTCGCTCCGCTGGCAGCCGCGCTCACAATCGCATCGCTCGCGCTCGCGGCAATCATCTTGCTCAGCTCTCTCCTGCTCTTCGCACTCGGAAAGGAGTCGTTGGGCCGCGTGCTCGGCGACGCGATCGGCCTCGCGATGGGCCTCGTCACCGCCAAGCTCGGTGGCGTGTTCAAGCCCGGCGCCCTGTCGGGGCTCTCGAGTGTGGCCTCGCCCTCGGCCTGGGCGAATGCAACGTCCGCCCTGTCTGTGCGGTTCACCGCCAACGTCGCGGGGGTCGGCATGACCGAGACCCTGTCGCACATGGGAATGCAGGTGTTCGACGACATGATCGGCGATACCGCGGTGGCCGCGGGCACCTCCGTCATCACGAATGTCGTGGGCGACGGCCTCGACGTCACGCTCGACTTCGGCGTCGACGGCGGCAACGGCGGATCGTGGGGCCCGTTCGAAGGCGGGTGGGACCTCCAGTCCGACGAGCTCATCGTCGCTGTCGGCAAACCCCTGCTCGACTTGGGCACCGGCGGCCTCGTCTCTCCCACGATCGATCTCATCGAGCACCTCAATCCAGCGATGGCCGGCTCATGAGCGAGGAGACGCTGTTCAACATCGAGGTGGACACCCGCTGGTGGCCCTTGGGCTCGGGAAGCCACGAGCCCGAGGTCATCGCCGACGCACTCATCGGTCGGCTCGCTCCAGAGGTCGAGGGCCCCGTCGCGATCGCTCTGCGCGCCAACCTCGTGAGCTACGCCGAGTGGTCGCAGATGCTGGCCCCTGGCCAGCGTAGGAGCTTCGCCCTGGTGCGTTCGCCCGAGCTCGGCCGCGTCGACGCGCTCCTGAGCTTCCGGTACAGCGCGACTCCTGGGAGCGCCTACGACAGATACCTCGAGCTGGCCCGCCAACAGGAATCGACGGATACGGTCGAGCTCGTCAACCAGCGCGTACTCGAGTTCGCGGTGCCGGCGGGCCGAGTGATCGCCGTGCATGATGTGTTGGTCATCCGGGACGGCTCGATGCGGGCGCCGGCGCGCGAGCGCTGCACTGCTGCCCTGTTCCTGAAGGGCCAGGACAGGCTCGTCGAGCTTCATATCGCCACCCTCGACCTGCTGCTGTTCAACGACATCGTCGAGTACGCGGTGGCGATGGTGTCGGGTGACGAGCCCCAGGTGCCTGGAGTGCTCGAGTACCGTGGAGGGACCCCATGACAACCGCTCCGTATTTCTCCCTTCCGGGCCGCTGGCTCCGGGTGCCGCTATCCTCCGAGGCGGCGATGCGCACCTCGATCCGCAAGACGATGGACGAACTGACCAATCGCCGCGATGAGCTTGCTCGGGTGCGGGCCGAGCTCCGTGAACGGTTCACTGCCGCAGCGGAGCTCGCGCGCAGCGGCGGTGCCTCCGACCTGTTCCTGGGCTTGGAGCTGATGCCTGGCCTGCCGCTGCCCGCGTGGATCGCCGTCTTCCCGGCCGACTACGAGAATGCCGATTTCGACGCGCTCGGGTTCGGCGACTTCACGAAGGCTCTCGATCTGGCCGCCGGACCGGCCCCGTCGGGGGGCTCCCGCACCGAGAGCGACATCGACGCTCCCACGGCCATCCATGTGGTGCGCCACGCCTGGCGCCGCACGACCGAGGTCGTCGAGGCCGACGTCGAGACGACCTTCGAGTTCGTTGAGGCCGACTACTGGATCGCGGCGAGGGAGCCGAACCGCCTGGCCCTCGTGACGTTCAGCACAGCCCTCGCGGAGTACGAGGCGGAGATGCTCGAGCTCTTCGACGCCATCATCTCCACTGTGAAGTGGAAGGTACCGGGAGCCGTCCCGGCATGATCCTGCTGGGCTGGTCCGGGATCGTCGCACTCGTGGCGGCGATCGTGCTGGCGATCATCGCCAGGCGCACGGTGTGGGGTGTCCGGCTCGATTCCGCGCCCCCCGTTCCCGCACGCGATGTGCCCGCCGGGTCCGTTCTGTTCGCGGCACGGTACTTGCGGGGCTACACCAACGAGCTGATTCCCCTGCTCGCCGATTGGCAAGCGCGCGGCGTGCTCGCCGTGGAACAGCGGGGCACTGATCTCGTCGGCAACGCCAGGTCGGGGGCGGCGTGGGGTCCGGAATGGCAGTTCACGGTGCTCGATGCGTCGGGTCTCGACGCGGTCGAGCTTCCCGTGCTGCGCCTCCTGGTTGCCGACGCGCCCCAGCGCGGCGCATCCTCGTACCTGCGTCGCGAGGACAAGGCTGCCCGCGACAGGATACTCGACGGGGTCGCGGAGGCCGTGACGCGGCAGCGGGCGCTGTTCGGGCCCCGCCCGATCGACAAGGCCTGGCTCGCGGTGCTCCTGCCCGTTCTCGCGATCGGCGGCACCCTCGCGGCCATCGTCTTCTTCGCGATCGGCAATGCCGGCCCGTACCCCATCGCGTGGTCGCTGCTGGGCGGTGCTGCCGGCAGCGCGCTGGTCATCGGGCTGTGCCGAAGCGGTCGCCGTCCGAGTGAGGCCGAGCGCGCGTACCGGCAGTCGGTACGCAACCTGGAGGGCTGGGTGCACTCGACGACACACATCGATCCCCGTCTCGCGGGATGGGCGATGCTGTGGAACCTCCCCGGGCCGTGGGCTGCGGGCCTGCCCACCTCGATCAGCTCCCTCGTCGGCCGTGACATGGCGTTCCTCCGTGGCGACTTCGTGAAGAAGAGGGTGCCGCGGTCGATCCCGGGCTGACCCCGCGCCGCGCCTTCGCCTCATCGACTAGCATTTCTCGGGTACGCGAGGCGAGGGGACTGCATGTCGGACGAGGGATTCATCGGCCTGCCCCCGGGCATGTCGCCGCCGCTCGACTCCGGGACTGTGCGCCACGACCGCCCGGAGCGCACGCGGGCCCCGCGCGAGGAGATCACCTTCTTCCCGGTCGGCGCCGCTCCTGCGGCCGCACCGGTCGCGCCCGAGCCCGAGCAGGTCGCCGAAGCACCCGAGGCCGAAACAGCCGACGCCGGCGAGACCCGGATGACCGTGTCCCGCCACGCCGCCACCGCCTGGCGCCTCACGGTGCCGGGCCATCCGGCCCCCATCGCCGTCTCCGGCCGGCTCTTCCTCGGCCGGAGCCCCTCCGTCGTGAACGGCATGACGGGCGACCTCCTGGCGGTCGACGATCCCGCCAAGTCGGTGTCGAAGACC
>Ga0247738_10000605_pt1 | contig 13440 bp, 9 predicted proteins | sample UWRJL013104B2_FD_180936 | JGI IMG/M metagenome (GOLD analysis project Ga0247738, IMG submission 180936) | Plant litter microbial communities from Arlington Agricultural Research Station in Wisconsin, United States - UWRJ-L013-104B-2 | ecosystem: Environmental > Terrestrial > Plant litter >...
CGTCGAACTGCTTGCCCACTTCTTCCAGCGTGTGGTCGGTGGACATTTCGATGCCGAAGCGCATGCGCAGCACCTTGGCTTCGCGCGGCGTGAGGCTGTCGAGGATCTCCTTGACCACTTCGCGCAGGCCGGCTTGCATCGCGGCCTCGATGGGCGCGGTGTTGGCCTGGTCTTCGATGAAGTCGCCCAGATGCGAATCGTCGTCGTCGCCGATGGGGGTTTCCATCGAGATCGGCTCTTTCGCGATCTTCATGATCTTGCGGATCTTGTCCTCGGGCATCTCCATCTTCTCGGCCAGGATGGAGGCATCGGGCTCGAAGCCGAATTCCTGCAAATGCTGCCGCGAGATGCGGTTCATCTTGTTGATGGTCTCGATCATGTGCACCGGGATGCGGATGGTGCGCGCCTGGTCGGCGATCGAGCGGGTGATGGCCTGGCGGATCCACCACGTGGCGTACGTGGAGAACTTGTAGCCCCGGCGGTATTCGAACTTGTCCACCGCCTTCATCAGGCCGATGTTGCCTTCCTGGATCAGGTCCAGGAACTGCAGGCCGCGGTTGGTGTACTTCTTCGCGATCGAGATCACCAGGCGCAGGTTGGCCTCGATCATTTCCTTCTTCGCATCGCGCGAGGTGGACTCACCCTGGTTCATCCGCTTGTGGATGTCCTTCAGGTGCGCCAGCGGCACGACCACGCTGCTCTGGATGTTGATCAGGCCCTGCTGCAGCTCCTGCACCGGCGGGATGTTGCGCTCGATGATGACGCTCCAGGGCTTGCCGGCGGCGGCCTGCTTCTCGACCCACTTGAGGTTGAGCAGGTTGGGCGGGAACTCCTTGATGAAGGTTTCCTGCGGCATGCCGCACTTGTCCACGATGATGCGGCGCAGCTCGCGCTCTTTCTTGCGCACGTCGTCGACCTGGCTGCGCATGGTGCCGCAGAGCTTCTCGATCGCCTTGGCGGTGAAGCGGATGGACATCAGCGTTTCGGTGATGGCCGTCTGCGTCTTCAGGTAGCTCGGCGTGCCGTAGCCTTCCTTGTCGTAGGTCTTGTGCAGCTTCTCGAACAGCGCGCGCATGCTGTCGAAGCGGGTGAGGGCTTCACGCTTGAGTTCTTCGAGCTTGCGGGTCAGGGCCTTGGAGCCGCCCTTGCCGTCGTCGTCGTCGGCTTCGTCGTAGTCGTCGAAGTCTTCTTCGGCCACGTAGTCATCGGCCGCGTCGGCGTCGGCAAAGCCGTCCACCACGGTGGAGATGACGACCTTGCCTTCGCGGATGTCCTCGGCCATCACCAGGATCTCGGCGATGGTGGCGGGGCTTTCGCTGATGGCGGCCATCATGTCGTTGAGACCACCCTCGATGCGTTTGGCGATCTCGATTTCGCCTTCGCGCGTGAGCAGTTCCACGGTGCCCATTTCGCGCATGTACATGCGCACGGGGTCGGTGGTGCGGCCGAATTCGCTGTCCACCGTGGACAGGGCGGCTTCGGCTTCTTCCTCGGCTTCCTCTTCGGTGGCAGCGGTCGGGCCGGTGTTGTTCAGCAGCAGGGTTTCGGCGTCGGGCGTCTGTTCGTAGACGGCCACGCCCATGTCGTTGAGCAGCGAGACCACCACTTCCAGCGTCTCGGCTTCCACCAGCTTGTCGGGCAGGTGGTCGTTGATTTCGCCGTGCGTGAGGTAGCCGCGCGTCTTGCCCAGCTTGATCAGGGTCTTGAGGCGTTCGCGGCGGTTGCGGGCTTCTTCTTCGGACAGGACGGTTTCGTCCAGGCCGAATTCTTTCATCAGCGCGCGTTCCTTCGCCTTGCTGATCTTCATGCGCAGGGGCTTGACCTTCTCGGTCGTCTGCGCGGCGGTGGTGTCCACCGCCTCGACTTCGGTCTCTTCGCCCGTCAGGTCGTCCTCGATGTCGCTGAGGTCTGCATCGTCAAGGTCGGCGTCGCCCTTGCCTTTGGCGTCTGCCTTGGGCTTGCGGCCGCGCTTGGCTGCGGGTTTGTCGCCTGCATCGGCCTTGGCCGGACGGCCGGCCTTCTTCTTCGCGGGTTCTTCGAGCAGTTCGGCCTCGGACTTGGCCTTGACGGCGGTCTTCTTGGCTGGCGCGGCCTTGGCGGCGGCTTTGACGGGGGTCTTCTGGGTCACAGCGGGGGCTTTCTTCGGGGGAGAAACCGGAGTGGCTGCGCGCGGGCTGGCCTTCTTGGCGGTTTTGGTGCTGGACGCAACGGACGTACTGGATTTCTTCGCGGGCATGGGGACCTCAAAAAAATGTCGAACTGGAACCGGCAGAACACACAAAAACCGCCTGAAAGGCCGCTCAAAGCGGGCCATTCCGGTGATTTTGTTGGGCACAACGCCTGCCTTTCGCCGGAAAGGGCAGGCCTGCAAGCTGTAGGGCGAACATTTGGTGTGCAGTCCTTGCGGGGTTCCGTCGGGCCTGGGAGGTCGCCGAGGTGGCCAGGAAATTGTTCCATCTAGCCCCTTACTGGGGCCGGGCCGGTGCCGGAGGTGCTGCTGTCGCGCTTGCGGTGCAAAACCTTGGATTATACCGTTGAAGGGATTTTTGTGTCAGACAGGCGTGTCGCTTTTGAGGGCCTGCAGCTGGGCGTTGACGCGCTTGTAGTCTTCCATGGCACTGGCATCCCCCCCGGCAACGCGCTCGGCCAGCTGGCGTGCCTGCTCCACGAGTCCGTCGCGGCGCAGGCGGCTCATCACGTCGTTCAATTCGGACAATTCGTCGCTCGGATCGGCTCCCAGGGTCACCTGCTCGACTTGCAGGCAGGCAAAAGCCTCGTGTTCGTGGCCTCGAAGGGCTTCGCGCACCGCAGCCCAGGGCTGGTGCCCGTGCTCGTGCAGCTGGGCTTCCAGCCAGACGAACAGCGGGCCGTGGGGGGCGGGCAGGTGGGCCAGCAGGGCATGGTCGTCGGCCGACAGGGTGTCCCACGCGTGCGGGCTGGCCAGCAGCAGGCCCACCGCGCGGTCGGCCCGGCTGCCGCCGGCGCGGCGTGTGCCCAGCATGCGGGGCGGGGGAGGCGGGCCCTTGCGCCACTTGCTGTAGCCCTTGCCGCCGTAGGTTTTGCCACCACCGCCGTAGCCGCTGCCGCTGCTGTAGCTGCTGCTCCCGCTGCTTTCGTAGGAAGGGTCCGAGGTGGCGTAGGAAGTGCCTGCGCCGCCACCGTCATGGCCGGCATCGTGTGCTTGCTGGGCGGGAGCCGGGCCGGCGGCGCGGGGCTTGCGCGGTCCGCCACCCGTCTGTTGCCAGAGCTGCAGCAGGTCCTGGCTGCCGATGCCGGTGCCGGTGGCCAGTTCGCCGATCAGCTGTCGTTTGAGCGCGCCATCGGGCAGGGCGCTCCAGAGTGGGCGCGCCTGGCTGGCCATGCGCGCACGGCCTTCAGCCGTGGTGAGGTCGCAGTCGGCGCCAGCGGATTCGAGCAGGAAGCGCGAGAGTGGCACGGCCTCCTTCACGCATTGCGCAAACGCGGCCTCGCCGTTGGCGCGGATGAAGCTGTCGGGATCGTGTTCGGCGGGCAGGAAGAGGAATTTGACGCTGCGCGTGTCGGTGGCCAGGGGCAGGGCCGCGTCGAGTGCCTTGCGCGCCGCGCGCCGGCCGGCGCCGTCGCCGTCGAAGCTGAAGACCACGGAATCGGTGAAACGGAACAGCTTCTGCACGTGGTCGGGTGTGCAGGCCGTGCCCAGCGTGGCCACGGCGTTGGCGAAGCCGAGCTGGGCCAGCGCGACCACGTCCATGTAGCCTTCGGTGACGAGCGCGTAGCCGGCCACGCGGATGGCGGTGCGGCCCTCGAACAGGCCATAGAGCTCGCGGCCCTTGCTGAAGACGGGCGTTTCGGGCGAGTTGAGGTACTTGGGTTCGCCTTTGTCGAGCACACGCCCGCCAAAGCCGATGCATTCGCCCTTGACGTTGCGGATCGGGAACATGATCCGGTCGCGGAAGCGGTCGTAGCGTTTGGCCTGGCCGTCGGCGCCTTTTTCGTCTTCGTGCTCGATCACCATGCCCGACTCGACCAGCAGCGGCTCCTGGTAATCGGGGAACACGCTGGCCAGCGCGCGCCAGCCCTCGGGCGCATAGCCCAGGCCGAAGGTCTTCGCGATCTGGCCCGAGAGGCCACGGCCTTTGAGGTAGTCAACGGCGCGGGGCGAGACCTTGAGCTGCTTCGCGTAGGCCTGCGCGGCCTTCTCGAGCACGTCGGTGAGCGTGGCCTGCTTCTGGCGCTGCTGGGCGGCGCGCTCCCGGTCCTGCGGCGAGGCCTCGTCTTCCGGCACCTGCATGCCGGCTTGCTGGGCGAGGTCTTTCACGGCTTCGATGAAGCTCATGCCGGCGTGTTCCATCAGGAAACCGATGGCGTTGCCGTTGGCCCCGCAGCCGAAGCAGTGGTAGAACTGTTTGGTCGGGCTGACGCTGAACGAGGGCGATTTTTCGCCGTGGAACGGGCACAGGCCCATCAGGTTGGCGCCGCCCTTCTTGAGCTGCACGTAGCGGCCCACCACGTCGACCACGTCCACGCGGTTGAGCAGTTCCTGGATGAAGGTCTGGGGGATGGCCATGGGAGGGGGCTAGCTTAACGCCGCGCCTCAATCCCCGGCGACGATGCCCTCGCGACGGGGGTCGGCGCCGCCCAGCCAGACGCGCTGGCCACGCTGCGTGCCCCGCATGAGGGCCTGCAGGCCGCTGGTCATGTCGGCTTCCTCCACCGTGTGGCCGCGCTGGCGCAGGGCCTCCACAGTGGCAGGCGCAAACCGTTTCTGTTCCAGCAGCAGGGGCCCGCCGGTGGTGCCGAAGTTGGGCAGGTTGATCGCGTCCTGCGGAGACAGGCCCCATTGCAATGTGCCGTGCAAGGTCTTGGCGGTGAAGTGGATGATGAGCGCGCCGCCCGGGCTGCCTGCGCTCATCAACAGCTCGCCGCTGGCCTTGTCGAACACCAGGGTGGGCGACATCGAAGAGCGCGGCCGCTTGCCCGGCTCGACGCGGTTGGCGATGGGCTGGCCCTGGGCGTTGCGGGGCGCGAAGCTGAAATCGGTGAGTTCGTTGTTGAGCAGGAAGCCGCCCGGGCGTTTCGGGTCGGTGGTGACCATGAGGCGCGAGCCGAACACGGCCTCGATGGTGGTGGTCATGGCCAGTGCGTTGCCGTAGGCGTCCACGATGCTGATGTGGCTGGTGCCGTACTCGGGTTGCTCGGGCATTGGCGCCCAGCCCACCTGCACGCCGCCCGGCACGCCGGCGGGCGCCTGTGGCATGCGGGCGTTCTGGCTGATGAGGCGGGCGCGCTCGTCCAGGTAGCGCGCGTCGAGCAGGCTGCTCCAGCGCCCGCCGGGCGCGGCGACGAAGTCGGGGTCGGCCACGTACTGCGCGCGGTCGGCGAACGCCAGGCGCGAGGCTTCGGTGTAGCTGTGCAGCCAGTCGGCCGAGGGCAGCGCGGTGCCCATGGCGGGCCGCACCAGCGGCTCCTGGGCCTGCGGCGTGCGCGCGAGCAGGCCGAGAATCTGGCCGACCGCGATGGCGCCCGAGCTGGGTGGCGGGAAGCCGCAGACGCGCAGGGCACGCTGCGCAGCTGTGTGGTCGTGGCACAGGGCTTCGCGTTCGCGCGGCTCGTAGCGCTTGAGGTCGTCGAGGCTGAGGCTGCCGGGACGCACCGGGTGCTGCCGCACCTTGTTCACGATGGCCTGGGCCACCGGGCCCTCGTGCAGGGCGATCGGGCCCTGGGCCGCGATGTTTCTCAGCACCTGCGCGAGTTCGGGGTTGCGCAGCACGTGGCCCACGGGGTGCGGCTGGCCGTCGGGCCGGTAGAAGTAGGCGGCGGCGACCGGGTCGCTCTTCAACGCGGTTTCGGCCAGCAGCAGGGTGTGCAGACGCGGGCTGACGGCAAAGCCCTGCTCGGCCAGCGCGATGGCGGGCTCGAACAGGCGCGCCCAGGGCAGCTTGCCATGCTGCCGGTGGGCCTGCGCGAGCATGGCCACCGCACCCGGCGTGCCCACCGAGCGGCCGCTGGCCACGGCCACCATGAAGGGCAGCGGCTTGCCCTGTTCGTCGAGGAAGAGTTGCTCGTTGGCCTCGGCGGGCGCGGTCTCGCGACCATCGAAGGCCTGGACCCGGCGCCCGTCATGGTGCAGCAGGAATGCGCCACCGCCAATGCCGCTGGACTGCGGCTCCACCAGCGTGAGCACCATCTGCACGGCGATGGCGGCGTCCACCGCGCTGCCGCCTGCGCGCAGGATGCGCGCGCCGGCCTCGGTGGCCAGCGGGTTGGCCGCAGCCACGGCCTGGCGCGGGAAGGCCCAGCCCGGTTTGACGGTGAGGCCCGAAGCGCCCTCGGGCTGTTGGACAGATGAAGTGGGAGAGGAAGGGGTGCCGCAAGCGCTCAGCAGGGCGAGCGAGGCAATGAGGCCGGCAAGGCGTTTCATGGGCGTGGCTCCTTGGTATCGGTGGCGGGAGCCTGCAACCGTAACCCGGAAACGGCCGTGGACCGCCAGGAGCGGTCCACGGATGCGTAAGAAGCCGTTTCGGCGGCTTATTTCGGCGCGAGGCGGATCGCGCCGTCCAGGCGGATCACTTCGCCGTTGAGCATGTCGTTCTCGAAGATGTGCTTGGCCAGCTTGGCGTAGTCGTCCGGGGTGCCGAGGCGGCTGGGGAACGGCACCCCGGCGGCGAGCGCGTCCTGCACTTCCTTGGGCATGCCAAAGAGCATGGGCGTGCCGAAGATGCCGGGGGCGATGGTCATGTTGCGGATGCCGTTGCGCGCCAGGTCGCGCGCGATCGGCAACGTCATGCCCACGATGCCGCCCTTGGACGCCGCGTACGCCGCCTGGCCGATCTGGCCGTCGTAAGCTGCCACGCTGGCAGTGGAGATCATCACGCCGCGCTCGCCGGTGGCTTCGGGCTCGTTCTTGCCCATGGCCTCGGCGGCCAGGCGGATCATGTTGAAGCTGCCCACCAGGTTGACCATGATGGTCTTGGTGTAAACGCCCAGGTTGTGCGCGCCGTTCTTGCCCACGGTCTTCTCGGCCGGTGCGATGCCGGCGCAATTCACCAGGCCCATGAGTTTGCCGAGGGAGAGCGCCTTGGCCACCACCGCCTGGCCATCGGCCTCGCTGCTCACGTCGCATTTCACGAATGCGCCGCCGATGTCCTTCGCCACGGCTTCGCCCTTGTCGGCCTGCATGTCGGCGATCACAACCTTGCCACCGTTGGCCGCTAGCATGCGCGCCGTGCCTTCGCCCAGCCCCGATGCGCCGCCGGTGACGATGAATACCTTGCCTTGAATGTCCATGGGTGTGCTCCTGTGTGATGAGAATGGGTGTGACGTTGACGTAAACGTCAATTCGACCCGGATTATGCGACATGCCCGTGTCACGACCTTGTCACGCGGGCGCCCTAGTCTGGGCGCTTTGTTTCCTTCTGGAGCCCACATGTTTGACAGCCAGGACGAGCTGATGCGCCGCATCCACACCGACCTCATGGACGGCTACGACGAAGAGCTGGAGATGGAGCTGGAGGACCGTGTGCTGGACCAGGCGATGGATGCCGATGAAGAGGCCAAACACAAGGAAGCGCGCCGAACCTACTTCCGCGAGCTGTTCCGGCTGCAGGCCGAGCTGGTGAAGCTCCAGGACTGGGTGGTGGCCACGGGCCACAAGGTGGTGATCGTGTTCGAGGGCCGCGATGCGGCGGGCAAGGGTGGGGCAATCAAGCGCATCACCCAGCGCCTGAACCCACGCGTGTGCCGCGTGGCCGCGCTGCCGGCGCCCAACGACCGCGAGCGCACGCAGTGGTATTTCCAGCGCTACGCGGCGCACCTGCCCGCTGCGGGCGAGATGGTGCTGTTCGATCGCAGCTGGTACAACCGCGCCGGCGTGGAGCGCGTCATGGGCTTCTGCAGCGACGAGCAGTACGAGGAGTTCTTTCGCTCGGTGCCGGAGTTCGAGAAGATGTTGGTGCGCTCGGGCATCCAGCTCATCAAGTACTGGTTCTCGATCTCGGACGAAGAGCAGCACCTGCGCTTCCTGGGCCGCATCCACGACCCGCTCAAACAGTGGAAGCTCAGCCCCATGGACCTTGAAAGCCGCCGCCGCTGGGAGCTCTACACCCAGGCCAAAGAAGTGATGCTGGAGCGCACCCACATCCCCGAATCCCCCTGGTGGGTGGTGCAGGCGGACGACAAGAAGAAGGCGCGCCTGAACTGCATCCACCACCTGCTGCGCCAGATGCCCTACGGCGAGGTGGAGCGCGCGGCGATCACCCTGCCCGAGCGCGTGCGCCACGAAGGCTACCGCCGCCACCAGGTGCCCGGTGAAATCTACGTGCCCCAGGTGTATTGACTCCCCCCCGCCGCGCTGCGCGCGACCCCCTCAAGGGGGCAACATCTGCGGACCGGCAAAGCCGGATCCGCGATGTTCTTGGCTTGACGCGCTTCGGCTAAAGAAAAAGCCCTCGGCATTCACCGAGGGCTTTGCATTTGAGTACACGGTGGCGCGCCAGTGCCTCTTTCCAGAAACGCCGCAGAACTGGCTTTGCCAGGCCGCAGGCGTTGCCCCCTTGAGGGGGGCGCGCGAAGCGCGGCGGGGGTGTTCTTACTTATACCCGACGCGGTCCAGCATCTGCTGCACCTTGGTCATGTTCTTCGCCACCACGCCCAGGGGCACGGTCTCGGCCTTGAAGCTGTCGCCGCCCATGGCCTTGATGGCCTGGTTGTCGACCTTCAGGCCCTTGACGGTGGGGAACTCGTTGTTGCCGTTGGCGAAGTAGTCCTGCGCGTAAGGGCTGGCCAGAAACTCCATGAAGGTGATCGCGTTGTCGCGGTTCTTGGCGTGTTTAGCCACGCCTGCGCCCGCGATGTTCACATGGGTGCCGCTGGTGGCCTGGTTCGGGAACACCACCTTCACCTTGTTCATCACGGCCTTGTCTTCGGCCTTGTCGGATTTGATCAGGCGCGCCACGTAGTAGGTGTTGGTCAGGGCCACGCCGCATTCGCCCGAGGCCACGCCCTTGATCTGGTCGGTATCACCCCCCTTGGGCGCGCGGGCCATGTTGTCCACCACGCCCTTGAGCCAGGCCTCGCCCTTCTGGTCACCCATGTGTTCCACGACGGTCGAGAACAGCGAGAGGTTGTAGGGGTGCGAGCCCGAGCGTGTGCAGACCATGCCCTTGAGCTTGGGGTCGGCGAGCTGCTCGTAGGTGGCCACGTCTTCGGCTTTCACACGGGCCGGGTCGTACACGATCACGCGGGCGCGGGTGGAAAAGCCGGTCCAGGTCACGCCGTCGGCGGTGGCCGTGGCGCGCAGGTTGGCGGGAATGGCGGCATCGAGCTTGGCCGACTTGATGGGCTGGAACAGGCCCTGGGTGTCGGCCACAGCCAGACGGGCGGCGTCGACCAGCATGATCACGTCGGCAGGGGAAGCCGCGCCTTCGGCGCGCAGTCGAGCGATGATGCCGGCGTCGTCAGCGTCCACGCGGTTGATCTTGATGCCGGTGGTCTTGGTGAAGGTGTCGTACATGGCCTCGTCGGTCTGGTAGTGACGGGCGGAATACAGGTTGAGCACCTTGTCCTGGGCCTGGATCTGGGTGTGAGCGCCCAGCGCGGCTGCCGTGGCAATGGCCATCATGGCGAGCTTGGGGAATCGGGTCATGACGCGGTCCTTGAAGGGTGGTTTGAGCGGTGCGGGAGGGGGGTGCCCCCGTGATCGATCGGATCGTTGAGCGAGGGGATAATTCCGCCGAGCATGCTAGCACGAACGAGAATGGTTCTTATCAAATACTTAAACCGATCGGCCTTGATCCTGGCCTTCCTGACCCTGGCGGGTTGTTCCACCCGGGGCCCCGTGGTACCGGAAACGCCCCCCGTCGCGACGACCCCAGTGACACCCGAGGTGGCCACGCGCGCGCCCCGCCTGGGGCTGGCGCTTGGCGGTGGGGCGGCGCGCGGATTTGCCCATGTCGGCGTGATCCAGGTGCTGGAACAGAACGGCATCCGTCCTGACCTGGTGGTGGGCACCTCGGCCGGCAGCATGGTGGCCGCGATGTACGCCAGCGGCAAGACGGCCGCCGAGCTGGAAGCGACCGCCCTCAGCATGGAAGAGGCCACGCTGACCGACTGGTCGCTGCCCATCATGGGCCGGGGCATGCTGCGCGGCGAGGCACTCACGCGCTACGTGCGCCAGGCGGTGGGTGGGAAGCTGCTGGAAAACATGTCCATTCCCCTGGGCGTGCTGGCGACCGACCTCGCGACCGGGCAGGGCGTGCTGTTCCGTCGAGGCGACGCGGCCCAGGCTGTGCGTGCCTCCAGCGCCGTGCCGGGCGTGTTCGCGCCGGTGAACATCACCGGCCGCGACTACGTGGATGGCGGCCTGGTGGCGCCGGTGCCGGTGCGCTATGCCCGCGACATGGGCGCCGAGGTCGTGGTGGCTGTCGATATTTCGAGCGCACCCGAGGGCAATGTGGCGGTCGGCAGTGTGCAAGTGCTGCTGCAGACCTTTGCCATCATGGGGCAGAGCATCAACCGCCATGAACTGGCGGGGGCCGACGTCGTGCTGCGCCCAGCGCTGGTGGGCGTGGGCAGCGCGGACTTCACGGCGCGGCTGCGCGCCATCGAGGCGGGCCGTGCCGCCATGCAGGCGGCCTTGCCGCAGCTGCGCACCCAGCTGGCCCGGCGCCTGCCGGCCAACCGGCCATAAAAAAAGCCCTCACCTTGCAGTGAGGGCTTAAGGGGTCCGATGAAATCGAATTTCGAAAAGGACCCGAGGAGACAACCAGAAAAACAGACTTGAGATTCAAGCGCTGCCTTGGAGGGGTAGCGCGCCGTGACTTGATACTAGAAGGGCCTTTTCGACGTGTGTCAAGCGGGCCGATCAACGGCACGTTCGCGGTGCTGTGCTGCTTAGCGCTTCTTGGCGGCCGTCTTGGTCGCGTTCACGGCCGAGGCGGTCACGGTGTTGAAGTTGGCTTCGGCCATTTCGGTGGCTTGCTTGACGGCCTTCTGAACCGATTCCATGGCGTTGTTGGCGGCGGAAACGGCGCTCTTCATCACGGCCACGGCGGTTTCGGAACCGGCGGGGGCGTTCTTGGCGGCGTTGTCCACGACAGCCAGGAATTTCTTCTGGGTGTCGCTGGCTTGTGCTTCAGCGGCCTTGCCGAATTCGGCGCCGGTGCCGGCGGCGATGTCGTACAGGTGGCGGCTGTAGGCCACGGTCTTCTCGGCCAGGGGCTGCATCAGGTTGGCTTGCAGGGACAGCAGTTCCTGTGCGTCCTTCACGCTCAGCAGGGCCTGGGCGCTGTTGGCGGACTCGGACAGGGCAGCCTTGGTGGCTTGCACGTTCAGATCGACCAGCTTCTCCACGCCTTCAAAGGCTTTCTGGGTCAGGCCGAAAAGGGTTTCGATGTTGGCTTTCTGGGCGGCAACGATTTGTTCAGCGGTCAACATATTCATACTCCTAAACTTTGTAAAAAGGGCGTTAGTTGAAGGCTGCTGAGAACACGCGCTGTCTGGACGCTGTTGTTTTCGTTCGCTTTGCTGCACTGCAACATGGTTTGAATTATAGGGAGATGTCGCGGGCGTGCAAGCATTTTTTGTTGCGCTGCAGCATTCTAGATGCGGCGTTCTAAAAGTCGGTGGCGGCGCTGCGGCTTCCACCTGCGTCCACAATGGCCCGGCCTGATTCCATCGTCGCCCTGGTCCTGTCTGTGCACGCTTACTACGCTGACCATTTTGTTCTGCCACTGCCCAGTGGGCACCGTTTTCCCATGGGGAAGTACGCGCGCCTGCGCGAGCGGCTGGTGGCCGAACTGCCCGAAGTCCAGATGTGCGAAGCCTTGCCCGCGAGCCGCGGCGAACTGGCCCTGGTGCACACCCCCGCGTACATCGAGGCCGTGGCCAGCGGGAGCCTGAGCCCGGCGGCGCAGCGCGAGATCGGCTTTCCCTGGAGCCCGGCCATGGCCGAACGGGCGAGGCGTTCGGTCGGCGCCACGCTGCAGGCCTGTCGCAGCGCCATGGCGGGTGAGGGGCTGGCCGCGAATCTGGCCGGCGGCACGCACCACGCCTATGCCGACAAGGGCAGTGGCTTCTGCGTGTTCAATGACTTCGCCGTGGCGGCCCGGTTGATGCAGGCCGAGCACGCGCGGTTGAACCGGACGAGGGGGCCGCTGAGGGTCGCGATCGTCGACCTCGACGTGCATCAGGGCAATGGCACGGCCTCCATCTTCGCCAACGATGCCTCCGTGTTCACGCTCTCGTTGCATGGCGCGAGGAATTTCCCCTTTCGCAAGGAGCCGAGTGATCTCGACGTCGAGCTGCCCGATGGCTGCGATGACGGGGCTTACCTGGAAGCGCTGGAGCGGGCGCTGGGTGACCTGGAGCGCCGCTTCGACCCTGGCCTGGTGCTGTACCTTGCCGGCGCCGACCCCCACGAAGGTGACCGCCTCGGGCGCCTGAAGCTCAGCTTCGATGGTCTGGAGGCTCGCGACCGCCGCGTGATGGACTGGGCCTGGCACAAGCGCCTGCCGTTGGCCCTGGCCATGGGCGGTGGTTACGGCCACGATCTGGAGGCCACGGTGCAGGTGCAGGTCAACACCTACCGCACCGCACTGCAGTACCGGCAGCGCTGGCGCGCGCTGACGGCGGCGCCGGCGACAGTTGTCGAGTCAACCCACTGGCACAATGCCGCCGCATGAACACCAGCACGAACCCGCGTCCGCAAGCCTTGCCCCGCAGTGCCTACCGGGTGTTCCGGCCCATCGGCACGCGATGGAGCGACAACGACGTCTATGGCCACGTGAACAACGTGGTGTACTACAGCTGGTTCGACACGGCGGTCAATGCGCACCTGATCGAACAGGGCGCGCTCGACATCCACGGCGGTGAGGTGATTGGCCTGGTGATCGAGACGCAGTGCAACTACTTCGCCCCGCTGGCCTTTCCTCAAACCGTGTGGGCGGGTCTGCGCGTGGCGCACCTGGGCAGTTCCAGCGTGCGATACGAAGTGGGCCTGTTTGCCGACGGTGAAGACACGGCTGCGGCCTGCGGGCATTTCGTCCACGTGTACGTGAACCGCGAAACCCGCCGGCCCGTTCCCCTGCCCGACATCCTCAAGAACACCCTGGAGACCTTGCGATGAGCCAAAACCCTGCGTCGCCCCTGATCGACGCCGCCAGCGTCGACGCCGCGATCAACAGCCGCATGTCGACCCGGGCTTTCCTGCCCGATCCGGTGCCCCGCGCAACCATCGAGCACCTGCTTCGGCTGGCCAGCCGTTCGCCATCGGGCACCAACACCCAGCCCTGGAAGGTGTACGTGTTGCAAGGCGCCAGCCGCGACAGCCTGGTGGAGAAGGTCTGCGCCGCGCACGATGCATTGCGCGCCGATCCCGCGCTGGCCGCCGAGTACCGCGAGGAGTACGACTACTACCCCGAGAAGTGGGTCAGCCCCTACATTGACCGCCGCCGCGAAAACGGC
>Ga0247738_10000606_pt1 | contig 13401 bp, 10 predicted proteins | sample UWRJL013104B2_FD_180936 | JGI IMG/M metagenome (GOLD analysis project Ga0247738, IMG submission 180936) | Plant litter microbial communities from Arlington Agricultural Research Station in Wisconsin, United States - UWRJ-L013-104B-2 | ecosystem: Environmental > Terrestrial > Plant litter >...
GCGCCGGACAAGACCAAGAAGCAGATCGATACGGTCGGCCTGATCGCGCAATATAACCTGACGATCGACAACCGGTTCGCGCTGGGCGGCTCGGTTCGTCATGACAATAACAGCTTTTTCGACGATGCGACGACCTGGCATGTCGAGGCCAGCTATCTGCTCCCCAGCGGAACGCGGCCGCATGCCGCTGCCGGATCGGGCGTAAAAGCGCCGATCTCCTTTGAACTCTTCGGTTACTCGACGGGCCAGTATATCGGCAATCCCGATCTGCGACCCGAGGAGTCGACCGGCTGGGAAGTGGGCATCGATCAGACATTCGCCAACGGCGCGTTCGTGATCGGCGCGACCTACTTCAAGAACCGCCTGACCAACGAAATCTACACCGCTTATATCCCGCCGGACTATAGCGGCACGTCGCTCAACCGCACCGACGTCTCGCGCCAGCAGGGCATCGAACTATTCGGTGAGGCGCGACTGGGCGCCGTCCGTGCGTCGTCGAGCTGGACATGGCTGGATGCGCCGCAGAACCGCGATGTGCTGCTCAATCCGGAGGATCCGGCTTCGTTCGCGACTGGGCCGGTGGAAGCGCAGGCCGTGCGTCGTCCTAAATATATCGGCAGCGTCAACCTGACCTATGCGCCTGAGAACCTGCCGGTGTCCGGCACGCTCACGGTGCGCTATAATGGCAAGATGAAGGACGTCGTCTTCACGCCAAGCTATTCCGCGCTGTTTGCGGACCTGCCGGCCTTCACGCTGGTCAATCTCGCCCTGCGCTACAAGCTGGCGGAGCGGTTCGAGCTGTTTGCCCGCACCGAAAACCTGTTCGACGAGAAATATCAGGAAATCCGCACCTTCGAAACGCCGGGCCGGGCGGTCTATGCCGGTCTGAGGGCGCGGTTCTGAGCGGCCGAATGATCCAAAACATCGTGGTCCACGCTGCTCATCGCGGCGTGGACCGGCGTGTTTGATAGCCGATTAGCCGCGTGCGCACTGTCCTCACTATCGTCCACCGCTGGGCCGGGCTGACCATCGCGCTGGCGCTGGTGATCACCGGGCTTACGGGCGCGATCCTGCCGTACCAGCGGGAGATCAGCCAGTGGATCGCGGCGGAGACATGGACGGCGCGGCCGCCTGCGCCAGATGCGCCGATGCTTTCCGGCGTGGAGCTGATGCGCCGCGTCGAGGCGCAGACGGGCGGCGCGGTGAGCTATGTGTCGCTGGATCTCGATCCGCGGCACACACAGTCCGTCTTCGTCGGTCCGCGTGAGGGCGGTCCGCCGCTCGCCTATGAACAGGTGTTCGCCGATCCTTATACGGGCGATCTGCGCGCGAAGGTCCGCTATGGCGATCTTCGAGATGGCGCGATCAACGTCATGCCGTTCCTCGTCAGCTTCCACTACAGCCTTGCCGCCGGTGCATGGGGTCGCTGGCTCATGGGTATCGCGGCGGTAATCTGGTGCCTTGCCTGCGTGATCGGCTTCCTGCTGAGCTGGCCGCGCTTCTCGCTGCGGCAATGGCGTGACACGCTGCGATCATGGTGGCCCGCATGGCGCATCCGCCGGGGGCAGGGGAGCCACGCCTTCACTTATGATCTTCATCGCGCAACCGGCCTCTGGCTCTGGCCCGTCATGCTGGTCTTCGCCTGGTCGGCGGTCGCCTTCAATCTCGATCCGGTGCATGATCGCGTGCAGGGATTGTTCGGCGCGAAGGGGCTTTATGTTCCTGTCTCCAATCCCGCTCCTGCGCAGGGCAAGCCAATGACCCCCGAAGCGGCCATCGCGGTGGGCGAGCGGCTGATGGCGCAGGAAGCTGCCACTCGGGGCTTCACCGTCGAGGCGCCCGAAGCGCTCAGCCTCAATAGCAGCGGCCATGCCATCGCTTATTATGCGCGTACCAGCCTCGATGGGCCGACCGATAACGGATCGACCGTGGTGTGGTTCGATGACGTCTCCGGACGCTTGCTGGCCTTCCGCTCGCCCTTCGGCTCGACGCGGGCCGATGCGGTGGACAAGGCGATGCGGATGCTGCACACCGCGAGCTTCTTTGGCTGGCCTTACAAGGTTTTTGTCAGTATTTTCGGTATATTGACCGCCGCGACTGCGATAGCAGGTGTCACGCTCTGGGCGAGGCGTACTGCACGTCGGTCTAAAAGGGGCGCTGCGGCGCACACATCATGATGCTCTCTCTGTCCGTCTCGCTGATCTGGTTGCTGGCTCTGCTGGCGGCTGGCGCACATGTCCAGTTGGGCCGGAAGAGCGCGGCCGCACTGGGCGGTATGATGGTCGTTTTCGCTGCTGTTCTGATGGTGGGTGTGTGGCTTTCGCCGCAGCCCAACTGGATTGGCGTGCTGGTCGGTCTCACCGCAATGTGGCAGCTCATCGGTGGTCCGTTCGATCGCGCGGGCAATTTTCTCGGTGCGGTCTGTGCGGCGCTTGCGGCCGCGCTGCAAATCTCCGGCGGCGTGCCGGTGTGGCTGGCGGCGCCGCTCGCCGCCGCCGCATTGCTCGCAGCGGCATTCGCGCTGAACGGGCGGCCTGTGGGCGGCGGCTTTCGTGACATCGTGCTGATCGGTACGGCGCTCGCCGCGCCGGTGATCGGTCTTGCCGGAGATATTGTTTATGGCTGGCAATCGGCCGGGGCGCTCAATCGCAGCGAAACCGCAATGCCCGATGTGAGCATGCCTGTCTGGACCATATCGATTGTGGCGCTTGCCCTGCTGGGCGGCGTTCTCAGGGGAATTTGGAAGAAACAATGAACTTTGTCGATCTGCTGGAAAATGGACTTTTTGCGCTCGGACAGATCCTGCGGCTGCCGGTCATCCTGCTGCTGTGGGTCTGCGTTGCGCTGACGCTTTATTATGTGGGCCGCTATCTCGTGCTGGCGGTGAAGCGCCGCCGCGAGCGGGAGGGTTTCGATCTCAAGCAATGGCTCCAGCAGCGCCGCGTGCTCGATGTCGATACGGCGGGCAGCGTGGGGCTGCCGGCTGATCTCAAGTCGCTGATCGCGGACATTCAGGAGCTGAACACTGCGCAGGCCCTGCATCATGGCGGCCTTGAAAATGTGGTGGCGGAACATGAGGAGCGCCTGCGCCATGGGCTTGATGGCCCGCGCGCGCTCGTAAAAGTCGGCCCCAGCCTCGGCCTGATCGGCACGCTCATCCCCATGGGCAGCTCGCTGGCGGCAATGGCGGGCGGCAATCTCAATGCCATGGCCGGGCAGATGGTGGTGGCCTTCACCAGCACGATCATCGGCCTTGCAGCCGGCACGGCGGCTTATGGGCTGGTCGTGCTGCGGCAGAGCTGGGTCAGCGCCTCGATCCGCGAGCACCGCTATGTGGCCGAGGTCGTCTTCAAGGAACTCGAGGGGCACTGATGGGCCGGTTTCTCAAACTCGCGCCGCCCGAAGAGCCCGTGGAAGAAGATCCGCTGGCGGGCGTGGCCAATCTTTTCGATGCCTCGATCGTGTTCATCGTTGGGCTGATGATCACGCTCTTCTCCGTCTATAGCATGGGCGACCTGATGAGCGGCCAGAGCGAAGTCACCATGGTGAAGACCGATGCCAACGGGCAGCAGGAAATCATCGTGAAGAAGGGCCAGACCATCAAGGCCTATAAGCTTTCCGGCGAGACCGGGCGCGGCAATGGCGAACGGCTCGGCGCGGCTTACCGTCTTGCCGATGGACAGATCATCTATGTTCCCGAAACGGGCAACCAGGCGGAACCGGCGGCCAATGCGGCACCTTCAGCTCCTTAGCGCGCTCTTCCTGCTGCTTTTGCTGCCGGCCTCTGGCTGGTCCCAGGAAGGACCGGCTGCGGGTGGGGAGAAAGTGCGCGTTGGCTATATCTTCTCCGATGGCAATATTCCCGGCACGCTTGATGCGTATCGCAAGCTGATCGAGGAGCGGCCCGAGCTGAAGGATCGCGTCGAGCTTCAGATGCTCGCGGAATCGACCTTTGACGACACTGCGACTGCCAAGTTGGCGGCGAGCGATGTGCTCATCTTCGATGTCATGAACGAGCAGATGCAGGGCCGCTTCGATCAGGAGCGCAAGGTCGAGTTGCTCAAGCGCATCGGCGAGCGCGGTGTCGTGCTGGGCGTGGGCGAGGGCCTCCAGAGCGAGGACGCCTATGCCAAAATGGGCGTCGTCTGGGACCCGAAAGCGCGCGCTTACTGGCAACATGCCGGACCGCAGAACCAACTCGGCCTGCTCAAGCTGGCTTTGGCCAAGGCGGGCGTGGAAGGCCTGTCGCTGCCGGAGGTCGAGACGTCGCTCGACTTCGGTTTCTACTATCCGGATGGCCAAGGCGGCCGGGTGTTTCCGAATTGGGAGAGCTTCCAGTCGTGGCGCGCCGCCAATGGCAAGCTCAAGCCGGGGGCGCCGCGCATCGCGATCGGCTTCTTCAAGGCAACCTATTATACCGGCGATACCAAGCTGCTGAATGCGCTGATCGCCGAAGTCGAGAAGCAGGGCGGCGAGGCCGTTCCCGTGTTCGGCTATCCCGGCGCTGTCGCGTTTCACAAGCTGCTGGGTGAGGGCAAGGATGTCCGCGCAGATGCAGGGCTTGGCCTGTTCTTCCAATTCAATGACACGCAATCGTCCAAGATCCTCGAGCAGGTCGGCATTCCGGTCGTCAATCTCATCACGCTTTATGGTCGCAGCGAGCAGGAATGGCGCAGCTCCTCGCAGGGCCTCTCGGCTTTCGAGGGCACGTTCAACCTTGCCGCTCCGGAACTTGCGGGGACGATCGCGCCGACTGTGGTGGGCACGAAGGAGAAAATTGCCGATCCGTTGACCGGCCTCAATTCGGTCATCACCAGCCCGATTGCCTCGCGCGTGTCGATGGCGGTCAGCCGGGCGCTGCGCTATGCCGAACTTGGCCGCAAGCCCAATGAAGAGAAGCGCATTGCGGTCCTCTATTATAATTTTCCGCCCGGGAAGGCGGGCATCTCGGCCAGCTATCTCAACGTCGCCGAATCCCTCGCCAACATCCTCAAGCGGATGCAGGATGACGGCTATGACATTGGCGGCGCGGCGCCCTCTGCCGACGAGATCCTGACGCAGATCACGACCAAGGCGCGCAATGTCGGCGGAGACGCGCCGGGCGAGCTGGAAGAGATGCTGGCGCAAGGCAATGCCCAGCGTATCGACGTAGACGACTATCGCAAATGGCTCGATGCGCTGGCGCCCACGCTGCGTGACAAGATCACGAAGGACTGGGGCAGGCCGGAGGACAGCACGCTCATGGTTGAGCACAAGAACGGCAAGACCGCCTTCGTGCTGCCGGGCATCCGCTATGGCAAGATCATCCTGATGCCGCAGCCTGCGCGCGCTTGGGGTGAGGATCTGGACAAGCTCTATCACGCCAAGGATCTGGCGCCGCATCACCAATATGTCGCGGGCTATGCCTGGCTGCGCAATGGTTTCAGGGCGGACGCGGTCGTGCATGTCGGCACGCATGGCACGCTCGAATGGCTCGATGGCCGGGATGCGGGTCTGGGCGAGGAAGACGCGCCGGACGCGCTGATCGCCGATCTGCCCGATGCCTATATCTACAATGTGGACGTTGTCGGCGAAGGTCTTGTCGCGCGCCGCCGCGCCGCCGCGACACTGATCGATCATATGGTGCCGCCCTTCGTCATCGGCGGGCAGACCGAAGATCTGGCGAAGCTCGGCGAGCTGATCAACGATCACAGCCAGAACGAAACGAAGAACGTCGAGCTGGCAAAAGTCTATGCGAAGCAGGCGCGCGAAATGGCTGTCAAAATGGGCATTGCGAAGGACCTCGGCTTCGATCCGGTCAAGAGCTGGACGGACGAGCAACTGCACAAGGTCGAGGAATATCTGCTCGAACTCAAGGGCCAGAGCATTCCTTATGGCCTGCACGCCTTTGGCCGCACGCCGAGCGATGATGCGATTGCCAGCACGGTGAAGGCCATTGTGGAGGTAGACCGCTCCAAGCTGCCCGACCAGAACAAGGTCATGACGGCGGATATGACGCAGCGCATCCTCGCGTCCGGCCCGCGCGAACTTGATGGCCTCATGAAAGCGCTCGGCGGACGCTTCGTGCCGGCGGGCATGGGCGGCGAGCCGATCCGCAATCCGGATGCTTACCCGACCGGCTCCAATTTCTACGGCATCGACCCGGACAAGATCCCCAAGCCCGCCGCATGGGACATGGGCTCGAAAATGGCCGAGGAGATGTTGCAGGACTATCGGGCGCGCAATGGCCGCTATCCGGCCAAGGTTTCGTTCGTCATCTGGGGTGATGAGACCATGCGCCATGAAGGCGTGCTGGAATCGCAGATCTTCTACCTGCTCGGCACCAAGCCGATCTGGGACGCGCGCGGCAAGGTCACGGGTGTCGAGGTTCTGTCGCGCGAGCAGCTCGGCCGCCCACGCGTCGACATCGTCATTGCCTCCGCATCGGAAGGCCTGTTCGCCAATCTGACGCGTCTGATGGACGATGCCGTGCAGAAGGTGAAAGCGCTCGATGAACCCGACAATCAGGTCCGCCAGCATTATCTCGCCATCAAGGCCGCATTGATCGCCAAGGGGGTGAAGGTGGAGGATGCCGACCGGATGGCGGGCGTGCGCATCTTCGACGAGCCGCCGGGCAGCTATAATCTGAACACCTCGACCATCGTGGCGAAGAGCGGGTCATGGGACGATGAAGCGGGCTTCGCGAACGACTATGTCCGCAAAATGGGTCATGGCTACGGCAATGGCTATTGGGGGCAGGCGATGCCGGACGTGTTCCGCATGGCGATTTCCGGCACAGATACTGTCGTCCATTCCAACTCGACGGCGCTCTATGGTGCGCTCGATAATGACGACATGTTCATGTATATGGGCGGCCTCGCGTCGGCCATTCGCAGTGTCGATGGCAAGACGCCCGAGACGCTGATTGCCGACAGCCGCGACCCCGGCAAGCCCGCCATGCGGACGCTGGACGAGTTTATCGGCCGCGAATTCCGCTCCCGCTATGTCAATCCGACCTGGATCAAGGGCATGCAGAAGGAAGGCTATGCCGGCGCCGGGGCGATGCGCGAGTTCATCGAATATCTCTGGGGCTGGGACGCCACGGTCACGACCGCCGTCGACGACAAGATGTGGCAGCAGACCTACGAGACCTATGTCGAGGACAAGCAGAAGCTCGGCATGAAAGAGTTTTTCGAAGACAAATCGCCCTTCGCCTATCAGGACATGACCGCGCGGATGATCGAGACGATCCGCAAGGATTACTGGAAGGCCGATGCGGGGACACGCGGCAAGCTCGTTCGCGAATATCTGGAGAGCGTGAACAAGCATGGCGTGAATTGCACAGATGTTTCCTGCGGCAATGCGCGGCTGCTGCGTTATGTGATGCAGCAGGCGGTCGGCGCAGGGGTGCCCGCGCCCATGATCGTCAAGGCCCGCGCTGCTTTGGAAAAGGCGATGGGGCGCTCGATCGAGTCCGCGTCATCGGATCTGGAGGCCTTCGCAAAGCGCAACGACGCGCGCGAGACCGCCGAACGCGCACAGGCGCGCCAGACGGTCGCGCCGACGAAGACGCAGCGCGATGCCGCGCCTTCGTCGGCGCAGTCCAGCCCGCGCGCGCCAAATGCGGCAACAGTGCCCGCGCCGCAGAAAAATGCGCCTACCGCCGACAAGACTGCCGCCGACAAGACGCCGCCGGAGCTACGCGGCTCGGTGATGACGGAAGAGGACCGGAGTCCGGTGCAAACCCCGATCCAGCGTCCCGATCAGCCGGTGCTGTCCATCGTCGATGCGGTATGGCCTGCATTGCTGTTCGTGCTGTTGCTGTTCGGTTGGCGCCGGCGGGAGGCGAGGGCGACTGCGCGCTGAGCATTGATCCTTCTTCACCCTTTGGCGACCATTATTCGCGTAACCCGGCACCATGTTTAATCCGGGCAAAATCTCTTCCGCTTCGTCCTCATCCCTGCGCGGCGTGGACGAAATCCGATCGGATCGGCGCTACAAGATCGCGCTCCCGGTCGTGGTCGGCACAAGGCTTCATGATCAGAGAGGCTGGATTGTCGATGTGGCACGGCGGGGCGTACAGGTGCGCGGCGTCAAGGCGCCGCCGCGCTCGAAAGTCTGCATCTATTATCGCAATCAATATGCCGAGGGCATTGTCCGCTGGGCTAAGCCGGGGCCAGTGATCGGCATCGTTCTGGATGCGCCGCTGCGTAGCGGGCCTCTCGCGATGGTCTGGAAGCGCTTCCAGGAAAACTTCGATGCATTCGGCAAGGGCGTGCAGCCGCCCCGGCCGATCTTTGGGCGCAAGCGTCCTAAATAGGCTGCTCAGGCGGGCGCGACGCCCTCGGCCTCGATCAGCCGCTCGCCGATCAATATCCCCGCGACGCGCACCTGCTTCTCGACATGATCGACCGGCACGCGCTGCAACTGGAGATGATAGATGACGCCGCGTTCGGCGCGCAGGCCGAAGCCCGCGCCGTCGCGCACGAGCGTGCCTGTGAGGTCGATGGGTTCGCCGATCTGAGCCATGTGGGCGTTCAGGACCATCGCCTCCGCTGAGTCAAGCTGGCGGTGTCTCCGGTCCCCTCTTGCATATTCGGGCCGGGCGGCTTCAATGGGCGAAGGCATGATGAAGAAGGAGAGGGCGATGATCAGCCCCGGCGAATTGATCGACGACCGGCGCGAGGCGGGCATATTCCGCATTCATCGCGCCATGTACGACGATCCGCACATCTTCGATCTGGAAATGCGCCATATTTTCGAGGGTGGCTGGGTGTTCCTCGGCCTCGAATGTCAGGCGGCGAGCGCTCACGACTATTTTACCGTCAATATCGGCCGCGTGCCCGCGCTGGTGATCCGCGGCGGGGACGGCGTGCTGCGCGGCTTCGTCAATTCATGCCCGCATAAAGGCGCGCGGATCGCTCATGCCGGATGTGGTCATGCCCGTCAGCTTATCTGCCCCTATCATAGCTGGTCGTTCGACAGCAGCGGGCGGAACAAGGCGATCAAGTGGAAATCCGGCGGCAACTACACGCCCGGTTTCGACGCTGACAGCCATGATCTCGCGGCTCTGCCTGCCTTTGGCGTTTACAAAGGCTTCGTGTTCGGCAGCGTTGCGCCCGATGTGCCGCCGCTCATGGATTGGCTGGGCGAGACGGCAAAGCTGCTCGACCTGATCGCCGATCAGGGCGAGGAGGGCGTCGAGCTGATCCCCGGCGCCGTGACCTTCACTTATGAGGGTAATTGGAAGCTCCAGCTCGAAAATTGCTCCGACAATTATCACTTCACCTCGGCCCATCCGAGCTACATCCGCCTGCTCGAGCGCCGCAAAGCCATGGAAGCGGCGTCGGGCACGGGCTTTACCTCCGCGATGGACTCGCAGCGGCATTGGTCGGGCGAGGATGACGAAATTGTCGCGGGCACGTTCAGCTTCCCGCACGGCCATGTGCTGAATTTCGGTATCGCGCAGCCCTCGGCAGCCTCGGCGCTGTTCGAGCGATCGGACTGGCTTGAAGAGACGGTCGGCGCAGTGCGGCGCGACTGGATGTTCAACATGCGCAACATGACGTTGTTCCCGAACTTGCAGGTCGCGGAAAACGCCTCCAGCCAGCTGCGCGTGATCGAGCCGATCAGCCATAATCGCACGCGCATGCGCACCTGGTGCATCGGCCCCAAGGGCGAGAGCGCGGACGCTCGCCGCCAGCGCATCCGGCAATATGAGGATTTCTTCAATCCCAGCGGCATGGCCACGCCGGACGACACAGTCGCCTATGAGGATTGTCAGCGCGGTTTTGCGGGCAAGGTTTCGCCCTGGCTTCAGGGCTATCAGCGCGGCATGGCGAGCCGCCGGGAGGGCGCCAGTCCGCTCGCGCAAGGCATCGGCCTCAAGCCCGATTGGTCCATCGAAGGCAATTCGCGTCTGTGCGACGAGACAATCTATCAGAGCTATTATCGCGAATGGGCGCGGCGCATGGCCGGAGCGCTGGCGGAATGAGCGCGGTGCTGACCCGGAGCGAGGCAGAGGACCTGCTGTATCGCGAGGCGCGCGCGCTCGATGAGCGGCGCTTCGACGACTGGCTAGCGCTTTATGCCGATGATGTGATCTTCTGGATGCCCGCCTGGATCGACGAGACGACGACGACCAGCGATCCCGACACGCAGCTGTCGCTCATCTATTATGAGGGGAAGCAGAATCTCGCCGACCGGATATGGCGCCTGCGCTCGGACCTCTCCAATGCATCGGAAATCCCGGCGCGGGTCTCGCATATTGTCGGTAATGTGATCGTCGAGCGGGCAGACGCGGGCGAGGCTGTCATACTGTCAGCCTTCACCGCGCATCATCATGATCCGCGCAGTGACCGGACGCATGTGTTTTTCGGCCATTACCGGCATGTTTTCCGGCGCGAGGGCGACGTTTGGCTGATCTCGGCCAAGACCATCATATTGATGAACGACTGCATCCCGACGGTGGCCGATCTCTACATGCTCTGACGCAAGTTTGTCAGATGTAGCAGACGCTCGGCAGCGTAATCGCCTGGCTCATGAAATGATCGTCGAGCGGACGATGCCGGCCCAGATCGTACATCAGCTCAATGAGGTCGCGGCCGGACATGATCACGCGGCATTTGTCGAAGCAGGCGACGGCCCCGCGCTCGAAAGCGCGCTCGCATATGTCCGAGCCTTGTCGCGCGTCGCCGGAAATGACGACAATGCTCATGGCGTGCCAATAATCGGAGAGTTCCTCGAGGAAATCGAGGCCATGCGTGCCGGGCATGTTGAGATCGAGCAGCACGATGTCTGGCAGCACCCATTTGATGTCGGCGCGCGCCTCATCGGCGCTGGCCGCGACACCGCAGATTTCGAAGGCGCGATCCTCGCCCACCATCGTCTCGAGCATCGCCCGGAAGATCAGGCTGTCATCGACGATATACACGCGGGGCTTATGAACTCTGTCGATAGGCATTGATGAGTCCTCGTGGTCCGACCGGTCTCTCTCTTGCCTTTGCAGAACGGCCGCGCCGCCCAACTCCTTAGTGTTTCGCGGGGCTTAACCATCAAATTCCTCAAGCGCCGGACCCAAGGAGGCGCTGACCGCGATCTAAGGCCATCTGGCCCGCGGGGGTTTGGCGATGTTGCTCTGGAATTTTGGGACGGTTGCCCGGCATCTTTGGTGATGCGAACTGCGCTCTGGCCAGTCGGGGAGTGGACGGGGCGGCGGCTGATTAGTGCCGCCGCCCATCGTCGATCTGGAAACGCTGCGGGCGCTTCAGCTCTTATTCGGCCGTGTCCGGACCAGCCTCGTCAGACGGGGTGTCTGGCGCGATGTCGGGCGTCGGATCGGCCACTGGATCGGTGGCCTGATCGGGGGCTTCCTCTTCGCTCGCATCGTCCTGTGAGCTATCCTTGATCCGCGCGACGCTGACGACATGCTCGTTATCGGCAACGTCGAACAGGCGAACGCCCGCCGAGCCGCGACCGATGACGCGCAGGGACGAGAGCCCGATGCGGATCAGCTTGGCCTGGTCGGTCACGAGCATCAACTGATCCTGCTGGACAGTCGGGAAGCTCGCCACGACCGGGCCGTTGCGATCGATATTGTCGATATTGGTGATGCCCTGGCCACCGCGTCCCGTGCGGCGATATTCATAGGCCGACGAGAGCTTGCCATAGCCATTGGCGCAGACCGTGAGGATGAATTCCTCGCGCACAGCCAGTTCGGCGAAGCGTTCGGCCTCAAGGCCGGTGGTGGCGCCGTCTTCGCGCTCGGGCTTCCACGGGGCGAAGCGCAGATAATCCTCGCGCTCCTCCGATGACGTGCCGACGCGGTGCAGGATAGACAGCGAGATGACCTCGTCGCCTTCGCGCAGCACCATGCCGCGCACACCCGTCGAATTGCGGCTCTGGAATTCGCGCACATCGTCTGCGCGGAAGCGGATCGCCTTGCCCTGACGCGAGGCCAGCAGCACATCGTCATCTTCGGTGAGCAGCGCAACGCCGATGAGCTTGTCGTCGGCATCCTCGCCTTCGAACTTCATGGCGATCTTGCCGTTCGAGGGCACGTTGGCAAATGCGTCCATCGAGTTGCGGCGCACCGAACCCTTGGCGGTCGCGAACATGACATGCAGCGCGGCCCATTCCGCCTCATCCTCAGGGAGGGGGAGAACAGTCTGGATCGTCTCGCCCTCGGCGAGCGGGAGCAGATTGACCATCGGCCGCCCGCGCGTCGCGGGGCCGCCTTCGGGCAGACGCCAGACCTTGAGGCGATAGACCTTGCCGTGGGTGGAGAAGAACAGGACCGGCGTATGCGTGCTGGTCACGAACATCTCGGTGACGACGTCTTCGTCCTTTGTCGCCATGCCGGCGCGGCCCTTGCCGCCGCGGTTCTGGGCGCGGAACGTGTCGAGAGTGGTGCGCTTGATATAGCCGGCCATGGTCACAGTGACGACCATGTCCTCGCGCTCGATCAGGTCTTCGTCCTCGATGCCGTCTGCAGCAGCGGTGATGGTCGAACGGCGCGGCGTGGCGAACTCGGCCTCGATGGCGTCGAATTCCTCGCGCATGACCTCGAACAGGCGGACGCGGCTGCCCAATATTTCGAGATAGCCCGCGATCGACGTGGCGAGACCCTGCAATTCGCTGCCGACTTCATCGCGGCCGAGCGCAGTGAGGCGGTGCAGGCGCAGATCGAGAATGGCGCGAACCTGCGCTTCGGACAGATGATAGGTGTCGCCCGAAGCGCCGACCTCAACAGCCTCGATGAGCTTGAGATAGGGCGCAACATCGGCAATCGGCCATGCGCGCGCCATCAGCGCTTCGCGCGCTGCAGCGGCGTTGGCCGAGGCGCGGATGGTCCGCACCACTTCGTCCAGATTGGCGACGGCAACGACGAGGCCGAGCAGGATGTGGGCACGTTCGCGTGCCTTGGCCAGCTCGTACTTGGTGCGCCGCGTGATCGTCGTTTCGCGGAAGCTCACGAACGACGAGATGATGTCGCGCAGATTGAGCAGCTCGGGCCGTCCGCCGCGGATCGCCAGCATATTTGCCGGGAAGCTCGACTGAGCGGGCGTGTGCCGCCAGAGCTGGTTGAGCACCACGTCAGGCGTCGCATCGCGCTTGAGCTCGATGACGACGCGCACGCCGTGCCGGTTCGACTCATCGCGAATGTCGCTAATGCCTTCGATCCGCTTGTCCTTGGCGGCCTCGGCAATCTTCTCGACCAGACCGGCCTTGCCGACCTGATACGGGATTTCGGTGAGCACGATCTGCTGGCGGTCGCCGCGCACAGTCTCGATCTCGTGACGCGAACGCATCATGATCGAGCCGCGTCCGGTATTATAGGTCGAGCGCGCGCCCGACTGGCCCAGGATCAAAGCGCCGGTGGGGAAGTCGGGCGCAGGCACGATTTCCATCAGCTCTTCGGTC
>Ga0247738_10000608_pt1 | contig 13397 bp, 9 predicted proteins | sample UWRJL013104B2_FD_180936 | JGI IMG/M metagenome (GOLD analysis project Ga0247738, IMG submission 180936) | Plant litter microbial communities from Arlington Agricultural Research Station in Wisconsin, United States - UWRJ-L013-104B-2 | ecosystem: Environmental > Terrestrial > Plant litter >...
CTTACTTCCATGTTGTTCAGGTTTGCAATTCTCATGATCTCGGTACCGGCCATTTGCGAAGTACCTACCACACGTTCTCCCAGCTCAACGGAAAGTTTAGACACGATTCCGTTCATAGGAGCATAAATATTGGTCTTTCTAAGGTTTTCCGAAGCATCTTTCAAGCTGGCTTCAGCACTTCTGATACCAAATTTTGAAGCTTCGTAGCTCGATTTCGCGGCTTCGAGGTCCTGCTTGGCGATCTTCAGGTTGGTTTCAGCGGTTTCAAAATCAGATTTTGAAGTAACCTTATCTTCATATAATTTTTTCTGACGGGCAAACTCCATCTGCGAACGAAGCATCTGGGATTCAGCTCTTGCAATAGCTGATTTAGATTGCTCGGCTCCTGCCTGTGCCTGGTTAACACCCGCTTTGAATCTCTCCACTACCGAAACATAGTTTTCAGGCTGGATTTTCAGGAGCAACTGCCCTTTTTTAACAGAGTCGCCTTCCTTTACATAAAGGGCGATGATCTCACCGGGAACGTCCGGGGAAATTTTAACCTCCACTTCCGGTTGTATTTTACCGGAGGCTGAAACGGTTTCTGTCAGGTTGGATTTTGATACTTTTGTAAATTCTACTTCCGTCGGTTTTTCTTTGCCAATCCAGCCGGCCTTTTTAGCGACAACAACAAGGATTGCAATGGCCACTAGTGCACCGAGCAAAATCCACCATATTCTGTTTGATCTCTTTTTCATTATTTAAGGAATTTTAAAACTCTATAGGTTTATTTTGGTAAAAATCAAGAATCTTGGTTCTGAATATATAGTCATATTTAGACACGATCAGGTTGGATTTGGCTCTGTCAAGATTGGTCTTGGCCAGGTTGTAATCTACATAATTGCTTGCTCCTGCATTGTATCTTGAGTCGGCGGCTTTAAACGAAAGCTCCAGGGCCTGCACCTGCACCAGGGTGGCACTGTATCTTTTGCGTGCGTTCAGCATATCGATATAAGCCTGGTCGATGTTCTGTCTGATGGTAAGTTTAACCCCTTCATCCTGAAGTTCGGCCTGTACTTTCTGAACTTTGGCCAGTTGGGTCTGGAATTTCTGATTGTACCCGTTAAAAATCGGTATCCTTACCGATACCCCCATGTTCAGGTTCTGGTTATTATTGATCTGGTTAAAATAAGCAATATTTTTCTGATCGTAGCTTTGCGAAGGGAAATTGACCACAAAAGGAATGGTCTGGCCTTCAAATTCCGCAGAAACCGAAATCGGATTATAGACGGTTCCTTTATCAATCAGTTCTTTGGCCACCGTAGAGTAGGCAGATCCCCAGCTCGCACTGGCCGTTACGGTCGGAAGACCTACTGATTTGGCAATTTCTATGTTTTTATCAGCGGCTTTGATCCTGAAATCATTGGCTCTTACCTGTGGAAGAAAACCTATCGCTGTATTGTATATTTCATTTGATCTCTGAGGATAAACCTGCATTCCGGGATCCGGTACATCCATTCTCGAAACCCTCACCACTTTTTCAATGGGAGCATTCATCGCTTGTTTCAGGGATAAAATGGCTGATTCATGGTTGTTCTCAGCGTTGATCAGCTGAAGCTCGTCGTTGGCTTGCTGGGCAGTAAGATCAAACAGGTTGGTTTCAGGCAATGATCCGGCATCCACCAGCTTTTGTGTTCTTTCCAGCTGGAATTTGGTGACTTCCAATTGTTTTTTGGCTACTTCGATGAGGTCTTCTGTAGACAACACGTTCAGATAAGCCAGTGAAACCTGAAGTGAAATATCATTTTTAGAGGCTTCAACATCCAGTTTGGTGGCTTCCAGGCTCAGTGAATTTCTGACCACTGTATTTTTCATCCTGAAACCATCGAACACCGTGACGTTAGCCCCTATCCCCACATTATTGGTTCCGATGGCCTGGGTAACGATGCTGTTGGAAAAGGGATCGACGTTACGACCGGCATTACCGTTGGCATTAAACTGCCCGTTAACAGTCGGGTACTTGGCCCATCTTGATTGTTGCAACTGAACATGGCCTGATTCCACCTGGGTTTCAGCCTGGCGGAGCGACACGTTGTTTTTTAAAGCATATTGAATACAGTCAAGCAATGAATAAGGGGCGTTTCCGTCGTCAGCTCCGGAAACCCTGGTCTGGGAATACCCGGAAAACCCCATACCTAACATGATCATCAAAAAATAGTAACGAGCTTTTATCATAATCGTTTAGAGTAAATTGAGATTGCAATTTTACGACACGATATATAATAGTAGCTATCAAATTTATATAAGCGGCAGTTTTATAGGGGGGATTGGGTAAAACGCAAGTACTACCAAAAAACTTCAGAAATTAAAAGCATGAAAATGAACACGGAGGAATTAAACCACCAGGCCTGTAATAACAAAAAGAGCTGCCGGGTTACCGGCAGCTCTTTTCAATTATTTTGGTGTACTTACAAACCGCTCAAAGAACTCATAAATTCTCAGGATTCTGTCAATTCTCTGCCTGACATTCCCCGACCTTGACAACTCATGTGTTGCTCCCGGCATTCTGACGTATTCAACGTCTCTGCCCAGGTATTTCAGACTTCTGAACATCATTTCAGACTGTGAAACACCTGTTCTCAGGTCACTTTCCCCGTGTTTGATCAGGAACGGTGTGTTGATCTTGCTCACATAGGAATACGGTGAATTCTCGTGAATTTTGGTCACTTTATCATCTTCCCATGGCAGGCCGAAATAGTTAGGGGTCAGTCTCCAGGCATTAGCTTCTCCCATAAAGGTCGTCAGATCGTATACACCCCTCTGGGCAAAGGCTGCCTTAAACCTGTTGTCATGCGAAATGATCCAAGCAGTCAGGTAACCAGCGTAAGATCCACCGGTAATGACCTGCCTGGCGGTATCCACCCAGGCTTCTTTTGCAGCATCCGTGCAGGCTGCCAGAGCATCTTCCTGCGGGCCTGTGCCCCAGTCACGGTAGTTGGCAAACTGGAAGTCTTTCCCATATCCTCCCGAACCGCGGGGATTAGGGTAAACAACCCCGTAACCCTGTGCACAGAAATATTGAAACTCGTGCCACATCGATGTTTCGCCAGGCCCCCACATGGCCGTAGGTCCGCCGTGAAGCTGAAGTAGCAAAGGATATTTTTTACCTGGCTCTGCGAAAGTCGGCTTCATGATCCAGTAATCCACCTGCTGCCCCAGGCTGTTTTTATAGGATCTTTTTTCAGGATAACTCAGCTTTTTGCCTTTCAGCCAATCTTCATTGATAGCACTGATTTTACGGGCGTTCTGCATTTTCAGGTCCGCCAGGTGAAGTTCATAAAGTGTCTTTATGTCATTTTTTGCAAATATGATCTGCGTTCCGGTCAGGTCAAAACCTGAGATTCCCGAGTCATAATCGCTCAGTCTTTCGATCTTGCGGGTATTGGCGTCCAGTTTAAACACCGGGAAACCGCCGTTGGATGCCGCAGTGAAATAAACAGCATTGTTATCATGTGCCCAGGTCATTCCTGAAGGCACTCTGTCGAAATCAACCAGCTGACGCCCTGAACCGTCCACATTGGCCACACACAATTGTCCGAAAGAAAGCAGGTTAGGTGAATTCATGATCATTGCCAGCCTTTTTCCATCAGGAGAAATGGCTACGCCGCCGAAACTCTTCCCGTTTTCGGAAGCAATCACTTTGGCATTTTTACCATCTGCATCCATGCTGATCACCACGCTTTCCTGTTCACGGTCAGGATGTTCGGTTTCATCTTTTCCCTTTGTCAATATGATTTTCTTGCCATCAGGCGTCCACTGTGCTCCATTATAAGACCAGAATCCTCCGGTCAGTGGTTTCTCTACCGCATTTTCTTTTACGTCCACCACATACACATGTGAGAATCTCAGCTCAGGCTCCACACTGGCCTCTCCGTGGAAATTAAGCCTGTTGATCACCTTGGCCTTTTTATCCTCCACATCCTTGTCAAGGTAAGCCCTGATCTGGGCCAGGTCCCCGTCCGGGTTGGCTTTTACATTTTTGTCTTTAACGAGGAATTCATTTTTCGCAAACCCGGGTTTTTCCATGCTCCACTTAGGACCTGCTTTGGAAGGGTTCAGCAGGGAGTCCTTATACAATTCAGCAAAAGACACCCCTGATGAAAACAACACCTTTTTACCGTCCGGAGAAAAGGCCGGGCTTCCGGCTCCATACTTAGAGTTGGTCAGCTGCCAGGCTTCACCACCATCCAGCGGCATGATAAAAATCTGTGATTTTTCCTTCACGGTTCTCACAAAGGCGATGCTCTTGCCGTCCGGAGCAAAAACCGGCTGTGAAGCACTTTCTTTGCCCCTGGTCAGTGTCTTGTGATTATTAGCATCCGCAAGATCAATCAGGAACAGGTGTGTCTGATAGTCAAATTCAAAGGGTTTGTCAGCATTCGCCTCCGAGGTCTTCAATGAATAAACTACTTTTTTACCGTCAGGTGACGCATTAATGGATACAACCTGTTTGATTTTCGTAAGGTCGCTCACCAGAATCTTTTCCTGCTGGGCAAAAGCCAGGTGGGTAATGAAAATTAAAAGAAAGATTTTACGCATTATTTTAGTTTGTTTGTGGCACGATAAGACATTTCATCTTCAGCATGCCATGAATGTATTAATGGTTGAAACTTTATTTGAAGTATGAAAGTTAAAGTGTTGATGCCATTCAAGCACAAGGTTTTGCTTAAAATTTCATCTTTTTGTCTCAAAAAAACGTTTATCTTGAAAACAATAAAAATATGAAACAGGCTTTTTTGTTATTTTCGGCAATATTAGTGTTCGGCAACAGCTTTATGTCATGTGCACAAAACAAAAATAAGAAAACAAAAGAAATGGATACAAAAATCGAATTGAAGCCGGGAACCGAGGTAGCTACACTGGGAGCAGGTTGTTTCTGGTGTGTTGAAGCTATTTTTCAGCAACTTGAGGGTGTTATTAAAGTAGAGTCAGGTTACTCAGGCGGGGAAGTAAAAAACCCAACCTATAAGCAGGTTTGTACAGGCGAGACAGGTCATGCGGAAGTGATCCAGGTAACTTACGACACGACCAAAATCAACTTTGAGGGTTTGCTGGAAGTTTTCTTCAAAACCCATGACCCTACCACACTGAACAGACAGGGTGCTGATGTGGGTACACAATACCGCTCGTCCATTTTCTATCACAATGAGCAGCAGAAAGAAACGGCAGAAAGAATTATCAAGGCGGTAGACGCTTCTGGAGCGTACAATAGCAAAATTGTGACTACGCTTGAACCTTATCACGTATTTTACGTGGCTGAGGATTATCACCAGAATTATTTCAATGAAAACGGCGAACAGCCTTACTGCCAGCTGGTGGTAAAACCCAAAGTGGACAAGTTTCAGAAAGTCTTCAAAGACAAGCTCAAAAAACATCAATAAAAAAGAGGCCTCCGGGCCTCTTTTGCTATATCTTCAGTATCTTCAGGAAGTGGTTTCTGTTCGTTACCCTGATGTGCAGGATATACATGCCGGGCCCGCCTCTCAGTTCTATCGGCAGCACATATGATCCGGGCCTGTAGTTTTTAACATGTATCTCTCCGAGGCCTTGCCCTGAAATATGATTCTGCGTAATCGTTACACTTCCCCCGGCATACAAAACCATACTTAATACCCCCTTGTTGTCCACCACCGGGTTAGGGAACATCTGGAAATAATCCTGTTCCGTTATATTAGCCGGGTTGTTAGGATTGTTGGGCGATTTGGGGTCATTATTATTAGCCACAGGCACAATAGGCGGCGGCGGAAGCGTTTTGTCAATGACTGTTTTACCAATAAATCCTTTTTCGTCCACCAGAGCGAATTTTCCTCCCAGCACCTTCTCGGCATATTCAGACGTGGCTCCAAACCAGGTACGGAGAATTTCCCAGTAAATACTCCGGTAATCATATCTGAAATAAAGGTTTTCATGATCCCTAAAGGGCACAAAAGCCATATGTGATCCGAAAATCTCCCCTTTTACCTCATCACCAAAAGCAAACATGACATTGGAGGTGCCGTGGTCGGTCCCCATACTCCCGTTTTCATATGGTCTTCTTCCGAACTCTGAAACGGTGATGCCGATTACTTTTTTCGAAAATCCAAGCTTCTCGATATCCGACTGAAATGATCCGATGGCCTCACTTACTTCTGCCAGAAGGCGGGAGTGAACACCATCCAGGCCACCCTGACCTGCATGCGTATCAAATCCGAAAAGCTCAACGAAGAATACTTTGGTCTTAAGCCCTCCGTCAATCAGCCTCGCTACCAGTTTCATCTGGTTAGATAAAGACTTATCTACGTAGCTCTCAATATTTTTACCGGCATCAAAGGCCTTTTTAATACTCTTGGAATAGTGATTGACCTGGACACCAATATTATTAATGTAGTCAAACTCGCTTGAAAAATACGAGGCGTTCTGATTTTCTATTTCATGGTCATCTATGACCTTCCCCTGGTTAAAAAACTCTTCCGGGTCTTCTACCAGGATTGCTTTTTCTGATTTATCCCCCTGGAACATCAGAGAAGGGTTTTTGCCTATGTGGATACAATACGGACTCTCAGGGAGTTCCTGGTTATCGTAGCGGTCAAAATAACGGCCCATCCACCCTGTTCTTAATAACTGGCCGTCATTGGCAGGGACAATCCCGCTAAACCAGATGTCGGTTGACCTGAAGTGGGAATAGCTGGGAATATCATATCCTACCCCCTGGATAATGGAAAGTTTACCGGCTTTGTGCAAACCCAGTATTCCTTCATTTACCCCAACTTTTAAAGAGGGGTGCATGGCCAGTCCCTTTTCTTTACTGATCGGCGTAACTGCACTCTGCGGAATATGGAGTTGCGGCCTGAAATCATTATAATATCTGTCCCATTCGTAAGGTGTGATGGTGTTGATCCCGTCATTGCCTCCGAATAGTTGTATGACTACCAGTACATTATCATTTTCTGTGGCGGTGACTTCCGGCTGAAAAGCGGAAACCTCCATTTTGTCTACCTTAAAATTGGAGATGACCCCAAGTCCGAGTGACGATTGTTGTATAAATTTCCTTCTGTCCATATATTAACAAAGATAAAAGTCCGGGGCTTTAACAATTTCTTTCAACAAACCTTTCAGTTTAAATCCTGCGGTGTCGCTGTTTTTTGAAAGCTGAAACCACTCATAATCCGGAGCTCCGGCCAGCAATATCTGCGTGAATCTGGTCATCCTTTTGTCATCAGGAACTTTGCCCAGAAAGAAAGTAGCCATTGAAATCGTCAGTTTGTACGGATCATCAAAAGTGCCGAATTTTCTGGCCCAGTCTGCCAGGTAGTTATTCGACTGGTTGTTGATGATTTCTGTCAGATATTTAATGGCATAAGGATATGTTTTGGTGGTCATCCAGCTTCTGTAGCCTTTCCATCCGGCCACATTAGGCGGACTCAGTAGCTGCATGCCCATTTGTGTCATCATCTGCCTCTGAAACAGCTCCTCCACCACAAAGTTTTTGGCAAATCCGACTACGGTTTCTGCGGGTGATTTGATCTGTACCCCCATGTTTTGCGGGTCAAAGAAGTGCTTGCTTTTCAAAATGGCAGAAACAACAGCCTTAAGATCGAAATTGGAAGAAACAAATATATTGGCAAGATTGGTAATTACCTGCTGATCAACCTTCTCAGGATTTGAATAGACCAATGCCCTGTACAACTTATTGCACATGAAATTGGCCACTTCCTTGCCTTTCTTTTTGAGGATCACGGCGATCAGCTGCTGAATAGAGTTCTTATAAACATTTTCCTTGTTGACAGGATAATTCACTTCGAATTTCTCTCCGAAAAAAGTTTTGGTACCGGTGTCAAATTTATTGACATCAAAAGTGGGCAGATAAGCCTCTCCCTGGTTGCTGTAAATCACGATTTTCCAGCCTGTAAGTATTTTTGCGGCCTCTCTAACATCGTCTTCTGTATAATTTCCTATACCTATTGAAAACAACTCCATCAGCTCCCTGGCATAATTTTCATTGGGGGCATCCTTTATATTGCTGTTGCCATTGAGATACAAAAGCATTGCTCCGTCAATTGTGATTTTTTCCAGGAATGTTGCAAAGCTGCCAAGGTACATTTTTCTGAAAAGATCATTCTGACGATACATGATCGGGGCTATGATGATATTGCAGATGTCATATTGCGACACAAAATGACCATGCCAGAATAAAACCATCTTTTCAAGGATGCTGTCTGAGTCTTTACTCATCAGTTTTATCCACCATTGCATCAGATCTTCATTATACTCATACTGGTACTTAGCCAGTTTATCTGATTCGGAATCTCTGATGGTTGTATTGGCCCAGTAGGGTGCTGCCGGGCTTTTTTTTGCTTCCGCATTGCTTAAAAGACGATCCACTACCTCTGAGGCTTTCTTTCCGACGAAGCTGATAGCAACATCATGAGAAACGCCGAAAGTAGCCCTCCTGAGTAAATGGTAAACCTGAATAAGCGTAAGCGGTTCCTCGAACGGGTCAAGGCTTAAGGAGACTTCCTGACGATTTGTTGTGATTGTCGGGAGAAAAGTTGTTAATATTTCTCTTCTGCTGATTGTTGTCATGTTAAAGAAAATTGACCTAAATCTACACAAAAATCCTTAGAAATGGAATCATTTTTTCAATCAGGGAAAGAAACTTTACCCATAGAGACACTCGGCACACCTCTTCTGCTGCCAAAATTGGTCGTTCCTCCGGCCAGGGCTTCGTTAGCCAGGGTGGCAAAAAGCACGGCTTCTTTGGCATCGCCCAACACCCCGATTTCATCAGAGGCCGAGAATGTCGCCGCCGGCAGAAGCTCTTTCAAAAATTGAACTAAAAGCGGATTGTGCATGCCGCCCCCGCTCATATAAATCCTGGTATTCTCCGTAATTTCCACTGTCTTTTTCAAAGCTTCGGCAATGGTTTCAGCAGAAAACCGGCAAAGGGTCGCCAGAATGTCTTCTTTCCGGATATCTTCCGTTTTACTTCTTTTTTGTGCATTTTCAAGATAGCCGAGATTGAAAAGCTCAGGTCCGGTGGTTTTGGGAAATGGCTTTTCAAAGAAATCATCCTTTTTTAATTCCCTGAGCAAACCGGCATTCACTTCTCCCTGTTTCGACAAGCTTGCGTCTTTGTCGTAAGCGATATGATAATGATGATTTACAAAGGCATCCAGCAAGGTATTTCCCGTTCCTGTATCCGTTGCAAACACTTTATTCGGGTCAAGATCGCCATACAGAATCGTAAAATTGGAGATGCCACCCATGTTCAGAAGAATGCGATCTTCTCCTTTTTTAGATAAAATCAGGTAATCGCCGTACACTGCCAGCGGGGCTCCTTCCCCACCAGCCGCACAGTGTTTCTGCCTGAAATCAGAAAGGGTGATGATCTGTGTTCTGACCGCCATGTGGTCTCCGTCTCCAATCTGCAAAGTAGCGTTCGGGAATTTCTCCCTCTTGTGCAGAATTTTAGGCGAATGAAAAACCGTTTGCCCATGACTGGCAATGCAATCAACTTCCTCAGGAGCAATACCCCATGTTTTAAGACATTGATTCACAATATCCCCATGCATATTGCCAATCCATGGATTCAACAAACAAAGTTGCTCAAACTCAATAACCGGCTTTGCAAATACCTTCCGGATTTCTTCTTTTACACTTTCATCAAAGCTCACGGTTTCAAAGTTCAGCACCTTCACTTCGGTATCCGGGCCACTTCCTCTGAAACGGCATAAAGCCACATCAAGGCCGTCCATGGATGTTCCTGACATCAAGCCGATAATGATCCTCTCCTCTTTTTCAGCAATACTGTATAGCTTCTCAATATTTTTGTTCATCTGAATTCAGATTTTAATTGTCAGGCAAATAAGTCAATTTTTTGTTGCCGGAAAAGCTTTTTTTAAGGCCGCTGCATATCCCGATGGCTTGTTTGATAAAGGTGTTAACCGACAAGTGTATTATAATTTTGCTTTATATGATTAACCGATTTCTTAAATAACTGCGTTTCTGTCATTGAAATCTCAGGCAGATCATGTCCTGCTATTTTACCGTTATCAAACCTTACCGGCAACCCTATAGCAACACGGGACTCTCCAAACAGGGGATCTTTCAGAAAATAACTGGCCGATATGACTTTACTTTCTTCGTTAATGATGGTTTCAAGAAGAGCCTCGATTTCGGATAAAGGGCCATAAACCGGAATTGAAACATTCCTGATGATGGTAGAAGTGGCTTCAAAGCTCTGTTTTTTAATTTTATCATACATGGCTTCTTCACAATCCATCTGAAGCTTACTCAGTAAGGGAATGATACTGACGCCATGTTCTCCGATGCAGGGAACCCTTGAGTAATCCTTTTTGAAGAGGTCATTCACCACCCTGGTGATTCTCTTTTCGTCAATCGACAGACCAAAGCCTATGACGTTCGCCTTCTCCCACTTGGAAGCTATATAGGTGGTCAGGATATCCACAGGATTACTCACCACAACGATCATCCCTAATCGCTCAAAACCGATATCCTTATTGATTTCATCAAGAACTCCGATGTTTGCCTTTGCCTCAATCAGCCGGTCATTTACATCAATGCCGGGGTTCCATTTCAAAGTGGAAAAGGAGAGTATAGTCAGGTCAAATGTTTCATTAACGTGGCTTAGCTGGACAGTTTCAATATTCCGTTGCGGATAAGCATCTCTTAAATCCTGACAAACACCGGAGGTTTTAAGCAGGTTACTCCCTGCAATGACAAGCATTTCGACCCTGTCGTTTTTCAGCAGACTGTATGCTGCATATCCTCCGATTTTCCCGGTACCGATAATAAGGATTTTCATTAATTTAATATAAAATACGTAATTTCTTTTCTGACATCAATCGAAAATCATTCCTGCTTTCTCTACTAGGAAACCACAAGGGTTTACAAAATTAATATTTGAAAAGGCAATATTTTTATCCTTTCCTCTAGAATCATAAGGACCGTCTTGAAAAACGAACATGATAAAAAGCATCATTCGTCTCATAAAGTGTTAACATGTATTTCTGTATTCTTTTTGTTATACTTTCTCACAGTGAATGTTATCACACCCCTCTTATTGGAGGGTTATGAGTAATAAGATGTACAACCGAGACACAACTCTATTTACATTCTGACACCTGATTGTGAAATTACTCAACTTGCTTAAAATCTGGTAGCCGAAGACCGAAAATGGAAAGTATTCGATAATAGTTCCAATAAATATGGCATCAATAGTCATGACAAAGTCTAAATACAAACTCTATTCTCTCTAATAAATAAATTAGCTTTGATTCTTTGAAATTGTACTTTACCGTTATCAATCAAATTGATAAAAAAAGACTTCCAAACTCCCCCAATTAGGTTTTTTTTAATGTTCCATTTAATTTTGACCTTGAGTGATGATCCTTTAAGATTGCAATGAAGTCTGGATTTCCAGCTATTTAGTTTTCAAAATCGTATGGTATTTAAAAACCATTTCTGAAGTAGAAGTATTTGTAGATTTACAAACACCAGATGCTATTGTAATCGGATAATTGTACTTGGTGTTAGTAAAAATACATCTTTGATCTATTTTTTCACCTCTTTGGTATCGCCAATATATCCGCAGAAAAAATGGAGAAGAGCTCTAATGTTTATTCATAATTATTAATCAAAATAACTTACCTTTTCGATGAAAAAAATCGCCCTATTGTTTTTCACACTACTGTTAATATATGGCTGTAAGCCAGGGGAAAATGCTCCTAATTTACCCCCAAATGCGTTTGCTGTTACCCCAACCCTTAAGAGTGATGGAAAAACAAGCGTGTTAAATTGGACCAAAGCCAAAGATCCCAATGGTGATGTGGTAACCTACACGATCATTTTGAAAGATACATTGGCAAAAAATCTTGGAGATACGACCTTCACAATTAATGGTTTGGATTACAACTACACCCAAACAGGTAAAGTAATAGCCAAAGACGCCAAAGGGTTGACAAGCGAAGCAAATTTTACAGTAAAGACTCAAACGGTCACCTATTTAGCCATCCCTGATCCCATTTTTGAGAAGGCGTTAATTAATTCAAAAATCGACAAAGACGGTATCGTGAATGGCAAAATGAATATTAGCGACGCTAAAGGTGTAACCCAAATTAGTGTGTTTGGTGGTGCCAAAAGCCTTGCAGGATTAGAGGCATTTGTAGATTTGGAATATTTAGCTTGTTCTTTTAACGATTTGACGGTTCTAGATGTAAGTAAAAATGTGGCTTTGAAATATTTGTTTTGTTCAGGAAATCAGTTGGCCGTACTAGACGTTAGTAAAAATGTGGCTTTGAAAAAGTTATCGTGTTTTGATAATAAGTTTAAAGTACTGGATGTAAGTAAAAATCTGGCTCTAACAGCTCTAGAGTGCTTTGAGAATCAGTTAACCACACTAGACGTGAGTAAAAACGTGGCCTTGAACGATTTAGATTGTACCCATAATCAACTGACCGTATTGGACCTAAGTAAAAACTCGGTTTTGGATGAGTTAGATTGTACTCGAAATCCAATAAAAACGATTTGTGTTAGCAATGTAGCGACGGCAATAGGGAAAAAGGGTTGGCTCAAAGATCCTACAGCCGAATATAAAGTCTGTCAGTAAAGTAACTAAAACAAAGACGCCTCCCCGGATCCCAGGAAAGGCGTCTTTAATTTTATTGAACGAATCCGCTTACTTCAACGTCTCAACAGCCGCTTTGATTCTGGCTACCGCTTCTTTCAAAGCTTCGTCAGAGGCCGCAGTAGAGATACGGATACAGTTCGGAGCTCCGAAACCTGATCCGGCTACAGTAGCGACATAAGCCTTCTCCAATAACCACATTGACAAATCATCACTGTCTTTAATAGTTACGTCTCCGTCAGATTTTCCGAAATAGTAACTTACATCAGGGAAGGCATAAAACGCTCCTTCAGGTACATTTACTTTGAAACCAGGGATTTCTTTCAGCAAGCCGATCACTAAATCCCTTCTTACCAGGTAAGCTCTTTTCATGGTTTCAGCGGCTGTAAGGTCATCCCATGCTACCACAGAAGCTCTCTGGGCAATGTGGTTGGTTCCTGAAGTCACCTGACCCTGTAATTTGTCGATACCGTCAACAATCCATTTGGCAGCACCAATAAATCCGATTCTCCAGCCGGTCATGGCAAAACCTTTCGCCATACCGTTTACGGTAATTACGCGGTCTTTGATAGCAGGGATAGAGCCCATGCTGAAATGTCCTTCTTCTCTGAAGTTGATATATTCGTAAATTTCATCCGCTAGGACGAAAATGTTTTCGTGTTTTTCCACAACCGCTGCAATCGCTCTCAATTCAGCTTCGCTGTAAACCGATCCCGTCGGGTTATTTGGTGAA
>Ga0247738_10000609_pt1 | contig 13393 bp, 13 predicted proteins | sample UWRJL013104B2_FD_180936 | JGI IMG/M metagenome (GOLD analysis project Ga0247738, IMG submission 180936) | Plant litter microbial communities from Arlington Agricultural Research Station in Wisconsin, United States - UWRJ-L013-104B-2 | ecosystem: Environmental > Terrestrial > Plant litter >...
GGGCGACCCGCTGATCGTGCTGCACGGCGCCTATATGAACATCCCCGCCATGGGCAGCATCATCGGCAGGCTGGCCGAGACCCACACGGTCTATGCCCTGGAATTCCAGGGCCACGGCCGTACCACCGATATCGACCGGCCCATCACCTATCCCAACCTTGCCGATGACGTCGCCGCCTTCATGGACGAAGTGGGGATCGAGAAGGCCGACGTGCTCGGCTATTCCATGGGCGCCGGTGCCGGCCTGCAACTGGCCATCCGCCATCCCGAAAAGGTCGATCAACTGATCACGGCGTCGGTGTCCTATGACATTTCCGGCCTGCAGCCGGCTCTGGCAGCGATGATCCCCCAGATGAAGCCGGAAATGTTCGTCGGCACGCCGATGGAAGATGCGTATCGGCAACTGGCGGTGAACAAGGAGGGCTTCCCGGCCCTGGTCGAAAAGCTCATCGCGCTCGAGCACGAACCACAGGCCTGGGCCGACGACGTCAAGGCGCTCAAGACGCCGGTGCTGATCATCAGCGGCGACGCCGATGCCATGACGCTGGAGCATTCGGTCGCCATGTTCCGCCTGCTGGGCGGCGGCGGCATGGGCGATATGGGGGCTCCCCTGCCCGCGTCGCGGCTCGCGGTGATCCCGGCCACCTCGCATACCGCCGTCATCGATCAGGCCGACCTGCTGCTCGCCCTGATCGAACCCTTCCTCAGGGGCGAAACGCCCAAGGGCATGTTCTAGAAGGACTGGAGCCCCGGGCGCGAACTGTCGTAGCTTCGCGCCCATGACGAGCGAATCTGAAACCCACCGCGCCATTACCAGCGTCTGGAAAATCGAGCAGCCCCGCCTGATTGCGGGGCTGACCCGCATGGTGCGCGACATCTCGATGGCCGAGGAACTGGCGCAGGACGCGCTGATCATCGCGCTCAAGGCCTGGCCGGAATCGGGCGTGCCGCGCAATCCCGGCGCCTGGCTGATGCAGACGGCCAAGCGGCGCGCCATCGACTATTTCCGCCACCGCAAGATGGCCTCGACCAAGCTGGAGGAGGTCGGGCGCATCATCGAGGACGACATGCCCGACCACGAGGCTGCCATCATCGAACAGCTCGACGACGACGTCGGCGATGACCTGCTGCGGCTGATCTTTACCTCCTGCCACCCCATATTGCCGGCGGAGTCGCGGGTGGCGCTGACCTTGCGCCTGCTGGGCGGCCTCACCACCGAAGAGATCGCCCGGGCCTTCCTGGTCGCCGAACCGACCATCGGCCAGCGCATCGTGCGCGCCAAGAAGACCATCGCCGAGGCCGGAATTCCCTTCGAGGTGCCCCGGGGAGAAGAACGCGTCGCGCGACTCAGCTCGGTGCTGGGCGTGCTCTATCTGATCTTCAACGAGGGTTATTCCGCCACCGCGGGCGAGGACTGGATGCGGCCGCAGCTCTGCGACGAGGCCATGCGCCTCGGCCGCGTGCTGACCCGGCTGTCACCCGACGATTCCGAGGTGCATGCACTGGTGGCGCTGATGGAGATCCAGGCCTCGCGCACCGCCGCCCGCACCAACAGGCAGGGCGAGCCGGTGCTGCTGCTGGATCAGGATCGCTCGCGCTGGGATCAGTTGCTGATCCGCCGGGGGCTGGCCGCGCTGGACCGGGCCATAGAACTCGGGGGCGAAAATGGGCCCTATGCCCTGCAGGCCGCCATCGCCGCCTGCCACGCACGGGCGCGCAAGGCCGCAGACACCGACTGGGCCCGTATCGCCGCGCTCTATGCCGTGCTGGCGCAGGTCACGCCTTCGCCGGTGATCGAACTCAACCGCGCCGTGGCCATTTCCATGGCAGACGGGCCGGCTGCCGCCCTGGTGCTGATCGACAGCATCAAGGACAACCCGGCCCTCAAGAACTATCACCTGCTCTATGGGGTACGGGGCGACATGCTGAGCAAGCTCGGCCGGCACACCGAGGCCATGCTCGAATTCCGCCGCGCGGCCGAGTTGACCCGCAACGAGCGGGAGCGGGCATATCTTTTGGGCCGGGCCGACGAGTCCGCTTAGCCGCGATATGGTAATGATGCGCCCGCCTGTCCGGGCGGGGATAAGATTGGCCTGGGGCCTCAGGCGGCCTGGGCCTCGAACTCGAATTTGGCTTCGAGGATGGTGCGATCGAACGGCTTCATCATGTAGTCGCTGGCGCCGGCCTTGAGCGCCAGGGCGATGGCACCGATGTCGTTGTCGACCGTGCAATAGACGATGTGCGGCTTGTCGCCACCCACGTAAGCCCTGAGAAGCTTGAGGAATTCCAGCCCGCTCATGATCGGCATGTTCCAGTCGAGCAGGATGGCATCCGGCATTTCCTGGCGGCATTTGTCGAAGGCGTCCTGCCCGTCCTCGGCTTCCTCGACGATGAAGTCCATGTCTTCGAGAATGCGGCGCGCGACTTTGCGCACCACACTCGAGTCATCGACAATCAGGCAGGATTTCATCCCGGGGGGCTCCGCGGAGGCTAACGCTCGGCCCGATTATGCGTTCACACATCCTAGGATTTGGTTAGCGGACTGCTGACATTGAGGCTGGGACGAAAAGCTATTTCTGCTTTTCTACCCTGTAGTTCAAAAGCCAAGCCGCAAACAAACAGGCGAAGGCCACGACATACAAAAACACCTTCCAAAGAAAATCCATCGGAAACAAGGCCATAACCGATGCGATCAGGAAGGGTGTGAATGTCGCGACGAGCTTGAGGCTGGCATCGCGTGTAACTGCCGCATCGGTCTGTAGCGCAAACTTCCAACTCAACACCAGATCATCCCAAGTCCGTCTTATCCGGTAGGGGCCGCCTTCCAGATAGACCTGTATCGCTTTGGTCTTGGTCGTTTCGTCGTGGGTGGCGTCGCCATGTCGCTTGATCATCGCCGCAAGTCTGGGCTCTGGAAAGGGCTCACTCAGCCTCAGACCCAGCAGGCCGGGACTCTTGCTCTCTCCACCCGCAAGGCCCTCCAGCTTCCGAACGGGATAGAGATCGCGTACCGCCGAGCCGGTCAGATCCAGCAACTGAAGGGCCTTGTGCCCCTCGATCCCGGAAAGCGATCTTAGATTGAGGGTCTTCCTGGCGGTCAGGCCCTGGAGCAGCGGGAGATTCTTCGCAAACCGCAAGTCACGCACTTGGGTGCCGTCAAGGCGGACAACGCGGAGGAGCGGCAGGCTCGCCAGAAAGGAAAAATCCACTATGCCTTCAACGTCCGAAAGATCGATGAATTCCAGACTGGTAAGCGTCCCAATGGCCTCGCCACAGTCCGGAGTCCAGTCCCGGCCACCGGAAACATCCAGGAACCGGATGGTCTTGCTGTGGCGGATATCGGCCGCAAGGGCGGCCAGGGAAAGCCCCCGGACGCTCAGATAGTCGAGATCAACGAACCTGAGGAACGAAAAATCACCGGTATCTGTAGAGGAAATGTCAAGTATTTCCAGTTTCTGGTGACTGGCTATGACCTCCGGAAGAATTTTCAGAGCTCGATTGTCCGAGACTTTCAGCTCCACCAGTCCGGTGAACAGTTCGAGCCCGTCAAGACTTTCGAGGCCGCATTTGCGCGCGGACAGCCGGCTTACCGTCGCCCGCAGCGGCTTGCTCAGTTTCTCGATCGGCAAGCTGCGCAGGTCCGGCAATTCACTCAGTCGCAATACTCGTCCGCCGGACGTTCGGCACTGCTCGATGCGCCGGTCGAGAGCAACGTTGGTCATCACCGGAATTCCTGAATGATCATATTGTAGTCGGGACGTGGGTTTTTGAGGCTCGGAAGGCTGGCATTCAACATATCCAGCGTCACGGGCCATTCGCTCTCATCCACCCCGACGACGCAGGCCGACTTTACGGCCCGAACGCAAAAGATCCTGGCATCAATGGTCTTCCGCACGGCCAGGGTCGGCTCCCACAGTCGATCTTCGACAAGCTTTCTGTAGTTCAGGTCGCCCTTGATGATGATCAGATGGGAGTGCTGGAACAGCTCCTGCAGGGGTGCAGAAGGCGCTATGCCCTGCGGAGGATAAAGTGCATCCGAAAAGCTGAGATGGGTATCGAGATGCCGTGCCGATCGAACGCTGAAAAACGAAGGGTCGAGTACAGATTTGAAGCACTCACTGAGTGCTGGCGAAGCCAGAAGATCCTTCTTCAATCGTTCCCAATCAGTGATGGTGACGTCTGAAACAAACGACGGAACGTTCTTGACCCATATATTGACCTTCTTCCCCGCTGTCCGGATGATTGTTTCCGCCAAGGACAGATCCGACACAAATTCGTGATAGAAATTGTCTGAAACGATGTCAATTCGCGATGTTTCAGGACTAAGCAGGGCATCAACCAGATGTGCCGAGTGATCGACCTTTATCAGGTCGTCCGACCTCGACTCGCCAGAATGAACAAAGTTGATATTGAACTGGCGAAGCTGACTGGCGTCACGCTGATTATTATAGAGGCTTGAAAAAACTGCCTCTTTTAGCTGTGTTTTCTTGGGCTTTTTCCATCGCAATTTGGCCGCCGCTTCAATCGCCGACCAGTATTTGTCATTGCCCCCGATCGCGGGATAGTCCTTGTCCGTCTTGAACGGGTCGCTGCTCTGGTCACCCGAGGCGAGTATCCATTGCTCCTTGGTAGGTTCCGTCGGTTCCAGATGGAAATAGGACCCCGTGGCCTCCAGTACCTTGTAGTAAAGGTAATATTCAAAGTTGATGAACGGCGCCGACCGCCAACTTTTGACGCTCCCAGATATGTGTTTCCACACCGCCTCGTCAAAGAATGGATTCTGCTCCAGCGGTGGCACGCGACCCTGGGAGATCAGGCTTTCGCGTATCTTGGACAGCCGGCTCCAGCTGGTGCGACCTATGGACGAGTCCAGCAGAAGCCGGTCAATCGTACCAGGCAGTCGATTGGCCAGCGTGAAAAGCGCAAACTCATTGTTCAGCGTGGTGGCGTAGGGATAGCGACGTAGATCGACGTCGTCCGAGGGCTCGATGATGCTTGGCAAAGGTCACCTGTCGGGATGTCCGGCGATATTGATCATGCAGCCTTGGGAGTCGCGGTGAGGAAGAACATCTCGTTCTCGAGGCCGATATTGATTTCCATATCGGTCATGCGGGCGAGCAGGCCGGTATAGAACGGCTGGATACCCCGTGCATCGACAAAGCCCTCATCGGGTGTGCCCATGAGCAGGCCCGCCGAACCTGAGGGGACCAGGGTCTTCTGGCGCTTCTCCGGATCGCTTTTCGAGGTGAACTCGAACCGCTCATTGCCCGCATCGCCCAGGATCGAGGCCTTGACCTGGCCACCGCGCGGCACGGACATCGCCGCGATCAGCAGCATGTTCATGAACAGCTTCGCCTTGTGCTTGGGCAGCAGGATCAGCGGCACGTTCCACTCGAGGTCGGCCTTTTCGATCTCGAACTGGATGCGCGCGACACGCTCGCATTCGCGGGTGTCGATATCGGTGCCGGAGGTCGAGGACGCGCCATAGGCCAGACGCGCAAATTCGAGCTTGGCGCGGCTCTGGCGGGCTGCGTTGGCGATAAGGTCGCGAGCGCCTTCGGCCATTTCGCCCTGATTGGGGTCGGCGAGCACTTCGAGCCCGTTGCCGATCGCGCCGATGGGATTGATCAGGTCATGGCAAACGCGGCTGCACAGCATGGCTGCGAGATCGGTGGCCTTGAGCTCGATGATGTCCATCTGGCAGTCTCCGTAAGAATCAGTTTTGCCGACATTAGAGGGTGATCGGCAAAAGTGGTCCACAATTTGAGCATCGATCGCATGTTCAGGGCGCAACCACGCCATTTGGCGGCCGGCCAGCAGAACCGCCTGCCGTGGGACCGCACTTTGTCCCGGCGAGCGAGCCCTAGCGCAGTCCCGTCTTGACCACGACTTCCCCCGTTGCGGCGTTACGCAGGAACAGTCGCAGGCCCTCATTGGTGACGCCCTCGATGCCGCCATCGGCGACGAGGCTCGTGGCCACCTCCGCGAAGTGATCGATGATGAACGTCGCCTGGCGGGAAATCTCAGCAGGCAGGTTCGCGGCGACGCAGGCCATATCCGCAGCGATGTAATACTGGCCCAATGGATCGAATTCGATCACGGCGTGGCTCGTGCCATCGCCCCAGTCCTCGATCCGGACACCATCGCACTCACCCACGGCCTTGTTCCCCGCCAGGTCATCCAGCATGAGCAGGCTGAGCCACTCGAAGCGCGATGCCGCATAGTCGAACTCGCCGGTCAGCAGGAAACGGAGATCACTCACCCCGGACGGGTCGCCCGTCACCTGACCTTCGAAATCCGCTGCGACGGATTTCTCCGGCCCGGAGGTTTCCGAGCCCTGCTGAAATACGCGAATATCGAGCTCATCGGCAGCCACTTCACCGGCCGCCAGTTCGCCCACGCCTTCGCCTGTATAGAGGTCGACGAAGGTCTGCACGGTCGCGACATTGAGGGCCTCGGGCATCTCGCCTGCGGGAAAGGCGCGGCACGTCAAGGCGGCTTCCCGCGTTCGTTTGCCGGGCACGCCATCCGCCGCCCCTACATCGCAGCCGAGCGCGTTGAGCGCCTCCTGCAACGCCACGACGCGCGCCTTGTCTTCGGGGCCGTAGAGCACCGGATCCGATGTCACGGCCAGATTGCGCATCTGTACCGTTATCCCTTCCGGCTGGACCGGAATGAATTGCGACTCCTTGCCCATGTCCTGCCAGCCATGCCCCCAGCCGCTCAGCTTGATGCCGGGAATGAACAGCAGCCTTTTGGGGTTCCTGACCTCTCCGGCCACGCACTGGTTCTGGATGTAGCAATCGGGAGCCACGTTGCTTGGCGCGCCTTCGGCGACATAGACATAGCGGTCGTCGCAGGTCACGACGATCCAGGCCTTGTCGTCATTGCCCCATTTGACCTTCATCGAGAAGCTCACCCACTCGCCCAGATCCTCGGGCGCCTGACAGACTTCGCCGGCGAAGGTGATGCCTGTGCGCTTGCTGGCCTTGAGGATGTAGATGAAGTTGTGGAGGAAGGTGCCCTCCCACGACCCCAGCCACAGCAGGCTGTCCCAGCCGCGCGGCTCGAACCCGATGGAGTCGTTGTTGAAGTAGCCTTCATAGGCCAGCGAGGGATCGACGCGTACGTCGAAGCGGTATTCCCGCACCTGGCCGAGCTCGGCCTGCGGAGAATAGCCAAATACACTGCGAACCGTACCGTTAAGGCAGTCGCTTTCACCCCGGCCGTCGCCGAAGTCGACCGTGCTGCATTGCTCGTTTTCGATCCGGAACGTCGTCACGCCGTCTTGTGTGACGGGAGGATGAGAGCCGTTGAACTTGTGCGGCTCGAAGCCTGCGGGATGTGGATCGGCAACAGCAGACATCGTCGCGAGCGCAACGAACATTATGGCCGCAGCCAGTACCTTAAGCATGCAATATTCCCCCCACCGGCCAGATAAGGATGCTTCAACATCCGCGTCAATGGCCAGCCCTGCAAACTATTGCGGCATTTGCTTTGACGACAAGTATCGCGACCTTAGGCGTTAGTTGATCGAGAGATTTTTCGACAGTTGCGGCCAGCGGGCCTCTGCCTCGGTCGCCGCTTCGTCTGGCGCCAGCAGGAAGGCCTCGCGATTGGCGGCGGAGTAGAAGAAGTAGAGCCGCTGCTTGAACACGATATACATGCGCGGATCGCTGTCCGAAACATAGCCGCGAGCCACCCCCATCGCGCCATGACCGCCGAATTGCGGCGCGTAGATTTCGGGCGAGCCCTTGAAGATGTCACGATTGGCGGCGGTGGCAAAATGCCAGGGCACGTTGTTCCAGATATACTCGAAATCCGACCGCCCCTGCAGAGGTTGCGGCTCGGTGAAGTAGCTGACGGGGTCCATGCCGTAGATGCCGATGCCGGTCAGCGGATCGGTGACGAACAGTGTCACCACCGACTGCGCCCGCGCCGGCAAGGTGACAAGCCCGAGCGCGCCCAATAGCGGCAAAACAAAGGCGAGCATGGTTAAGATTTGTTTAGAGGTTTGCTTCATCATCGACCCAATGATCGGCATGCTGGCGACCCAAGTCTGCCCTACAAAACTACGGTTCAAGCCTTAACGACTCCGTAACCGCCAGCTTTGCCTTTCGCCCGGGAGATTTCGATGTTCAAGCGCCTTGCCCTCCTCATCGCAGTTGTGGCCGCTCTGGCGGCACCCATGCCCGCCGCCTTCGCGCAGGGCTCGCTCAGCGACACCTATGAGGGTGAAGACCTGATCGAGAACGGCAAGGAGTTCTTCGGCTCCGCCAGCCAGGGTCTCGCCTCGCTGGTGGAACGCGCAGTCAGCCAGTTCGGCCTGCCCAATGGTTACATCCTGGGCGAAGATGCCGGCGGCGCACTGTTCGCCGGCGCCCGCTATGGCGAGGGCGTGCTCTATACCCGCAATGCCGGCGAGTTCAACGTCTACTGGCAGGGCCCTTCGGTGGGGTTCGATGTCGGCGGCGACGGCTCCAAGGTCATGATGCTGGTCTATAACCTCGCCCAGATCCAGGACGTGCTCGGCCGCTTCGTCGGCGTCGATGGCTCGGCCTATATCGTGGGCGGCTTCGGCATGACGGTGATCAAGCGCGGCGACATCGTAATGGTGCCCATCCGCTCCGGCGTCGGCGCCCGCCTCGGCATCAATATCGGCTACCTCAAATTCACCAACGAGCCGACCTGGAACCCCTTCTGATCCGGGGACCCGACCGCCAGGATTGGTTTGACCGCGGATTGGCTGTATGAATTGTCCCCATGGGGGAGCAACAGTACAGCTTTGGCCCTTTCGTATTGCGCCATGGCTGGGCTCCGCTCTGCGCGTTCCTCGGCTGCGAGGTCCCCGACATCACCTTCCCCGCGGCTCAATTCCAGCCGCCACTTCGTGGCGAAGGAATGGGCGCGCGGGTGAACTGGCTGTTTCAAGCGGTCCTGTCATGCCGCCTGGCAGGGCCGGCCGCGCGATCAAATCCTCGGCCGGGCCGTGACGGCGTGCCCCAAACCCGTTAGGGTTAATCGCTGGCAAATATGGCGGGTGTTCACCATAGCTGCCAGATAAGGGATTGCCCCGTATTGCGTGTCGATGCGGTTCCGGAGTTCGACCGATGGTCATCGAAAACATCATGTATTTTGCGCTGGGCCTGCTGGTGGCCGGCCTGGTGTCGCTGATCATCCTGCCCGCCGTATGGAAGCGCGCCGTGCGCCTGACCAAGCGCCGCATCGAAGCTGCCACCCCCATCACCATGGCCGAATTCCGCGCCGACAAGGACCAGTTGCGCGCCGAATTTGCGCTCTCGACCCGCCGGCTGGAAATGAATGTCGAGACGCTGCGCAAGCGCCTCGCCGAGCAGCTTGGCGACGTCAACCAGAAGCGCAGCGACCTTGGCATGCTCAAGGCCGAGCGTGACCAGCACCTTGGCATCGTCAAGGAACTGGAAGCCCGCGAGGCCGAACTGCGCGCCCGGGTGGCCGAGCTCGAGCGCGACGGCACCGACCTGGCGCAGCGCCTGCGCATGCGGGACCGCGAACTCGACGTGCGCAGCGAAGAACTCGGCACCCTGCGCGACACGGTCCGCGGCGGCCTGCCGCGCGGCACCGATTTCGATGGCAAGGCGCTTGTTGGAGACTATGACGAAGATGTCGACCGGCTGACCACCGCGCTCGCCATCGAGCGCAAGCGCGCCAGCTTCCTCGAAGACCAGGCCCGTAGCCTGATCAGCCGGCTCGAAAATTCCGACCGCCGCAGCGTCGAGGCTACCGCAGCCATCGCCCAGATGCGCGAAGCCCTGGCCGGCAAGGACGACCGGAAAGCGGCGGATGCCGAAGACCTCATCGCGGCAGAGGCCCGCATCGCCAGCGCCGAGAACCGGCTCAACGCCCTGCTCGCTGAGACCAGCCAGGTGGTGGACAAGGCCAGCGGCCGCAACGAGGAGTTGCTGGCCGACAAGCTGAGCCTCGAAGCCGAGGTCGAAGCCCTGCGCAAGAAGGTGAGCAACGTCGAATCCACCATCCTCGCCGACTGGGATACCGAACGGCTCGAGGAAGCCTATCTGCGCGAAAAGCTGAACGACATCGCTGCGAGCGTTAGCCGGCTGGTCTATGCGGTGGATACCGAAACGCCAGTCGCCGCCGCGTCCGAAGAAAGCCTGTTCGACCGGGTGCAGCGCTTTGCCGACGATGGCGAAAGCACCGATGCGCTGCCGGTCAAGCCTGCCAAAGGCGAGCGCAAGGGCTCTGTGACGGACAGGATGGCGGCTTTGCGCGAGATTCAGGGGCGGTAGCACCGCGCTCTTCCCCTCTCCCCCTGTGGGAGAGGGACGACCTGACGCGTTCAGCGGAAGGTCAGGGTGAGGGGTGCTGCGGCATCCCATGCCAGAAGCAGAGAAGAGACCCCTCATCCGCCCTTCGGGCACCTTCTCCCACAAGGGGAGAAGGGAAGAAGCGCGCACGTCCTACTCCACCAGCACCAGCGTCCGGATCAGTTCGCCTGTCGTCTGGTCGAACAGCCAAAGCTTGGTCATACCATCCACAGTGAAAGTCACGTTGATGGCGCCATCGCTGACCACGGCCGAAACCACGTCTATGCCGGTGGGCAAAGTCACGCTCTCGGCCAGGGCGGGCGGAGGCGCATCGCGCATCACGCGATAGACAAGGGCGATGCCAATCGCCATAAAGCCCAGCAACAGGATGCCGATCGATATCCCGAACGACCGGCGCGCCTTGCTGAACATGGCCAGCGCCTCGGGGGACAGTGGCTCGTCCGCTTTGGGGCCGGCTGGCCCAGTCTGGTTAGGATCGCTCATGGCTGAAAATACCGCTGAAGAGTTCGAGGGCGAGGAAGGCGAAGTCCAGGTCGTGGTCGTCGTCGATGCCGACATGGCCGGCGGGCGGCTCGATGCCGTGCTGGCAAAGGTCCACACCGTGCTGAGCCGCAGCCGGATCAAGGATTTGATCCTCGAAGGCGCCGTCGGCATCAACGGCAAGACCGTCAGCGAGCCCAAATACCGGCTTAGCGCGGGCGAGACAATCACCCTTCTTGCCCCACCCCCCGAAGATGCCGAACCGCTGCCGCAGGATATTCCGCTCGATATCCTCTATGAGGACGACCAGTTGATCGTGGTCAACAAGCCCGTCGGCATGGTTGTCCACCCTGCCCCCGGCTCGCCCGACGGCACGCTGGTCAATGCGCTGCTGTTTCATTGCGGCGACACGCTGCAGGGCATTGGCGGCGTCAAGCGCCCCGGTATCGTCCACAGGCTTGACCGCGACACATCAGGGGTCATGGTCGCGGCCAAGACCGAGAAGGCGCACAAGCACCTGTCCGAGCAATTTGCCGACCACGGCCGCACCGGCCCGCTGCATCGCGCCTATATCGCCTTCGTCTGGGGCTCGACCGAAACCGCCAAGGGCACGGTGAACGCCCCGCTCGGCCGCGACCAGAACAACCGCCTCAAGCAGACCGTGCGCAAGGATGGCCGCGAGGCGATCACCCACTATTTCGTCGAGGCCCGCTTCGGCGACGAGGGCTGGGACATCACCCGCGTGCAATGCCATCTCGAAACCGGCCGCACCCACCAGATCCGCGTGCACATGGCCCATATCGGCCATCCGCTGGTAGCCGACACGGTCTATGCCTCGGGCTATGCGACCAAGATCAACCGGCTGCCGCCCGACGTTGCCGGCCCGATCCAGGCGCTGGGCCGGCAGGCGCTGCATGCGGCGGAACTGGGCTTCGAGCATCCGGTGACGCATGAGGAAATGTTCTTCGAGGCGCCGCTGCCGGAGGATTTGCAGGCGCTGGAAGACGCGCTGGAGAATTACGACAAGGCGTTTGCGCGGTAGCTTTTCACCTCACCCTTCGGGGGAGAGGTCCCGCGATTCACCGGATGGTGATTGAACCTCAAAGCTGCCTCGCGCGTAATAATTTCGGAGGCAGACGCAAGGGTTGGAACCCTTTCGCATTTGTAACGTTTTCGCGCTTTTGCGCTCTTACAATCGCCACACTGGCTCCTATATATTCATCGTTGTTTGCCGATGGGCCGTTTTCGGACATCGCGTCAGGCACGTTTCCGCCCGTGGAATACGGGGGATAAAGAAAGGGGTGCGTTATGGCCCAGACCAATCTTCCTGTCCTCTCCGCCGAAGGGGGCTTGAGCCGCTACCTTCAGGAAATCCGCAAGTTCCCCATGCTGGAACCGGATGAAGAGTACATGCTGGCCAAGCGGTACAAGGAACATCAGGATCCGGGCTCGGCCCAGAAACTCATCACCAGCCACCTGCGCCTCGTCGCCAAGATCGCCATGGGTTATCGCGGCTACGGCCTGCCGATTTCCGAAGTGATCTCGGAAGGCAATGTTGGCCTGATGCATGCGGTGAAGCGCTTCGAGCCCGAAAAGGGCTTCCGCCTGGCGACCTATGCCATGTGGTGGATCCGCGCTGCCATTCAGGAATATGTGCTGCGCTCGTGGAGCCTGGTCAAGATCGGCACCACCGCCGCCCAGAAGCGGCTGTTCTTCAACCTGCGCAAGGTGAAGGGCCAGATCGCTGCGCTGGACGATGGTGCGCTGCATCCCGACCAGATCAAGCAGATCGCGACCACGCTCAAGGTGACCGAGCAGGACGTCGTGTCGATGAATGCACGCCTGTCGGGCGACGCTTCGCTCAACTCGCCGATGCGGGCTGACGAAGGCTCGTCCGAATGGCAGGACTGGCTGGTGGACGACACCCCGAGTGCCGAAACCGCGCTGGGCGAGAGCGAGGAATTTTCCGAGCGCATGGGCCTGCTGAACAATGCCATGACCGTGCTCAACGAGCGCGAGCGGGCGATTTTCCAGGCGCGTCGCCTGCAGGACAATCCGTCGACGCTCGAAGAGCTGGCGCAACAGTATGACGTCAGCCGCGAGCGTATCCGGCAGATCGAGGTCCGCGCCTTCGAGAAGGTGCAGGACGCGGTCAAGGAAGCAGCCAGCGCGCACTAAGTGCAATGACAAAATGACGAAGGCGGGCACTGGGCCCGCCTTTTTTGTTTAGGGTAACGGGCCGGGAGATCGGAGTACCCCCTCCTAGCCTCCCCCTAGGGGGAGGGACCGTGCGGTGGTTGTCTGAGATCGCCAAATCCTCGATCTGTCCCTCCCCCTTTTCAGGGGGAGGCTAGGAGGGGGTATCATTCCTCACTCGCCATCATCAAATCCCATAGCCGCTCCTTACCCAGGATCAGCAGCCATGGCGTGTCGCTATCAGGCACGACTTCCACCGGTCCGCCAATACCCTCGTTGGACGTGCCGATCAGCCCGCCCGGCTCCAGCGTCAGGCCATCCATGGGGTAGAACAACCCGCTCGAATGGCTGAACTGGATCGGCAGCAGCGGGTGGATCGAAACGCGCTCCCG
>Ga0247738_10000610_pt1 | contig 13381 bp, 10 predicted proteins | sample UWRJL013104B2_FD_180936 | JGI IMG/M metagenome (GOLD analysis project Ga0247738, IMG submission 180936) | Plant litter microbial communities from Arlington Agricultural Research Station in Wisconsin, United States - UWRJ-L013-104B-2 | ecosystem: Environmental > Terrestrial > Plant litter >...
GGTGTCAAGCACTGCCGCGATGATGAGGGCGATGAGCACCTGGGGCACGGAGGAGAAGAGGAAGATGCTGAACGTGTTGCGCAGCGAGACCCAGAACTTGGGCTGGTTGAGCACGAACGCGAAGTTGTCGAATCCGACGAAGTCTCCCTCGCCACCGATGAGGCTCCACTCGTGCATGGACACATAGCCCGTGTACAGGAGGGGAAAGAGGCCGGTGATGGCGAAGAGGATGAAGAAGGGTGAGATGTAGAGGTACGGCGATACCTTGACGTCCCAGCGGCTGATCGTGTGCCGGAATGCGACGAGGCGAACCGCTCGCTCATCGGCGACGGACTGGGTTGTCATGAGGTTCCTCGGGAGTTGCGGGGGTGGACGGTCGTGCGTGGGGCAGTGAAAAGGCCGGGCCGCGGGGGTGTAGCCGCGCGACCCGGCCCATCAATGGGGTGCTGCTAGTTAGCCGAGCGCCTCGACGTCAGCGACGAACTTGTCCCACGAGGAGGCAGCGTCATCGGTCTGGTCGACATCAACGCGGCTGAGCGCGTTCATCATGGCGTCGTTGATCGGGAAGTACTTCGCAGCCTTGAAGGGTGCGACGTCAACCGCGTTGGCGCGATCCGTGAAGATCGTTCCGACGGGAGCGTTGTTGAAGTACTCGTTGGTGTAGTCGTCCAGCTCCGGGGTGCCGTACGCGGCAACCTGGCTCGGGAAGGTTCCAGCCTCGACGAATGCCTTCAGCTGCGACTCCGGGGTGGTGAGGTAGTCAGCGAGAGCCTTGGCAGCCTCGGTGTGAGCACCCTGCGCAGGAACGGTCAGGTACGAGCCGCCCCAGTTTCCGCCGCCGCCGGGGAAGACGTTGGCAACGTCCCAGGTGGTGACGTCGGGCGAGTTGCCCGAGATGACGCCGAGCATCCAGCCGGGGCAGAGCATCGTGGCGAACGCGCCGCCGGCCATGCCAGCAGCCCAGTCGTCGCTCCACTGGCCGAGGTGAGCCGACAGGTCAGCGCTGGCCTCGAGGGTGGAGTTGTAGATGTCCTCAACCTCGGAGTTGGTCGTCGCGATGACGGTGCCGTCGTTCTCCTCGTAGGCGTTCTTCACCTGGTTGATCTGGCCCTGGTAGGTGGCTCCAGCGGAGTCGAACCAGGCAGCGTCGCTGTTCGCGACGAAGTCCTGTCCAACCTCGAAGTAGTGGTCCCAGTCGCCGGTCAGCAGCTCGGCAACCTCGTCGCGGTCGGTCGGCAGGCCAGCGGCCGCGAACAGGTCGGAGCGGTAGCAGATTGCCTCCGGGCCGATGTCGGTGCCGTAGGCGATGAGACGGCCGTCAGCGTCGGTCGCTGCGTCGGTCTTCCACTGAACCCAGCGGTCCTTGACGTTGTCCGACGAGAGGTCGGTCAGCTTGTCGGAGTACTGCATGAGCTCGGCGAACCAGTCGATCTCAACGGCCTCAACGTCGGCGAGGCCGGAGCCGGCGCCGAGCTTGGTGAAGTAGTTGGTGCGAGCGTCGTTCGACGTGGCGGCGATCGTGTGCTCGATCGTCACGTTCGGGTGAAGCTTGGTGAAGCCATCGAGCAGCTCATCGGAGTATCCGAAGTTGTTGAACGTGGCGAGGGTGAGGGTAATGTCTTCGTTTTCCCAGTCGGTGCTTCCGGTGCCTGCGTCGGTTGACTGGCATCCGGTTGCAACGAGTGCGAATACTGCTGCGCCAGCGATGGCGACAGCGGCCGTGCGTCGTGAATTTCTCACGGTCACTCCTTTGTGTGCGTGGATAAGGGAGATTCATAAGAGCGCTCCCATAGGGTTCGTGAGAGCGCTCTCACGTAATCGGGTTCAGGATAGGTAGCGCGAAGAATCATTGTCAAGCAGCCATGGGAGCGCTCTCACGCTCTTCGGTCACGATAGAACGCCAAACGCCCCGTCGACCCCAGTAAAACCGGGGAAGACGGGGCGTTTAAGCGTTATGAAATCGAGTCAGGATTTTTTTGCGCGCGGTGCGTTCTCTGCCGTGTCGGCACCCGGCTCGATCAGGGCGCCCGCGAGGTCCGCGGCGGCCTGAGCCTCCACCGCGGCCTCGTTCTCTGCGTTCTCCTGCAGCGCCGACTTGGCGCGCAGCGGGCTCGTCTTGAGGAACCAGCTGAGCACGAAAGCCACAAGAACGACTCCGAGAGCGACCCAGAAGATCGACACGGCGGCGTCGTTGAAGCCCTGCAGGAAGGGCGCCGACAGACGCGGGTCTGCCCCGTTGAGGAACGAGCTGTCGCCGTTGAGCGAGTCGCTGACCGCCGAGGTGTCGCCACCCTGAGCGCTCTGCAGCAGGGCGAGAATGCCCTTGTTCGCCGGGTCAGAGGCAACCTCAGGGTCGGATGCGGCCGTCGCCAGGTTCGCGAGGTTCGTCTTGTCCTCGAAGGCGGCGGCAATCGCGAGGGGGATCCGCGTGTACAGCACCGAGAACAGGATCGCGACGCCCAGCGTTCCACCGATCTGGCGGAAGAAGGTCGACGAGCTCGTCGCAACACCGATATCGCGGGGGCCGACCGAGTTCTGACTGGCGATGGTCAGCGTCTGCATGAGCTGGCCGAGGCCGAGCCCGACGAAGAACATGCCGATCATCATGTACCAGACCGGCTTGTCGGCGGTGGCGAAGGTGAACCAGAAGAAGCCGAGCGCCATGAGGGCCGTGCCGATGCGCGGGAACCACTTGTAGACACCGGTGCGGGCGATGATCTGGCCGCTGGCGATCGAGGCGATCATGAGGCCGAGGATCATCGGCAGCATGAGGAATCCGCTCTCGGTCGGCGTCGCGCCGTTGACGAGCTGCAGGTACAGCGGAATCGTCATCATCGCTCCGAACATGCCGAAGCCCACGAGCACGCCGAGGATCGTCGCCATGCGGAAGGTCGCGTTCTTGAACAGCTTGAGCGGGATCAGTGCGTCATCGCCCATGAGCTTCTCGCTGATGATGAAGGCGACGATTCCGAGTCCGCCAATGATGTAGCAGGCAAGGGCGCCAGGCGATCCCCAGCCCCACTCGCGACCCTGCTCTGCGACGAGCAGCAGCGGCACGAGGGCAAGCACGACAGTCGCTGCTCCCCACCAGTCGATGCGCACCGAGTGGCGGGTGTGGGGGATGTGCAGGAACCGCACCACGATAGCGAGCGCGGCGATGCCGATCGGGATGTTGATGAGGAAGACCCAGCGCCATCCGGTGACTCCGAGGATGAAGTCCGTGCCGCTGAGCAGGCCGCCGATCAGCGGCCCGGCGACGCTCGAGATGCCGAACACCGCGAGGAAGTAGCCCTGGTACTTCGCGCGTTCGCGCGGAGCGAGGATGTCGCCCATGATCGCGAGCGGCAGCGCCATGAGGCCACCGGCGCCGAGCCCCTGCAGCGCACGGAATCCGGCGAGCTGGTACATGGAGGTCGCGAAGCCGGCCGCGACCGATCCGAGCAGGAAGATGACGATCGCGATGATGAACAGCGGGCGACGGCCGAAGATGTCGCTGAGCTTGCCGTAGATCGGCGTCGCGATGGTCGAGGTGATGAGGTAGGCCGTGGTGACCCAGGCCTGCGCGTCGAGGCCCTTGAGGTCGTCGGCGATGGTGCGCATCGACGTTCCGACGATCGTCTGGTCGAGGGCGGAGAGGAACATTCCGGCCATGAGGCCGAAGATGATGAAGAGGATCTGGCGGTGCGTCATGACGCCGCCGGCATCCTTGATTGCCTGTGCGGCTTGCTTGCCGCGAGAGGTGGCGCTGGACATGAAACCTTCTTGGATCGTAGAGAACGTAAAAAGCCGCGAACGAACGCAGTCCGTCGGCGGCCATGAAATATTGCGTAGACTGCAAACTTACACCCCGAGCAAGGGTCGTGCAAGTGCCCGTAGATACACTCAACGGGTGCCAAAACCGGTCAGAGTCCTTCTCGCAGCCACCCTCTCACTGCTGGTCGCATCAACCGTGGCCAGCTGCGCCCCCGAGCGCGATCCCTTTCCGACGCCGGATGACGAGACGAGTGCCGTGATCGAGTCGCCGACACCGACCCCCACGCCGACCTTCGACAAGACGGCGCAGTCGATTGACGACCCGGCCAGCTACTGGGTTGTCGTCAACAAGCTGCGTCCACTCACCCCCCAGGACTACGCGGCACCCGATCTCGTCGACGTGCCGGTCGCCTATGTCTACGCGCCGAAGCTGCGCGCCGAGGCATCGGCCGCTGTCGTGCAGATGTTCGCCGACTACACCGCCCAGACCGGACTGCAGATGCAGTCCCAGAGCGCCTACCGCAGCTATTCGGCGCAGGTCTCCACCTACAACAACTGGGTCAGCCAGCTCGGGCAGGCCGGTGCGGACCTCACCTCGGCCCGCCCTGGATACAGCGAGCACCAGACGGGCCTGGCCATCGATATCAGCGCCTCACCCGCGAAGTGCAGCCTTGACCAGTGCTTCGCTGACACCCCGCAGGGCCAGTGGCTCGCCGAGAACGCCTGGAACTACGGATTCATCCTGCGCTACCCCAACGGCTACACGGCCATCACCGGCTACGAGTTCGAGCCGTGGCACTACCGCTACGTCGGCCCGGAGCTGGCGAAGGAGTACCACGACACCGGCGCCACCACCCTCGAGGAGTTCTTCGGGCTTCCGGCGGCGCCGACCTACGCGGGCTAGCTGAGCGCCGCGTCGACGATCAGCTTCGCCTCCGCCTGCACCTGCGCGAGGTGCTCAGGCCCGGCGAATGACTCCGCATAGATCTTGTAGACGTCTTCGGTGCCGCTGGGGCGAGCCGCGAACCACGCTCTCTCTGTGACAACCTTGACTCCGCCCACCGCCGCGCCATTTCCGGGAGCTTCGCTGAGGCGCGCGATGATCGGGTCGCCCGCGAGCTCGTCGGCCGTGATGGCAGCCCCGTCGAGCTTCGCAAGCTGGGCCTTCTGCGCCTTGGTGGCGACGGCATCCACTCGCTCGTAGGCGGGGTCGCCGAACTTCTCGACGAGCTCGGCGTAGAGCTGTGATGGGCTCTTGCCGGTCACGGCACGGATCTCGCTGGCGAGCAGCGCGAGGATGATGCCGTCTTTGTCGGTCGTCCAGGCGGTGCCGTCCTTCTTGAGGAAGCTGGCACCGGCACTCTCCTCGCCGCCGAACGCGACCGAGCCGTCGATGAGCCCGGGCACGAACCACTTGAAGCCGACCGGCACCTCCCACAGGCGGCGGCCAAGCGACTCGGCGACCCGGTCGATCATCGAGCTGGAGACGAGCGTCTTGCCGATCGCGGCGTCGGCGCGCCAGCCCTCGCGGTGCGTGTAGAGGTACTGGATCGCGACGGCGAGAAAGTGGTTGGGGTTCATCAGGCCGCCATCGGGCGTGATGATGCCGTGGCGGTCGGCGTCCGCATCGTTGCCGGTGACGATGTCGTAGTCGTGCTGGTGCTTGAGCACCGAGGCCATGGCGCTGGGGGAGGACGGGTCCATGCGGATCTTGCCGTCCCAGTCGAGTGTCATGAACGACCAGGTCGGATCGACGAACGGGTTCACCACCGTGAGGTCAAGCTCATAGGTGGATGCGATCAGCTGCCAGTAGTGCACGCTCGCGCCGCCGAGCGGGTCGGCCGCGATGTGCAGGCCGGCGGTGCGTATGGAGTCGAAGTCGATGATGGAGTTGAGGTCGGCGACGTAGGCGCCGCGGTAGTCGTAGGTCTCGACCGCGCTCGGCTCGGCCCGGGGGATGTCCTCGTTGGCCAGGATGATCTCGTTGGCCCGGTTGGCGATCCAGCCGGTCGCATCGCTGTCGGCCGGTCCACCGTGCGGCGGGTTGTACTTGAAGCCGCCGTCGCGCGGCGGGTTGTGCGACGGCGTGATGACGATGCCGTCGGCCTGGTCGGTGTTGTCCGGGTTGGCGTTGTAGGTGATGATCGCGTGGCTGAGGGCGGGGGTCGGCACGAAGTCGTCGAACTCGTCGACGAGGGCGCGCACGCCGTTTGCCTCGAGCACGCTCAGCGCGGTCGTCTCGGCCGGGCGGCTGAGGGCGTGGGTGTCGCGGCCGATGAAGAGCGGTCCGTCGATGCCCTGGCTGGCGCGGTACTCGCAGATCGCCTGCGTGATTGCGGCAATGTGGGTCTCGTTGAAGGCCCTGTCGAGAGACGATCCGCGGTGCCCGCTCGTGCCGAAGACGACCTTCTGCTCGGCGAGCGTCACGTCGGGCACGAGCTCGTAGTACGCCGCGATGAGAGCGGGAACGTCGACGAGGTCTTCTGGCTGGGCGGGGGTAGCAGCGCGGTTCATCCGCCCAGTCTTTCACTGCCATACAGTGGAGGCCATGCCCTTGACGTACAGCTATCTCGGACCGGCCGGTACTTTCACCGAGTCCGCTCTGCAGCAGGTGCCCGAGGCGCAGGGCGCGCAGTGGCGCTCGGTCAACAATGTCGGTGAGGCGCTCGACGACGTGGTCGCCGGCCGCAGCGTGGCCGCGATGATCGCGATCGAGAACAGCATCGAGGGTGGGGTGAGCGCCTCGCAGGATGCCCTCGCGGTCATCCCCAACCTCCGCATCGTCGGCGAGTACCTCGTTCCCGTGAATTTCGTCTTGGTCGCGAGACCCGGAACCACGTTGGATGCCGTCAAGGTCATCAACGCGCACCCGGTCGCCTATGGCCAGACCCACCTCTGGCTCGACGCCCACCTGCCCAGCCACGGGCACCTCCCCGCGACCTCCAATGTCGCCGCCGCCGCCTCCCTCTTCGAGAACGACTTCGCGGATGCCGCGGTCGCCCCACCCGGAATCACCGCCCACCACGATGTGGTCGTTCTGGCCGAGAACATCGGTGACAACCCCAACGCCGTCACTCGCTTCGTGCTCGTCAGCCGCACGACGGAGCTGCCTGCGCCGACCGGCGCCGACAAGACGAGCATCATCGCCGAGCTGCCCGACAACAACGCAGGGCGCCTCGTCGAGATGCTCGAGCAGTTCAGCACCCGCGGCGTCAACATGAGCCTGCTCGAGTCACGCCCCATCGGGGACGCCCTCGGCCGCAACCGCTTCATCATCGACCTCGACGGCCACGTGCGCGACGAGCGCGTTGCCGACGCCCTGCTGGGCCTCAAGCGCTTCAGCCCGAGCGTGATCTTCCTTGGCAGCTACCCGCGGGCCGACCGCGAGCAGACGGTCGTGATTCCGCAGTACGACAACAACGCCTTCGTCGAGGCGCGAACCTGGCTCAGCGGTCTGCTGGCACCCTGACGCTCAGTGCACCGGGTTCCACCCAGGTGTGCACGTGCACGGCCTCGCCGAACTCGTCGCCATCGAGCTGGAACTCCTGCGGCTTGTCGACGTCGATCACGAGGTCCTTGCCGGTCCAGTAGGTGACGTCTTTGACGTCCTTCGACAGGTCGATGATCTTGCGGCCAACGGCGCTCTTGCGCAGCACGCCGTTCTCCCAGGCCACCTTGTTCCACACCCGCAGCCAGCCAAACGCGCCCTGTGGCCGAAGGGCGACGATGTCGAGCTTGCCGTCATCGGGCTTCGCGTCAGGAATGAGCAGCAGGCCACCGGGAAGGCTGCCGCAGTTGCCGATCATGATGGAGTGCACGTCGAGGGTCTTCTTCGGACCCTTGTCGCGGCTGTAGGTGAGGCGCACCGGCTCGAGGGTGGGGATCGAGCGGATGGTGCCGTCGATGTAGGCGAGCCAGCCGACCGCCTTCTTGAGGTCTGATCTCGTGTTGGCGATCATCTTGGCGTCGATCCCCAGACCGGCCATCACCACAAAGGCGTGCTCCTCGCGGTCGCCGTCCTCGCGGGTGATCGCCGCGATGCCGAGGTCGATCTTGTGGTCCTTGCCGTTGAAGGCGATCTCGATCGCGTCGTCCATGCTGTTCAGGGGCAGGTCGAGGTTGCGGGCAAGCAGGTTGCCCGTGCCGCTGGGCAGAACCGCCATCGCCGTGTCGGCGTCACGAAGGCCCTCGGCCACGGCCCGAACCGTGCCGTCACCGCCGGCGACCAGCACGACATCTGCCCCGCGTCGAATGGCGCTCGCAGCCATGCCCTGACCGGGGTCGCTCTCGCTCGTGGGAAACCAGATCGTCGTGGCCCATCCGGCATCCTTCGCCGCGGCGTTGATCGCCTTCTTCAGCTTGGGCAGGTCGACCTTGATCGGGTTGAAGATGACAGCGGCCTGCTGCTGGGCGGTTTTCGTGGGGGTCGTCACTCCACAAAGGTACCTCCACAGCCTCAACCTAGAATGGGGGTTGTGATTGACCCCCAGCTTCTGCGTGACAGCCCCGATCTTGTCCGTCGTTCGCAGCTGGCGCGCGGCAACCGCGTCGAGCTCGTCGATGAGGCGATTGCCGCCGATCAGCAGCGTCGCGCGGCTCTGACCTCGTTCGAGACACTGCGCGCAGAGCAGAACGCCTTCGGCAAGACGGTGGCCGCCGCCCCGAAAGACGAGAAGGCCGCTCTCGTCGCCCAGGCCCAGCAGCTGGCCGCTCGCGTCAAGGACGCGCAGCAGGCGGCAACGGATGCCGAGGCCGATGTCAGCCGCATCGTCGGCGCCATCCAGAACGTCATCATCGACGGAGTGCCCTCCGGCGGCGAGGACGACTTCGTCGTGCTGCGCGAGGTCGGCGAGAAGGCCACCTTCGACTTCGAGCCCCGCGACCACGCCGAGCTCGGCGAGCTGCTGGGTGCCATCGACATCGCCCGCGGCGTCAAGGTCAGCGGCAGCCGCTTCTACTTTCTCAAGGGCGTCGGCGCCCGCCTCGAGCTCGGCCTCATGTCGATGGCACTCGACAAGGCGATCGCCGAGGACTTCGTGCCTCTTATTACGCCGACCCTCGTTCGGCCAGAGACGATGGCAGGCACCGGCTTTCTCGGTGAGCACAACGACGAGGTCTACTACCTGCCGGCCGACGATCTCTACCTGACCGGCACGAGCGAGGTCGCCCTCGCCGGATACCACGCGGATGAGATCCTCGACCTGTCGACGGGGCCGATGCGCTACGCGGGCTGGTCAACCTGCTACCGCCGCGAGGCTGGCTCGGCGGGCAAAGACAACCGCGGAATTCTGCGCGTGCACCAGTTCAACAAGCTCGAGATGTTCAGCTACGTGCTGCCGGAGAACGCCGAGGCAGAGCACCTCAAGCTGCTCTCGTACCAGGAGTCGATGCTCGAGGCCTGCGGTCTCAGCTACCGCGTGATCGACACCGCCGCCGGCGACCTCGGCTCGAGCGCGGCTCGCAAATTCGACATCGAGGCCTGGGTGCCGACGCAGGGCACGTACCGCGAGCTCACCAGCACCAGCAACTGCACGACCTACCAGGCGCGCCGACTCGATACCCGATACCGCACCGAGTCGGGCAAGACTGCACCGGTCGCCACCCTCAACGGCACACTGGCCACCACTCGCTGGATCGTCGCGATCCTGGAGACCCACCAGCAGGCGGACGGCTCGGTGATCGTGCCAGAAGCGCTGCGCCCCTACATCGGCGGCCTCGAGGTCTTCGAACCAACAGCATGAACGACCGCTACCTGATTGCCCTCGACATCGACGGCACCGTTCTGCGCGAGGACGGGTCGCTCGGCGACGCGACCGTCACCGAGATCGGTCGCCTGCGCGACCTCGGCCACGAGATCATGCTCGCCACCGGCCGTTCCGTTGCCATGACCCTGCCGGTGCTCGACCGGCTCGGCATCACTCCGCAGTACGTGGTGTGCTCCAACGGCGCGATCACCCTGCGCCGCGACAGCAGTCAGCCCGTCGGCTACGCGCGTGAGTTCGTGGAGACCTTCGACCCATCCGAGGTTCTTCAGACCATCAAGGGCTCGCTCGACGACGCACACTATGCCGTGGAGGACGAGAACGGCCTCTACCGATTCACCGGGTACTTTCCGGATGGCGCCCTCGGCTCCAACTCGATCAAGGTCGAGTTCGACGAGCTGCTCGCCCGCCCGGCGACCCGCGTCGTCGTCATCTCGCCGGAGCACGCGATCGAGGACTTCCTCAGCATCGTGGAGCGCATGGGACTGCACCGCGTGAGCTACAACGTCGGATGGACCGCCTGGCTCGACATCGCCCCCGACGGTGTCAACAAGTCGACGGCCCTCGAGCGCGTGCGCGGCCTTCTGGGCGTGCCCCGATCGCGCGTGATCGCCATGGGCGACGGCCGCAACGACATCGACATGCTGGAGTGGGCGGCCGTCGAGGGAGCCGGAGTGGCGATGGGGCAGGCACCCGACGAGGTCGTCGCGGTTGCGAACGCGCGCACCGCCAGTGATATCGACGATGGTGTCGCGGCGTATCTGTCAACCCTCTAGAACAATTCGTCGGTTACACTCAAGTCTTGGTTTCCACTGGAGGGCTGTCCGAGCGGCCGATGGAGCCAGTCTTGAAAACTGGTGATGTGAAAGCATTCGTGGGTTCGAATCCCACGCCCTCCGCTCAGTCTCAGCCGCCGGCTACCCCCAACCGAAGGGATTTCGCATGAGCGACCAACGCTCCCGAACCGCACGGCCCGCAGGCATCGCCCGCCACGGTCGACTCAAGCGAGCCAATCCGGCACTCGTCGTTCTCAAGTTCCTCGCTGTGGGTCTCGCCGTCATCGCGGTGAGCGCAACGTCGATCGTGGCGATTGAGACCACGCGCACCCTCGCGGAGGTGGAGATCTTCGACCTTCCCGACGCAACCCAGGGACCGCCGCCCGACATCGCGGCCATGGAGGGTGGTTTCAACATTCTCATCGTCGGCAGCGACCGCGGTGAGACGACCGATGAGATCAAGGCCCGCGGCAAGGCCGAGCTCAACGACGTGACGATGATTCTGCACGTCTCGGGTGACCACACCCGTGCTGTGGCAGTGAGCATTCCGCGCGACATGGTCGTGCCTATTCCCAGCTGTCCGAAAGAGGACGGCACCGGCAACTACGCGCGTATGTCGGGCCAGCCGATCAACGTCACCCTGTCCTATGGCGGAATCGCGTGCACCGTGCTGACGGTTCAGGAGCTGACCGGACTGCACATCGACTTCGCTGGTCTGATCACCTTCCAGGGCGTCATTGCAATGTCGAACGCCGTTGGCGGCGTTCCGGTCTGCCTCGCCGAGGGAATCACCGACAAGTACACGCACTTCAGCCGCCCGGCAGGCACGCACGTGCTGCAGGGAACCGAGGCGCTTGCGTTCCTTCGCTCGCGCCACGCGGTCGGCGACGGCAGCGACCTGACCCGAATCAGCTCGCAGCAGGTCTTCCTCTCATCGCTGGTGCGAACGCTCAAGAGCGAGGACACCCTCAATGACATTCCGAAGCTCTACAGCATCGCGCAGGCGGCGCTGGCGAACATGCAGCTCTCGAGCAGCTTCGCCAATGCCGACACCCTGATCGCCATTGCCCGAGCGCTCAGCAACCTCGAGCTCGAGCAGGTGACGTTCGTGCAGTACCCCGGAACCACAGGAAACCCGGGAATCTACGCTGGCAAGGTCAAGCCGACCACTGCGGTTGCCAATCAGCTGTTCGCCAAGATCCTGGCGGATGAGCCCTTTGCCCTTGCCGCGGACGGTGACGGACGAGGCTCGGTGCTCGACCCCAACGCAACGCCGACGCCGGCGCAGACTGTCGATCCGAACGCACCCGCGGTTGAAGTGATCGCCGGTATCAAGGGTCAGACTGCTGCGGCGCAGACGTGCTCGGTCGGTCGCTAAGGGCAATTGCCGCGGGTTGATCGTCATGGGCACAGGTCTCAGAGTGGAACGATAGGTACACTCTGAGGCCTGGCCTATTGAAGGGATCTCTCGTGAACGGACAGCCTTTTCGGCGGGGAGAACCAGCCACGATCGTGAGGCATGGCCGTCAGAAGACCTCGGGGTCGGCCCTGTTCCTGCTCAAGCTGCTGGGTGTCGGCGCCACGGTGGTCGTGGTCAGCGCCGCATCCATCGTTGCAATCGACACGAATAGAACGCTGAACAGCGCGACGACCTTTGACCTGCCTGGCGCGAGTGAGGGCCCTCCGCCTGATATCGGCGCCATGGAGGGCGGCTTCAACATCCTGCTCGTCGGCAGTGATCGCGGCGAGACAGAGCAGGAGATCAAAGACCGCGGGGGCGCGGAGCTCAACGACGTCACGATGATCCTGCACGTCTCCGGTGACCACACGCGTGCGGTCGCCGTCAGCATTCCGCGCGACATGGTTGTTCCGATCCCCAGCTGCCCCAAGAAGGACGGCAGCGGCAACCATCCGAGCATGGCGGGACAGCCGATCAACGTCACCCTGTCGTACGGCGGGGTTCCCTGCACGGTGCTGACTGTCGAACAGCTCACCGGACTTCACATTGACTTCGCGGCGCTGATCACATTCCAGGGCGTGGTGCAGATGTCGAACGCGCTCGGCGGTGTCTCCGTCTGCATAGCCGAGGGCATCTCTGACCCGGCCTCTGGCTTTGACCGCCCGGCGGGCACCTATGTGCTCTCGGGCGAGGAGGCACTGGGATTTCTTCGCGCCAGAAAGCATGTCGGCGACGGCAGCGACCTGGCGCGCATCAGCTCGCAGCAGGTGTTTCTCTCGTCAATGGTGCGCACGCTGAAGAGCGATGACACGCTGAACGACCTGCCGAAGCTCTACAGCATCGCCCAGGCGGCGGTTGCCAACATGGAGCTGTCCAGCAATTTTCGTAACACTGACACGCTCATCGCTATCGCACGAGCCCTCAGCACGCTCGAGCTCGACCAGGTCACTTTCGTGCAGTACCCCGGCAGTACCAACAACCCGGGAATCTACGCTGGCAAGGTCAAGCCGGATGCGGCGGTCGCCAACCAGCTGTTCGCCAAGATACGAGCTGATGAGCCCTTCGCCCTCGCGACCGAGGACGCCCTTGGATCGGTGGCGGACCCGAACGCGACCCCGCTTCCGGGCACCACGGCTGATCCGAGCTCGCCCGCGCCCGAGGTGATTGCGGGGCTAGCCGGGCAGACTGCCGCCGAGCAGACCTGCTCGAAGGGCCGCGCATAGCGCAGTGGCCCCGACGCTACCCGGCGTCAGGGCCACCGCGTTGCAGCGGCTAGCGCGTCTGCTTGCGAGAGCGTCGCGTCAGCCCGAGGAGCACGAGGCCGAGCCCGAGGCCAAGCGCTCCCAGTGCGATGGCTGCGATGCTGACCGCCTCGACACCCGTGAACGGCAGGGTGGTGAGCTGGTCATCGGCCAGTGACACACTCACCGAGCTCTGCAGGCAACCGAGGACGTTGCTCGCGCAGACGACTGCGGTGTTGGAGATGGTCTTGCTGACCGCGAGGTCAGCGCCAGCATCCACGAGCACGTTCACCAGAATGGACTTGGGCGTTCCGTTGACGAGCGGAACCTGCAGCGCGCACTCGAAGCTGGCGCCGTAGCCGTTGGTGCCGTTGTCGGTGACAACGCAGT
>Ga0247738_10000612_pt1 | contig 13317 bp, 12 predicted proteins | sample UWRJL013104B2_FD_180936 | JGI IMG/M metagenome (GOLD analysis project Ga0247738, IMG submission 180936) | Plant litter microbial communities from Arlington Agricultural Research Station in Wisconsin, United States - UWRJ-L013-104B-2 | ecosystem: Environmental > Terrestrial > Plant litter >...
TAAACCCCCGCGCGTGACGGGCGGCGGCACCCGGCGCTAGCTGCCCGCGGGCTACGAGGTTCGCGCTGAGGTTTCGGCCCAATGCGGAGGTTTCGGCGGGCGCACGGGGTCGAAACCTCCGCGCGGACGGGCGCCCGGCCCGGGCGCGCCGGTTTCCGCGGGATGCGGGGGCGCCCGCCGGCGCATCTCGCCTAAACCCCCGCGCGTGACGGGCGGCGGCACCCGGCGCTAGCTGCCCGCGGGCTACGCGTCGTAACGGCAGCGCTGAGGTTTCGGCCCAATGCGGAGGTTTCGGCGGGCGCACGGGGTCGAAACCTCCGCGCGGGCGGCCGGGGCCGGCGCCGGCCCCGGGGCCCGGGCTAGGGCTTCTCGTCATCCTCGAGGCGCTTCGCCAGCACCGTGCCGGGCTTGACGGCGAGCATGGAGCGGAAGATCGAGCGGCGGCCGGGGGCGACGGGCGGAGTGTCTGCATCGCGCAGCAGCTGCTTGGTACGCGGATGCCGGGAGGCGAACCGCGGGAAGTCGAAGATCGTCGAGTACCCGAGCTCGCGCTCGAGGCGCGTCACGCGCGAGCTGCGCAGGCCGAGCACGACGGCCACCACGACGCCCAGGAACGCCACGACGGCGACCGGGATGCTCGGCAGCGCCGCCGCCACGATGAACAGCACGGCGGACGCGAGCCACGCGAGCCTGCCCCACACGTCGAAGGCCGCAGCGCTGGGGCCGGGCACCACGTCGTTCACGGAACTAGTACAGCAGCCCCGTGAGGCGGCGTCGAGCGCTGATCACACGGGGATCCTCCGCGCCGGCGATCTCGAAGAACTCGAGCAACCGGGTGCGCACGGCGTTCTTGCCCGCGGCGTCGAGCGTCGGGAAGAGGTCGAGCAGTCGGCCGAACGCGTCGTCGAGGTGACCGCCGGCCACATCGAGGTCGGCGACGGCGAGCTGCGGCGCCACCTCGAGGGAGGCGGCTCCGGCGGCGCGGAGTGCCGCGGCATCCGTGCCCTCGAGGCGGTGCAGCAGCGAGACCTGGGCGAGGCCCGCCACGGCGAGCTGGTCGCGCGGGTTCTGCGCGATGGCGGTCTCGTACTCCTTGATGGCGGTGGCGAAGTCGCCTGCCGCGATGGCGTCGTAGGCCTCCTGGTGGTGCGGGGGCAGGGGCTCCTCGACCGGCTCGGCCGGCTCGTCGGACGCGTCAACGGGGATGGAGCCGGTCACGTTGTTCTGCGCGGCGAGCTGCAGCACCTGCTCCATGATGTCGCGCAACTCGGCCTCGGGCAGCATGCCCGTGAACAGCTGGATGGGGCGGCCGGCCACGACGGCGGCGACCGTGGGAACCTGCTGCACCTGAAACGCCTGCACGAGCTGCGGGCTCGCGGTCGCGTCGACCGTGGCGAGCGCGATGCGGCCGCCGTACTGGGCCACGAGCGCCCCGAGCGAGGGCTCGATGCCCTGCCCGAAGAATTCGACGATCACGGGCACGGTCGACGAGAGGTCGAGGATGGCCGTGAAGTTCGCGTCATTGGCCGCTCGCACCACACCGCCCGCGGCGGGCTGCGCCCCGGCGGCGGGCGCCGGCGGCCGCACGAGCGACGAGAGGTCTACGGCACCGCGAAGATTCGCGCCGCCCAGTGGTGCGTTGGTCATCCGACCTCCCCGGCCTTCACAAGCCCCTGGGTGTAGCCGAGCAGCACGATCTTCGCGTCGCTGTCGGCCGGGGGCACGTAGAACAGTAGCTGGTCGCCGTAGGTGGCGACGACACCCTTGGTGCTGATGGCGAGGCCGGAGAGGGCCTTCACCTGCCCCGTGGGGTTCACCGCGGCGCCGGCCTCGACGGGCGCCACGGTCGTGGTCTCGTTGAGGTTCACGGCCATGATCGCGCCGGCGTCGTTGGTGGCCAGCACGATGGCGTCTGCCGCCCCGAGCGCGTGCCCGAACGTGACGGACGCGGTGGTCGGCAAGCCCGCGCGCACGCCGGCCTTGTACGTGACACCCACGTTGGCACGCAGGCTGTCGCCCTCGGCCTCGAAGTCGAGGTACGAGTCACTGTCGACATCCGTCTCGAGGATGTCCGCGTAGCCGAGGGCCAGCTCGTCGGGCGAGATACGCAGCACGGGGCTGTCGTCGGCGAGGCGCGAGGTGCCGATCGCGGCGGGCGCCACCTTGGGCAGCACCGCCGACGGCTCGAGCGTGATGGCGTACGACACCTTGTAGTTGGCGCGCGGGTCATCCTGCTCGAGGAACAGCGCGAGCGGCGGGATGGTCGAGTCCTTGTCGTCCTGGATGACCGCGAACACGGTGCGCGGCCACGTGTCCGTCTGCTGCGGCAGCGTGACCTTGACCGGGCCGGACGGGATCGCGGCGAGAGCGGCGAGCGTCGGGTCTGCGGTGGTGATGGCGTAGTTGGCGGTGCGCAGTTCGAGCGCGGCGCCCTGGAAGCGGGTGCCGAGGAGCGTGGCGTCCTTGGTGGAGTCGGCCTTGGCGGCGACCGTGCTGACGTCGGCGACAATGCGCTGCACCTGGCGCACGGTGGCCGCGGGCGGGTCGGCCTGGGCGTCGGCGGGGACCGCGGATGAACTGGGTGTCGGCTCGGTGACGGGGCTCGTTCCCGGCCAGAACTCGGTGCTGCAGCCGGCGAGGGTGAGTGCACCGACGAGCACGATGGGCACCGCGACGAGGCTGCGCTTGCCGATCGACGCCCTGCGAGGCTTGTAGAGGGGCTTGCGCGGCACCTTGGGCATCTTCTGCGTCTTGCGGCGCGGCCCGTGGGAGCTGCGCATGTGGTTGGTGGCCCACAGCAGGAAGGCGAGCCCGAGCAGCAGCACGACGGCGCCCGCGACGATGAGCGGTCCGGCCCACGGCGTCGAGTTGTCGAGCGGCCAGGAGATGCGCACGTCGGCGGGGGCCGGCTTCACCCCGTCGGAGATGATGATGAACGAGACGTCGCTGGGCACCTTGACGGTGAGTCCCAGGGAGTCGGCACGCGTGTACTCGTCGAGCCACAGGTCCGAGCCCTTGATGGTCGGCACCTCATCCTCGGCGCCGGGCACGAGGGCGCTGGTGAGCTCGCCGGTCTCGCTGTCGAAGCCGACCTGGGTGTACTCGGTGTCGCCGATCCAGGCGACCACGTCGGTGGTGCGGCCGTAGGCGGCCACGATGTCGCCGGAGCCGGAGATGGTGAGCGTCTGCGAGCCACTGAAAGCGTTGAGGGCGTCGCCGTCGACGACGGTCACGGCGGAGCCCGTGGTCGACGTCGCGGTGAGCGCGACCTCGTCAGGCTCGAGGAAGATGGTGCGCTGGGCGATGCCGGCGCCGATCATGACGGCGGCGACAACGAAGCTGATGATGGCGAGAACAAACCTCACGGGTACTCCTTTCGTGTCGCCGGGGGGACCCGATGGTCCTCAACACCCCTCCGCCGCACTCGGCGGGCGCTCGCACTAGGGACGAGAGGAGGGGGCCCACATCACGCGGGCAGTGGCAACAACAAAGACGTTCAAGAATAGCCGATAGCTTCCGGGCGGCCTAGTCGAAGGTCTGGGAACTTACTGGGAGTGAGGTGAACGCCGCCCGCTATGACCCCCGCACGAGGGCAGTAAACTCGCAAAGATCCCCCCTGTACTCGTAGGAGACGTAATGGCCGTTGATGACACCGCTTTCGGCACTGAGATGCGCGGCTACCGCAAGGACGAGGTCGACGCCGCCCTTCAGGATCTCCGCCGCGAACTGAACAAGGCCAACAACGACCGCACCGAGTCAGCCAAAGAGGTCAAGCGCCTCCTCGCCGTCAATGAAGACCTGCAGGCAGAGCTCGACGAGACGGGCAGCCCGACCTACTCCGGTCTCGGCACCAAGCTCGAGAACACGCTGCGCGTCGCGGAGGAGCAGTCCACGCGCCTCATCAGCCAGGCCGACATCGACGCCGAGAACCTGCGCACGAGCACCGCCGCCGAGATGGCCAAGCTGCGTGCCGAGACAACTGCAGACACCCAGAAGATCACGGATGCCGCGACCGCCGAGGCCGCGACACTGCTCGCCGACGCCCGCGAGCAGGCGGATGCCCTGCTCTCGCGCACGCGCGCCGACGCCGAGGCCCTCACCCAGGACGCCATGCGCGAGGCAGCGAGCCTGCGCGGCGCGGTGGCCACCGAGGCCGCAGAGACCCGAACGACCGTCAAGCGCGAGGCCGCCGCCCAGCGCGCTGAGGCGGAGCGCGAGGCCGCCGAAGTGCGCGTCGCCGCCACGCGGGAGGCGACGGAGGCCCGGGAGGCGGCCGCGCAGCTCGCGCGCGACGCCGAGAAGGGCCGCGCCGACTTCGACAACGAGAACGCGGCCCGTCGTGCCGAGCTCGAGCGCGACCTCGAACAGGGCCGCACCGACCTCGAGCGCGAGCTGGAGACCGGCCGCGCCGCCCTCGAGGCGGAGATCGCCACCGCGCGCGAGGCCCTCGCCAACGAGACCGCCGCGGCCGCCGAGAAGCTCGCCAACCAGACCGAGGCGGCGCAGGAGAAACTGCGGGTCGACACCGCGGCCGCGCGGGCCAAGCAGCAGGCCGAGGCGAAGGCGGCCGCCGACGCGCTCGCCGCGGACACCGAGGCCGCCCGCGCCGCCCTCGAAGCCGAGACCACCGGGGCGCGCACCGCCCTGGAAGCGGAGACCACGGGGGCGCGCACCGCCCTCGCGGCCGAGACGGCGGGCGCCAAGGCGGCGCTCGAGGCCGAGACTTCCGGCGCCCGCGCCGCGCTCGAAGCGGAGACCTCTGGCGCCCGCGCCGCCCTCGAGGCCGAGACCACGGGGGCGCGCACCGCCCTCGACGCCGAGATCTCCGGCCGGCGCTCGGCCCTCGAGGCCGAGATCACCTCGCGCACGGCCGAGCTCGACGCCCTCGTCTCCTCGCGCACCGCGGAGGTCGACGCCCTCGTCTCCTCGCGCACCTCCGAGGTCGAGGCGCTCGTCTCCTCGCGCACCACGGAGCTGTACGCGGAGGTGGAGAGCACGAAGGCCGGGCTGCAGGCGGAGGTCGACTCGACTCGGGCCGCGCTCGAGCAGGAGCTCGCGTCCGCACGGGCCGAGCTCGAGCACGAACTCACCTCGGGCCGGGCCGACCTCGAAGCCCGCACCGCGGCGGCGCGCAACCAGCTCGCCTCCGAGACCGCGTCTGCACGGGCATCCCTTGCCGCGGAGACCGCCGAGAAGCACGCCGCGCTGAACGCGGATATCACCGAGCGGCGCACCGCCCTCGAGGCGGAGGTCGCCGAGACCACCGCGCGCCTGGCCGCGGAGACGCAGAAGCAGTCCGCCGACCTCGCGCGCGACATCGCCCGCCAGCGCGCCCAGCTCGCGAGCGAGACCGAGACCACGCGCGCCGCCCTCGCGCACGAGCGCGACGAGACGCGGTCCACCCTGGAGCGCGAGGCCGCGGATGCCCGTGCCGCCCTCGAGGCCGAGCTCGCGGTCGCGCGCGACGAGGCCGAGAAGCTCGCCCTCGCGGCGCACCAGCAGGCGACGGCGCAGACTCAGCAGTACCTCGACGAGGCGCAGGCGCAGCTCGCGGAGGCCGTGCGCCTGGCCGCGTCGAAGCGGCAGGAGGCCGCGAACCTCGACACCGCGTCGAAGGCCGACGCGCGGGCGCTGCTCGACTCGGCGCGCGCGAGGGCGACCGAGGTCACGCAGGCCGCGGAGGCCCGCGCCAAGGCCCTCACGGACGAGGCGGAGCAGCGCACCGCGCAGCTCGTGTCAGACGCCGAAGAGCGACTGGCCAAGATTAGGATTGAGCGCGACACGGTGGCGGGCTACTTCGAGAACCTGCGGGGGGTACTCCAGCAGGCGGAGAAGGTCACGACTGAGTCGTAGTCCGCTCTCCCCTTTAGCCCCGAGCCCAGTTCCGCCGACGACAGAGGTGCCGCCGTGAAGATCCAGAACCCGTTCCGCCTCGGCCTGTTCGGCGGGCTCGGCGTGCTCGTCGCCGTCGCGATCGGCGCCACCGTCGGCTCCCTCGCCACGATCCTGACGTACGTGGGTGCCGCGCTGTTCCTCGCGCTCGGACTCGACCCGCTCGTCACGTGGCTGGAGAAGCACAAGTTTCCACGGCCGCTCGCGATCACCACCGTGCTCGTGGCCGTGCTCGCCGTGTTCGCTGGGCTCGTCTTCGCGATCATCCCCGTCATCACCGAGCAGGTGAACAAGGCCATCAAGGCCGTGCCCGGGCTCATCAACGGCTTCGCCGACGGCTCGATCGCCGAGAACGTGCAGAGGGCGCTCCCCTGGCTCGACGTCGACGGCCTCGTCGCGGGCGCCAACGACTGGATCAAGACGCTCGACGTCACGAGCATCGGCGGCGGCGTGCTCAACGTCGGCATCGGCATCGCGACGGGCGTCACGGGCGGCGTCGTGGTGGTCATCCTCACGATCTACTTCGTGTCGTCGCTCACGAGCCTCAAGCGCGGCCTCTACCAACTCGTGCCGGCCTCGCGCCGCCCCACATTCATCGACCTCTCCGAGCAGATCGCCGCGGCCGTCGGTCGCTACGTGATCGGCCAGGGCTCGCTCGCGCTCGTGAACGGCGTGCTGTCGTTCCTGTTCCTCACCGTCGTCTTCCCGCTCTTCGGCGTGCCGATCAGCTACTCGGCCCTGCTCGCGTTCATCGCCTTCCTCGGCTCGCTCATCCCCCTCGTGGGTACCGTCTCGGGCGCCGCCGTCATCACGCTGCTCGTGCTCGTGTTCAACGGCTCGCCGAGCGTCATCGTCGTGGGCATCTACTACCTCGTCTACATGCAGGTGGAGGCGTACGTGCTCAACCCGCGCATCATGGCGCAGGCCGTGAAGGTGCCGGGTGCCGTGGTCGTCATCGCCGCGCTCGCGGGCGGCACGCTGCTGGGCATCCTCGGGGCGCTCATCGCGATCCCGGTGGCCGCGGCCATCCTGCTGATCATCAACCAGGTGGTCGTGCCGCGGCAGAACGACCTGTAGCGGGCTCTCTGCCCGCGCCGCGCCCGCCTCGCGCGGGAGCTGCGGCGATCCGCGGGGGTTGCGCAGCCCGCGCATGACGGCACCTCCCGCGCGAGCGGAACACTGCGGCGGGAGATCTGGGCCGAACGACCGGGCCCGGCTCAGAAGCTCGTCGGCAGGGGCAGGGCGGCGGGATTCACGCGCGCCACGATCTCGCTGAGCACGCGGTAGGTCTGCGCCTCCCCCACCCACAGGTGGCGGCCGCCCTCCACCGCGACGAACTCGGTCTCCGGTACGACCGAGAAGCGCTCGGCCGCCTCGGGCGGCTGCAGGAAGTCGTCGAGCTCCGGCACGACGGCGACGAGCCGCTTGCCGCTGCCCGCCCACGCGCGCAGCTCGTCCTGCGAGGTGCGGCGCAGCGGGGGCGAGAGCAGGATCGCGCCCTCCACGGGCTGCTCGAGGCCCCACTTGAGGGCGACCTCGGTGCCGAACGACCAGCCCAGAAGCCAGGGGTGCGGCAGCCCGCGGTCGGCCACGAGGTCCATGGCCGCCTGCAGGTCGTGCCGCTCCTCGACGCCGTCGCCGAACGCACCCTCGGAGGTGCCGCGCGGCGAGGTGACGCCGCGGAAGTTGAACCGCAGCACCGCGATGTCGGCGAGGGCGGGGAGGCGCAGGGACGCCTTCCGCAGCACGTGCGAGTCCATGAACCCGCCGTGCGTGGGCAGCGGGTGCAGCGCGACAAGGGTGGCGATGGGAGCACCGGACTCCGGCAGGGCGAGCTCGCCCACGAGGGTCAGGCCGTCACTCGTGCGCAGCTGGATCTCCTCGCGCACGGCGGGGAGCTCTGTGGCGCTTCTGATCTCCGTCATGGTCTTATCCTCCAGCAGTGCAGGTGCCAGTGTCGGCGGCCGGCCAGGTCGTCCGCCTCGCCCATGATGCCGTCGGCTCGCCACGCGACGGTGTGCGCGACCCCCGGCTCGATCTCAAGGCCGCAGCCCGGGCACGTGTAGACCTTGACGGCGCCGGCCGCGGAGAGCGGCTGCACGTTCCACAGCCCGTCCCGCTTGGCCTGAGTGGTTCGTACTCCGAAGAACGCCCGCGAGAGGTCGATCCCGTCGTCATCCCCTCTCCCGCGACTACCGCGAGGGCGATTCGAGCGTGGCATGCCTCCAGCTTACGATCAGCCCGGGTTGTCCATCTGCTCCAGGCGCGTCTCCTCGAGATCGATCATCGCCTGCGCCCGGGACAGCACGCGCGACGGGTAGCTGCCCTCCGACCGCGCCTCGAGCAGAGCGGCGCGCTCGGCCTGCAGAACCTCGCGCCGCAGTTCGCGGTACTGGCGCTGCGGCGAGTGCGCGAGGCCCTCGTCCCCGGCACCGTGGTCGGCGCGCTCCCACGCCGACTCGGCGGTGAGGAGGGTGTCGTGCCGCACGCGGTCGATGACCGCCTGATCGACGGGCTCGCCATCGGGCAGCTGGAACGAGGGGTTCTCGAGCACCGCGACTCCCGCCGCGCTCATGTCGTCGAGCAGCGCCGCGAGCTCCCGGCGGTCTGCGGCCTGGTCGGTGCCCCGGATGCCCGTGAGCCTGATCAGCCACGGCAGGGTTCCGCCCTGCACGAGCAGCGTCGTGACGGCGACCGTGAAGGCGATGAGGATGAGCTGGGGGCGGTACGGGGTGTCGGTCGGGAGGGACTGGGCGGCGGCGAGGGTCACGACCCCGCGCATCCCGGACCACCCGAGGATCACCCCGCCGCGCCAGCCGAGCCCCTCGGCCCTGAGTTGTTCCGCGTCGGTGGTGCGGCGCTGGTGCATCCGCTCGACACGCTCCTGCCGGCGCTGGGCGCGCTCGTCGCCCTCGTCGGTGCGGCGCATGCGCCTCAGGAGCAGACCCCACCGGCGGTTCCTGCGGTCGTTGACTACGTCCTGCCGGCGCAACAGCAGCAGGAGCGGGGCCACGAACGCGAAGCGGATCACGAGCACCACGAGCGTCATGAGCAGGCCGAGGTAGATGGCCTGGTCGGCGCTCAGCTCGTCCTCGCGCACGCCCGCGATGAGCGAGCTGAATTGGATGCCCATGAGCAGGAACACCCCGTTCTCGAGCACGAACTGCAGGGTGCGCCAGTTGAGGCGCTCCGAGATGCGCGCCTGCGCCGAGAACTTGCGAGCGCCGTTGTGGCCCGAGTACAGCCCCGCGGCAACGACGGCGAGAACACCGCTCGCGTCGAGGAACTCCGCGGGGATGAAGGCGATGAAGGGCACCGCGAACGAGATCGCCGTGTCCAGCATGGGGTCGCGCAGCTTCGAGCGGACGAACACCGTGATGAACCCGACCACGAGGCCGATCGCGAGCGCCACGGTGACCGCGAACACGAAGTCGGCCGCGACATCCCAGAACGCGACGGACGCCGCTGTTGCCGCGATCGCCGACCGCAGCAGCACGAGCGCCGTCGCATCGTTGACGAGGCTCTCGCCCTCGAGGATCGTCACGAGCCGCGGCGGCAGGCCCAGGCGCTTGCCCAGCGCCGTGGCGGCGACCGCGTCCGTGGGGCTGATGACCGCGCCGATGGCGACGCCCGCCGCGAGGCTCAGGTCAGGGAACACCCGGTACAGGATGTAGCCCGTGATGAACGCGGTCACGAGCACGAGCGCGACGCTCAGCAGGGAGATGCTCGTGAGGTTGCGCCGGAAGTCGACAACGGGCACGTTGATCGCGGCCGAGTAGAGGATCGGCGGCAGCAGCCCGATGAGGATGACCTCGCCCGGGATGACCACGGGCGCGCCCGGGATGAAGCTGAAGGCCACCCCCACGACGATGAGGATGAGCGGGGCGGCGACCCCGAGCTTGCGGCTGAACGCCCCCGCCGCGACGATCGTGACGACACCCAGGACGCCGAGCAGCGAGATGCGGATCACATCATCGACGGACGCACCCATGCCGCCAGCTTAGGGCGGCGGTGCGGCCCTCGAGCCACCGGCTAGTACCAGCCGTGCTCCTCCGAGTAGGCCCACGCGCCACAGGGCGTGCCGTAGCGGCCGCTGATGTAGCTGAGGCCCCACGTTATCTGAGTGGCGGCGTTGGTGGCCCAGTCGGCGCCGGCCGAGGCCATCTTCTCGCCGGGGAGGGCCTGCGGGATGCCGTACGCGCCACTGGACTCGTTGTGCGCGTACACGTTCCAGCCCGACTCGCGGTTCCACAGCGACACGAGGCAGTTGTACTCGCTCTCGCCCATGCCCATCGACTGCACGATGGCGTAGGCGACCGCCTGTGCGCTGCCCGGGTCGGGCACCCCCGCGGCGGGCGCGCTCAGTACGACGGCGACGGGCTCGGGCTCCGGTTCGCTGATGGTGAACGCATCCCGGCCCGTGGTGTTCGCGTACTCGCCCTCGACGGCCAGCGTCTGGCCGGCGCCGCTCTGGGCCGGCGCGTTGGCGTAGGCCGGGGAGCCGAGGCCCGGGGGCACGAGCGACACGGCCAGGAAGGCAAAAGTGACGAAGATGGCGAAGGCCTGGAGCGACCACGCGGTGCGCACGTGGCGCCCCGAAACGTCCCCGCCCGCGCTTTTCAGCTGGGCGCGAAGCTCGTTGACGCGCGCAGTGTTCCCCACAGTTAAGCGATTTTAGCTGACGCGGCTGGGAAATCCCGAGAAAAGGTTCAGCGGACAGCGAGCATGACGTCGATGACGGCGTCCAGGAGCAGGTCGACCTGGGTCTCGTTGTAGCCGCGCTTGACGCTGCGGAACACCACCGTGCGCACCTGCTCGACGCTCATGGGCTTGCCGTGCTGGAAGTAGGCGACGAGGCGCGCGGCGAAGGCATCCACGTCTTTCGGGCTGTACCCGGTGGTGACCGGACCCACGCGGGAGAAGCGGTGGCCCTCCTCGCGGGCGAGGCGGTCGAGGATCGACTGGGCGGAACTGCGGGCCTTCGCGTACCACGCCGCATCGCCCACCTCGGCGAACGCGCGCTCGCGCTCACGGGCGGCGAACGCGTCTTCGAGGCGCTCGAGGGCCGCATCCACGTGGCCGGTCGAGTACCCGCCCTTCTGCATCTTGAAGGCCATGGTGCGGATGCTCTCCGCGTTGAGAACCGCCAGCTGCCCGGCGTCGGCCGTGTAAGCGCGACGGGCCTCCTCGAGGAAGTCCTCGACCTGGTTGATGTCGTAGCCCTGCTTCGACTTGCGGGCTCGGGGGAAAGTTGTGCTCACGCACCCATTGTGCCCTAGGGGCGCGCCGTATTCCTGACGGCTGGCCCTACGTGAAGATAAGGAAGAGCGCGTAGGCGACCGCGCCCGAGAGCAGCGCGGAGTCGAGGCGGTCGAGGAAGCCGCCGTGGCCCGGCAGGAACGAGCTGATGTCCTTGATGCCGAGGTCTCGCTTGATGAGCGACTCCGCGAGGTCGCCCGACGTTGCGGTGAGAACCATGGCGAGGGCGAGGATGACGCCGACCCACCACGGCTGCTGCAGCATGAAGATGGCCGACAGGATGCCCGCGATGAGCGCCGCGGCGACCGAGCCCGCGAAGCCCTCCCAGGTCTTCTTCGGGCTGATGGTGGGGGCCATGAGGTGCTTGCCGAAGGCGAGGCCGCTCGCGTAGGCGCCGGTGTCGACCGAGACGACGACGATGAGGAAGGCCAGCGTCCACCACTGCCCGCCGTCCTGCGCGGTCAGCAGCACCGTGAATCCGGCCATGAAGGCGCCGTAGATCATGATGAACGCGCCGGCCCCGAGATCGAGCAGCACATCCTTCGCGGATGCCCGCCCGCTCGGCCGCACGAGTTCGGCCAGCCGCCACAGGCCCACGACGGCGATGCCGCCGAGGGTCACCCACCAGTGGCCCTCGTCGAGCCAGTAGAACGTGGCGGGAACCACGGCGACCGCGGCCACCACCGTGGGGATGCGTGGAACATCGCGGCCCGCGAACTTCAGCGCGCTCGCGAGCTCGTAGACCACGAACGCCACGAGGGCGCCCGCGAAGAGCATGTAGAGCTCTTTGACGATGAGCAGGCTGACCAGGAGCGAGCCCCCGAGCAGCAGGCCGACGCCGATCGCGCGGAAAAGGGGTCGACCGGTGCGCGCGTTGATCTTGTCGTTCGCCGCGCGCGCCTGGGTCTCGAAGTCTGATGCCATCAGACCTCGAGCAGCTCCGCTTCCTTTTTCTTCACGGCGTCGTCGATCGCGTCGACGTGCTGCTTGGTCAGGGCGTCGAGGTCCTTCTCGGCGCGGGCGATCTCGTCCTCGCCGACCTCCTTGAGGCCGTCCAGGTCGTCCTTGGCCTTGCGGCGCACGTTGCGCAGCGACACGCGCGCCTGCTCCGCCTTGTCGCGCACGATCTTCACGAACTCGCGGCGGCGCTCCTCGTTGAGCTCCGGCAGCGTCGCGCGGATGACGTTGCCGTCGTTGCCGACGCTCGCGCCGAGGTGGCCCGCGCCCGCGATGGCCTTCTCGATGTCTTTGAGGGCGGCCTTGTCGTACGGCGTGATGAGGAGGGTGCGGGCCTCCTGGTTGACCATGGAGGCGAGCTGGGCGAGCGGGGTCGGGGTGCCGTAGTAGTCGACGAGCACCTTCTGGAACAGGGCGGGATTGGCCCGACCGGTGCGCACCGTCCCGAAATCGTCTTTGGCGGCTTCGACAGCCTTGTCCATCTTCTCTTTGGCTTCGGCCAAAACGTCGCTGATCACGGCAACTCCTCTGTGTCTCGTACGAGTTTAGAGGGCTAACAGCACGACGCCGACAAGAACCACACCCGCGCCCACGAGTCGCTGCACCGGATGCGGCTCCCGGAAGAGCAGCCAACCCGCGAGCCCCACGAGCACGACGCTCACCTCGCGGCCCGGCGCCACGATCGAGACGGGGGCGAGCTGCATGGCGTACAGCACGAGGATGTACGCGAGCGGGCTCAGGATGCCGAACAGCACCACGGCGACCCAGTGCTGCCGCGCGGTGCGCAGCGTCTGGCGACCCCGTCGCAGGGCCGGGATCGCCAGCAGCAGCAGCTGGAACACGATGCTGCCCCAGTACAGCCCCACCGGGGGCATCCCGCCGACCGTCACCGCGGAGCCGTCCCACAGCGTGTACACGGCGATCATCACCCCGACCAGCAGGCCGTACAGGATGCCCGCGCGGTTGTCGCGGGCGCGCGAGACCCCGCCCGCGAACCCGATGGTCATGACCCCCGCCACGATCACGGCGGCTCCGACGAGCGCGAGCCATCCAGGCCGCTCGCCGAGCACCACGATCGCGAGCAGCACCGCCAGCAGCGGTCCGGAGCCGCGCGCGAGCGGGTAGACGATCGACACGTCGGAGAGGCGGTACGCGCGCTGCAGCGTGAGGAAGTAAACCACCTGCAGCGCCCCGCTCACCGCCGCGAGG
>Ga0247738_10000614_pt1 | contig 13279 bp, 12 predicted proteins | sample UWRJL013104B2_FD_180936 | JGI IMG/M metagenome (GOLD analysis project Ga0247738, IMG submission 180936) | Plant litter microbial communities from Arlington Agricultural Research Station in Wisconsin, United States - UWRJ-L013-104B-2 | ecosystem: Environmental > Terrestrial > Plant litter >...
CGCGCTCATCTTGTCGGTCTTGTCGTAGATGGCGACGACGAGGAGCTGATCGGGATTGGACTTGCGCACCGTGACGCCGCGCTGCTGAACCGGCTGGGGCAGACGCGCGATGACGGACTGGAGCTGGTTCTGGACCTGCACCTGCGCAATGTCCGGATCGGTGCCCTTCCTGAACGTGGCGCTGATGCCGACGCTGCCGCTTGAAGACGAGGACGAGCTGAAATACAGCAGGCCATCAATGCCCTGGAGCGCCTGCTCGACAATCTGGGTGACGCTGGTCTCGACGGTTTCCGCCGAGGCGCCGGGATAGTTGGCGTTGATCTGGACCTGGACCGGCGCGATGTCAGGATATTGCGCGATCGGCAGGCTGAGTACGCCACCAAGGCCGCCCAGCATCACGATGATGGCCAGCACCCAGGCAAAAATGGGCCGGTCGATGAAGATGCGCGAAATCATCGCGCGCTCAGCGTCCGGCGCCGGGCGCGCCCGCGCCGCCGGCCGCGGCCTTGGGCGGGCCGACATATTGCGCAGCGTCGGCCGGGACCGGCGCGAGTGCCTGTCCTGCCTTCAGATTGTTCGTGCCCTGCACGATGACATGCTCGCCTGCCTTCACGCCTGCAGAGATGACCCAGTCCGTGCCATGCGTGCGGGTGGTCGTGACGGGGCGCAGTTCGGCCTTGTTGTCCTTGCCCACGATCCACACTGACGGTGAGCCCGTGCTGTCGCGCTGCACGCCGACTTGCGGCACGAGGAACACCCCTTTGTCGATGCCTTGGGCGAGCCGCGCGCGCGTGAACATGCCTGGCAGCAGCAATCCGTCGGGATTGGGGAATTCTGCCCGCAACGTCACGGTGCCGGTGCTCTCGTCGACGATTGTCTCGGCAAACTTAACCTTGCCGGCGCGGCCATAATCGGTGCCGTCCTCCAGCTTCAGGCGAACATCCGCGCTGGCGCCGCTATCGAGCTTGTTGCCGAAGGTGCGGCGCAGCGCGATCATCTGCGCGGCGCTCTGCTGCACATCGACATAGATCGGGTCGAGCTGGTTGATCTGGGCAATCGGGCTGGCCTGATTGGCCGTGACCAGGCCACCATCCGTAACCAGCGAGCGTCCGATCCGGCCGCTGATCGGCGCGGGAACGGAGGTATAACGCAGGTTGATTCGCGCAGTTTCGAGCTGGGCGCGGCGCTGCGACACGGCGGCATCGGCCTGACGGGAGAGGCCGAGTGCGTTCGTATAATCCTGCTTGCTGACCGCTTCCATCTCCGCGAGCGGCCGATAACGATCGGCCACTGCGCGTGCCGCTTCCTGACTGGCGAGTGCGCTCATCAGGTTGGCGGACGCCTCGGCAAATGCCGCGCGATAGGGCTGCGGATCGATTTCGTAGAGGGCCTGACCGGCGCGGACCAGCGCGCCTTCGGTGAAGAGCCGCTGGCGGATGAGGCCCGTGATCTGCGGGCGCACGTCCGATGTGCGATAGGCGCTCGTCCGTCCGGGCAGCTCGGTTTCGACCGGCACATCGGCCTGCCGCACCAGCACGAAGCCGACTCGCTTGGCCTGGGCACCCGCCGCGCCGGGCGCGCCGCTTGTTGGCGTCTTGGCGCCACAGCCTGCGAGGAAAAGGCCGAGCAGCAGAAAAGCGGCACCGGCTGCGGTCTTGGTCCGCTGGTGGGGGCGTTGCACGTTGACTTTTTCCGATTTGAGAGGCGGCGTAAACTCGGTAGCGAAAACAAACGCATTGGTCCACCTTGTCAAGTCATTCGCAAGCTATTGAGTGAGATTAGCATCACGCTATGACATGTCAGGCAGGCGGGACTTTCTAACCACCCGGCGAGTATGGATATAAGGCAGCGCGACTCGGATGTTGCTGCGCGAAGGGGACGGGAAGATCTTGGTCGATCCACGGCATTTCAGGCATGTCCTCGGCAGCTACCCGACAGGCGTGAGCGTTATTACATCGGTGTCCACCGCCGGAGAGCGCTGCGGACTCGCGGTCGGCACATTCACGGCCATCTCGCTCGATCCGCCGCTGGTCGGCTTCATGCCCGACAAGCGCTCGACCAGCTGGCGGAAGATCGAGAAGACGGGCGCTTTCTGCGTCAACATTCTCGCCGCCGCCCAGCTCGAAATGTGCCAGCGCTTCGCCTCGCGCGGCGGCGACAAGTTCGAGGGGATGAGCCACGGCCACAGCCCCGGCGGCCTGCCGCTGCTCGACGATGTGCTGGCCTGGGTGGAATGCGGCATCGAGAGCGTCGTCGAACTGGGCGATCATATGCTGGTCGTCGGATCGGTGCGGGCAATGGAGCGCAATGAAGATGGCGCGCCTTTGCTCTTCTATCGAGGCGGCTATCACACGCTCGAATGTCTCGATACGCCCGCAGGCTGAGCACTGCGCCGGGGCGGCTTTGCCTGCCCTCGCAATGACTTTGTCCTAGGTATGGACGCTGCCTCGCGTGCCAAATGGCAGGATCGCCTCCAGCACCTCCAGCGGCGGTTTGCCGATGATTTGCCGGCCCTGCCGCATCAGGAAGACATGGCGCACGATCTCGGCCTGCTGCTCGATGCCGTAGCGCGCGAACGGGCGGCCTGGCTCATAAGCATAGGCATAGCGGCAGAACGGGTGGCGGCGCAGGAGCAGGCTAGGCCCCGTCTGGTGCTGCCAGACATGCGTCATCTCGTGGATGAACAGCCCTTGCTCATCGAGTTCGCCCGCGCCGAAGCAGTCGCAATAAGTCTCGCCGCGCGGATGGAAATGGATGTGGCCGCGCGGGGCCATGACGACATTGCGCGGCTGGAATGGCCACCAGCGACGGCGCTTCATGCGAACCGGATCGAGTATGATGGCCTCGCCAAACATGCCCGCCGCAAGAGCACGCTCGGCAGGCGTCAGCGGGCGATCATTGGGTGAGTCGGGCATCGGGCGAGTCGGGCATCGGCCCAAGATAGGGTGGGAGCGACGCGGAGCAATGGCGCAGCCCGCTGTTCAGTGACCCCGGTGCGGATCTTCGCGCAAAAAAAGGGGGAGGGGGACCGCGTGCCGAAAGCGGCGGCGAGGCGAGGCACGGACGCGCAATTGTCGCGCTAACCCCTCTTCATCGCTTTCAACGGTCTCCCTCCCTGCCAAGGAGGGGTTGGGCGTGGGATGTCTGCGGGCGCGTCAGCGGCGGCGCGCGTCGCTGATCGACAGGCCGAGCAGGACCACGCCGAAAGCGAGCATCATGGCTATGAAAACGAGCGGTGCGGGCTGCATGAGCGGGTTGGCCATGGCCATATCCTCCATCGGGTCGGTGATGGAGACAGCTTTGGCGCCACAAGCGGGGCGCGTCCTTGACCTGCATCAAGCAGGAATCAGGCGAAGGAATTTCCACCCCGCGTCGCTCGTTTGGCGGAGCGTGGGAGCAGCGTGCAAGACGGCGGGCGGCCCTCAATGAGAAGGCCGCCCGCCAGCTTTTTATGATCAGAAGGCGACGCTGAGCGAGAAACGCACATTATAGGCAGGCGTTCCGCCCTGCGTCTGCTCGGCGCCACCGGCAAGCTGCCAGGTATAGTCGAGGCCACCGCTCAGCAGGCGGACTTCGCCCAGCCACGCGCTCTTGAGCTTGTCCGCCGTCAGCGTGAAGTTCGCGCCATTGTCGAAATGCGCCGTGGTGTTGCCGAGCTGGCTGCTCAGGACGTTGCGTCGGCCACCTTCCAACTCGAGCGTGAGCGGCATGCCTTCGTTCGTGCGCTCGCCGAACCGGTAGATGCCGGTCAGCGTCGTCGTTGCGCTGGCGGTCTTGCTGGTGCGGGGTGCGACCACCAGGTCGATGGCGTCCTTGCCCGCGGCAAGCGCGCCGCCGGTCTCGGTATAGCCCTTCTCGCGCAGGCGGTAATAATCGACGATCGCCATGGGCTTGAGCGAGATGCGCTGGCCCATGTCGAACAAGTAGGACGCACCGGCCATGCCGGAATAGAGGCGGCCCTTCCACGATGCCGTCGCCTGACGCCCGAAGGCGGTTCCAGCCGAATCGACGCCGACGAACGTCCGTGTGCTCTTGAAGTTCGACTGCGCGGCGGTGGCGCGGGCAAATGCGTAGAACGGCCCCTTGCTGACGCGCCAGAACGCGCCCACTTCATAGCCGTCGCTCTTGATCTCACTGCCGTTGGTGCGGTTTTCGTTCTTGCCCGAGATGATGTTGACCAACAGGCCGACATTGCCGATGCCCGTGGTGCGCTCGAGGCCGCCGGAGATGCCGAAGCCGTTGGTGCGATAGGCTGCCGTGTTGCCCAAGTCCTTCGAGCCACTGCTCTTGAGGACTTCCAGCCAGCCACCCAGCTCGCTGATCGAGAACATCGAGCTATTATCGGTGAGGTGGCGTGAGGCCGCGCGCGAGCTGCTCGTGAGCAGGGCGAAATTGCCGCCTGCATGATCGGGCAGGAGCTGGTCGAACTGCGATTGCAGCGTTGCCTGATCCGTCGCGCCGAGGATGCTCTGCGCGACCTGCGCATCGATTGGGGCCGCCGCGAGGATGGCGTTATAGGCGGTTGCCGCCGAGCGCGTGAGGCCGAGTTCGGTGGTTGTCTTGCGGTCGATGTCGAGCAGGATCTGGTTGCCGCCGGTGCCGAGGCTGAGCGAGCCCTTGAACAGGAAGGGCAGGATCGTCTGGTCAGCCGACAGGTTCGGCACGCCGTTGATCTGGTTGGCGGTCAGGACGACATAAGTGCCCTCGGCATCGGCCAGCGAATTGATCGTCGCCGCGACGCGCGATCCGGCCGCGAAGGTCGCGGTATCGACCACGAACTTGTTGTTGGTGTGCGTCGTCGCGTTGATGTCGATCTTGATCGTGCCGGCCGCGCCGACATTCAAAGTCTTGAACGTGACGTCGTTCACGCCGCCAGCCTCGAGCGTGCCGCCATTGACGTTGACCGTCAGGTTCGTGCCGCCGTTAATGTCGCCGCGGAAGGCCGCAGTGTCGGCCAGCGTGATGGTCGCCAGATTATTGTTGAACGTCGCTGCGCCGACGAACTGCGACTTGGCGGCCAGCGTCAGCGCTGCCGTGCCGGTGCCGAAGTCGACATTGCCCGAATAGACGGCGTCCCGGGTCAGGGCGAGCGTGTCATTGCCCGCGCCGAAGGACGTGTTGCCGATGATTGCGCCAGCGCCCAGGTTGATGACGTCATTGCCCGAGCCGGTTTTGATGTTGCCAGTGATCTGGGTCAGCACTGTCGGTGAAATGGTGGAAGCGTCCGCGGCGGTGCCAGCCGGAGCGGTCTGGTTGATTGTGACGCCGCTGGTGTTGGCCGAGAGATCAATGGCGGCGGTCGTGTCCAGCGCCGTGCCCGTGATCGAAATGAAGCCGCTATTGTTGATCGTGGTGAGCGTGCCGGAAAGATCGCGGATACCATAAGCCGTGCTTCGGCCCGGCGAGCTGATCGTTGCGCGAATCGCACCGCTATTGTCGAGGACGGGGACAGTGCTGCCCGCATTGATGAGGATCGCCGTCGCGCCCTCATCGACCGTCGCTGCCAGAACCGTACCCTTGATTGAGATGCCGCCGGCGATGTTGACGTTGCCGCCAAGCCCGCCGATCTGGATCGCGGTTGCATCGTTGCGACTGTAGAAAGCGTTGGCGTTGACCGAGCCTGCGATCACCAGGCCATGGGTGTCGCCTGCGACTGCGCCCAGCGTCGTGTCGCGCGTCGCACTGCCGATGCGCAGAGCCACGCCATTGCCGAAGGACTGGATCGCGCCGGCCGCTTCCAGCGTGTCTGCCACGCCGTCGCCGTCATTGTCGGGGACAGTCGCGCTGAGGGTCGGCGCGGCTGCGACGACGACGCCACCGCCGACATTGCCGGCGATGGCAACGGCTGGTGCGCGAGCCTCCAGGTCACCGCGCGGGAGCGTCAAGGCGGTACCATTGTCATCGACGAAGGTGTTGGCCTGACCCACCGCGTTTGCGATGCGCACGGTGCCGCCGACATCGCCGGCAATGTCGAGCGCGATTGCGCCCTTGCCGATGACCTGGACCGCGCCGCCGACCACGACATTGCCGCTCACGCTTTCGGTGTGGATGCCCACGCTGCCGTCGCCGCGCACTTTGGTGGCGCCGCCGGTGAGGAGCGAGCCGGTCAATGTGTCATTGACCCGGATGCCGGCCGAATTCAGGCCGTCGATCGTGATGGTGCCGGTGGAGACGATATTGCCGGTATGTGCGCCGCCGGCCCGCACCAGGATGCCGGTGCGGTTATTGGCCTGCGCGATCGGCCCGTTGGAAATAGCGTCGGCTTTGGGCGCGTTGAACGTCTCGGTAATGACGATGCCGCCGCTATTGGTGATGGTACCGTTGCGGCCTGCCTGAACGTCGATGCCGACGACATTGTCTGCGGCGCCCTGCGTGATCGTGCCGGCGTTGCTGACACTATTGTTGCTGTCGACGGTCACGGCCGATCCGGCATTGAGCGTGATCGAGCCGCCTGTGGCGATGATGATGTCTGCCGGTGCGCCTGCATTGACGGTGGATGTCCGGACCGGCGCGGTGGTCGCGGTCGAGATGGTGACCTGGGCTGCGAGGCCGCCCGGCGTCAGCAGGAGAGCGATGGGCGTAAGGCAGGTCGTCGACTTCAAGATGCGCATGGAGTTGGGATCCGTCAGTAGAGAATGGGGGCACGTGATCCGGCCTACCGGATCGGTCATGGCCGGGACGGTTAAGGCTGTTTGCGCCTGAGAGCAAGCGCCGCCCCGATCCCCCCGGTTTCACACCATTCCGGCTGAAGCCGCACTCGCTTAACGCAGGATCTGCCAAAACCCTTCGCGCCGCCGCGCTATTTTTCCGCTGCGTCTTCCGCCTCATGGGGGAGTCATTTTCGGTTCAGCTTGCGGGCCCTAGCCAGCAATGGCCGGGATGGAGCAACTGGAACCAATGGAGTGCCTGAGCGGCGGCGCGGATGCGTCCGACCTTGATAGAGGCGATCTTGATAGGTGTCGGTACGACACGGGCTGCAGCGAGAGGAGCGCGAGCGACGGGTGCACAAGCGCCTTCCCTTGGCCGCGCGACGATGCCTGTCTCATGGATGCAGTCGGGCGCGGTGACGAAAAAGCCTATGCCGAACTGGTCCAGCGCCATCTCGCGCCGGTTTATCGCATCGGCTTGCGCCTGCTCGGCGACCGCGATGAGGCGGAAGATGCAGCGCAGGAAAGCCTCGTCCGCCTCTGGCAATGCGCGCCGAACTGGCGTCCGCTCGGCGGCGGCGTACCCGCATGGCTCAACCGCGTAGCCACGAATGTCTGTTTGGATCGGTTGCGCGCCCGGCGCGTCTTTGCGGCGAGCGACCTCCTGCCGCACATCCCGGACGAATCGCGCGATGCGATCCGTCAGATTCGCGTGGCCGAGCTTGAGCGATTGCTGACGGCCTGCCTCCAGCGCCTGCCCGACGGCCAGCGCGCGGCGCTCGTGCTCACTTATTATGAGGAGCTGAGCAACGGCGCGGCCGCCAGTGCGATGAACCTCAAGCTCAAGGCCTTCGAATCACTGCTGCTGCGAGCGCGGCGGCGCATGGTGCAGGAACTGGGGATGGTGGGCATATTGGTCGAAGATATTGCGGTGCTGGCATGACCGTCCCGGACAAAATGGCGGCCGATCCGCTGCGGAGGCTCGTCGCGCGCCTGCCCCAGCCACAGGTGCCGCACGGACTCGCCAGCCGCATCGTCGCGCGCGCCGTGACGGAACGCCAACAGGCGCCTCGCGAACAGATCATCAAGGCCGCCCCGCCACCTGCGCGGACTCATCCGTGGCGGTGGATGGCCCTATCAGGCGCGTGTGCGGCGGCAGTCGTGGCGATGCTGATGTCGCCCCCCGCGCAGGTACGGCGTCTCGCCGCCGCAAGCCCCGCAGTCGTGCGCCCGCCAGCCCGTGACGAAGCGGCGCCGCAGCCAATGCGCGTGCATATGACCAGCGCGGCGATCGCGCGCCCGCACCGTCCAGTGCCAACTAATGCCACTGCTTCGGCCATCGACGAGGCGCTTCCTGCCACATCGGTCATAGCGCAGGCCGACGCGCCCGATCCGGTCGAAGACGCTCCGGTCGCCCCGGCCGGGAATGCACCGAGCGCCACGCCAGCCATCCAGCTTGCAAAGGCAGGCCCGGCCGCGCCGGTGCAGGGGCCCGGTATCCATGATGGCCTTGCGCCGCTTGTTAGCGAAGGCGTCGGGCTGGGACTATCAGGAGGAGGTGCGATGCCCGCGATTTCGGGCGCGGGCGCGGCCCGTTCGCCCGGGCATATGCCCGGGGCCGCGCGGCGCTAGGCCGGATGGCGCGCCCTGGATTTTCTGGAATATTGGATGCCCCGCAAGGATTCGAACCTCGATTAACGGAGTCAGAGTCCGTTGTCTTACCATTAGACGACGGGGCAAGAGGCGGTGCCATTAAACCCGAGATTTTTGCGGGTCAAGGGCCTTGTTGGCGCAATCCTGCGACAAATCTCCAGCGAGCGCGGCGCGACCTCCTGCGCTTTTCCGCGCCGGGCGGAGGCCGCGTTTCAGCGCCGGAAGTAGCGCCAAAGCCGCTTCAACACAGCAGCGCGAACGCCTGAAACGCCAGTAATGGCTGCGTGAGCGCGCCGACCCATGCGTGCATCGGCGCCTGCCTGCTTGCCGGGCGCGCGCTTTCCGCGACCTGACAATTCCACGCCGCAGAGGCCAGATCGAACATACGCAGGCTGTACATGTCGTCAGCCGGGATCGTCACCGGCGGCCCCTCGAAACCACAGGCATTGCAGCGATAATGCGCGATTGCGATGTCCAGATCAGGGATTTCGCGCGCAATCGACTGGCCATCCAGCGCGTGACACGCCGGGCAGGGCAGCGGCGGTTCTTCAAATGGATTCATGTCTGGTCCCTCGCGGTTTGTGGCCCGGTTTGCAGTGAAGGCCCCACCCGCACTCTGCGACATTCATGCAGATCCAGGCTCGCCCACACGCGCTCGATCAAAACGTCGCGCCAGAACAACAATATGACCGGGCAATGGACTCCCCAAAATCTGTTCCTGATCCAGATTGGCGCTATTCGTGCTCCCTTCAGCGGCAAGACGGACAATTGACCCTGCCCAACCCACGTCTCGCGGCTGCAAAACTTGCGCTGCGACCGGCACCGGTCTAGCCTTGTTGCAAGTCCCGGCGGAACAGCTCGCCGGTCAGGGAAGGCACGAACGGACATGTCGCAGCAGGCGACCCCCGGATCGCGCGCCGGTCGTGGATCGCCGGCGGCGGTGCAGGAGCAACGCAGGATCGTCGATCCCGCGCTGCAAGCCAGCAGTCCGCGCGGGAATCTCGCGGCGCTGGATCTTGGCACTAACAATTGCCGATTGCTCATTGCCCGGCCGGAGGGCGAGGGCTTCGTCATCGTCGACGCCTTCTCGCGCATCGTGCGGCTGGGCGAAGGTCTGGCCAGTGCCGGGCGCCTCTCGGACGCTGCAATAGAACGAACCATTTCCGCTCTTTCCGTCTGCGCAGACAAGCTGCGCCGCCGCCGCGTTGTGCTGGCGCGCTCGGTGGCTACCGAGGCTTGCCGCCAGGCCGCCAACGGCGCCGAGTTTGTCGAGCGGGTTTATAATGAAACGGGTATCATGTTGGACATCATCTCCGCGCGCGAAGAAGCGCGGCTCGCCGTACTGGGTTGCCAGTCGCTGCTCGAACCGGGCGAGGGGCCTGCGCTCATCTTCGATATTGGTGGCGGCTCGACCGAGCTGGCGCTGCTTGACGATAGCCAAGGCGATGCCGGCATTGTGGACTGGCAGAGCGCGCCATGGGGCGTGGTCTCGCTGACCGAATCTGTCGCTGCACATGAGGACAGCACGCAGGGCCGGATCGCAGCTTATGCCGCCATGCGTGAAACGATGCGGGCTGCCTTCGAGGGTTTTGCAGCGCGCCTGCCGGTCGGTGGCAAAGTCCGCCTGCTCGGTACCTCGGGCACGGTGACGACGCTGGCCACGGTCTTTCTTGGCCTGCCGCGCTATGATCGTCAGGCGGTGGATGGCCTCATCGTCCCTGCCGCCGAGATGCGCGCCATTGCCGGGCGGCTTGCCGTCATGAGCATGTCCGAGCGCACCGGCCTCCCCTGCATTGGCGAGGAGCGCGCCGATCTGGTGGTGGCGGGCTGTGCGATCCTGGAGAGCATTCTCGATATCTGGCCAGCGGATCGCCTCGGCGTTGCCGATCGCGGCATTCGCGAAGGCATTCTCCGCTCGCTGCTCGATTGCAATGCCATCAAGCGGCGGCGCGGCCTCCCGCCCCTCCAGTCGATTGGAGACAGGCTGTGAGCCGCGGCGACGGCGTCGGCCGCACGCGCGTCAAGACGGCGCGCAATCGCTCCGCCCAGTCGACGCGCTGGCTCGCGCGTCAGCTCAACGATCCTTATGTGAAGCGCGCGCGCGCTGAAGGCTATCGCAGCCGCGCGGCCTATAAGCTCATCGAGCTGGACGAGAAATTCGGCCTGCTGCGCGGCAGCAAGGCCATTGTCGATCTCGGCGTCGCGCCCGGCGGCTGGGCGCAGGTGGCGCGCAAGATCGTGCCCAATGCGGCCATTGTCGGCATCGATCTTCTGCCGGTCGAGCCGATTTCCGGCGTGGTCCTGCTGGAAATGGATTTCATGGCGGATGAAGCGCCCGAGCGGCTGATCGCCGAACTGGGCCGCGCCCCCGATCTCGTCCTCTCGGACATGGCTGCCAACACGGTCGGCCATGCGCAGACCGATCATCTGCGCACCATGGGGCTGGTCGAGGCGGCGGCGGACTTCGCGATCCAGACGCTGGTGCCCGGCGGCGCCTTCGTGGCCAAGGTGTTCGCGGGCGGCACGGATGCGGGGCTGCTCACCATCCTCAAGCGTCATTTCACCACGGTGAAACATGCCAAGCCCCCCGCCAGCCGCAAGGGCTCGGTCGAATGGTTCGTCGTGGCGCAGGGCTTCAAGGCGCGGAGCGAACCGACCGGCTGATCCTTGGGTTTTGGGGCACTGGCGTTTCCATCGCATAATGCTACGGTTCGCGCCGGCACCCCCTTGCCGTAAAGGAATCGGCCCTATGAACCGGATCGTTGCTTTCGCCCTCGCGCTTGTTGCTCTGCCCGTCGTCACCCTTCCCATAGCCACGGCCGCTCACGCCCAGCCGCCCGGCCTTCAGCGGGTTGAGGGCACAGTGACGGCCGTAACTGACAGCAGCATGACGATCAGGGGTCCAGACGGGAAAGTCACCACCGTCGCCTTGCTGCCGGGGCGCACAGCGAACGTCGTGGCGCCGATCGACATTAGCGAGATCGAGGCGGGCAGCTATGTTGCGACTGCCAACAAGACACAGGCGGATGGCAGCGGCGTCTCCACCGAGTTGCGTGTCTATCCGCCGAGCACCCCCCGCATGGACGTCAACACCGCGATGAATGCTGATGGCGATCTCATGATGACCAACGGCACCGTCGCCACGGCGACCAGCGCTCCGACCGGCCGCGTGCTCACGGTCGATTATGGCAATGGCAAGCGGAAGATCACGGTGCCCAAGACGGCTCTTGTCGTATCGAACACGCCTGCGCCGCCCAGCGCGATCAAGGTCGGCATGAAGCTCGTCATCGTCACTTTCCCGGCGCAAGGCGAGCGCCCCGGCGGTCAGGTCATCACGATCGACAAGAAGGATATTCCGGCGGGGTGACGAATCGGGAGGAGGGCCATCCTCCCGCGTCATTGCGAGGACCGCAGGTCCGCGGCAATCCAGCATGACTGAACCAGCCGTGGCGCGCGGCCCTTTGAAGAGTCGCACCCCTGCCTTAGCCGGGGAACGGCAATTTGAGCCCCTGCGTTAGCCCCGCCAGGCTTTCCGCTCTTCGGCCGTCCGCAGCACGTCATAAGCGGCCTGAATGGCCTGAAACTGCGTGGCGGCCTCGGCGTCATTGGGCTTCACGTCCGGGTGGCATGCCTTGGCCAGCGTGCGCCAGCTGCGCTTGACCTCCTCGAAGTCGGCGTCGCTTTCCAACCCCAATATGTCGAGCGCGCGCATCTCGTCTCGTGAGCGCGTGCCGTCGCCCGGTCCGCCCCAGCTATGATGTGCGCTCTGGCGGAAGGCGGAGGCGTCGCGCTGCTCGTCATGCGTGCGGCGAGCGCGCTCTTCCTCGTCGAGCCCCTGAAAATAGTCCCAGCCCTTGTTATACTCGGCGGCATGTTCCTGGCAGAAATACCAGCGCTCCGGGCTGTTGGGCGATTTGGGCGCGGGGAAGGTGCCCGGCTGGTCGCAACCATGGCGATCGCACAGGCGCACCTGCTGCGCGTCGCGTGACGAGCCATAGCCGCGCCAGCGCGGGAAGCCCCAATCCGTTGATCGACCTGCTTTAGCCATAGGGCTCTGACTCTAGCGCTTCCATGTTGCGGGGCAAAGAAATTGGTTGCCGGTTGTCGTTCTGGTCGAGGCGCGGCGCCTATCCGCCCCCCCGCCCCGCACCTGCCCTGATGGGTGGCCGGGAGGGGGAGTGGGCCGGAACCGCATCCGCGCGAGCGGACGAATAAAAACGCCAGGCGGCCTGTAAGCCGGGTTCTGTCCACCAGCCGCCGTATCCCTTGCGGGACGTTTGGCCGGATGGGCGATCATTCCTCTAGGGTACGCATTACTGCGGACCTCAAGCAACCAACCCGGGCGACTGGGCCGAAACATGCCCTGCAGCGAACTGCGCGCCGCCCCTATTCGGTCTTGCTCCCGGTGGGGTTTACCTTGCCACTACCGTTACCGGCAGCGCGGTGCGCTCTTACCGCACCCTTTCACTGTTCACGGGGCCGAAGCCTGTCGTGACCTGCTCTCTGTTGCACTGTCCCTGATCCTCCCGAGGGAGAACCGCCGGGCGTTATCCGGCACCGTCGTTTCGTGGAGCCCGGACTTTCCTCGCCGGGCTCATGAAGAGCCCGCCGCAATCGCCCGGCCGCCTGGCGAAGGGGCGATATAGGCGCGGGTTGGCGCAGAGTCATCCCCCCGTTGCAGGGACATCCGGCCCGGGCGTTGCCAGCTTGCCGTCTGGCGGACCTTGGGCGAATTCCCGCCACAGCATGAACAGAACCGCCATGGTTGCCGGCCCGATGAACAGGCCGAGCAGGCCAAGGCTCTCGATGCCGCCAAGAATGCCGATCAGCACCCAGAGGAAGGGGAGTTTTGTTGCGTTACCGATCATCGCGGGCCGAATCAGATGATCCGCGACGGCAAGGATGATGAGACCCAGCACGCCGATCAGGATCGCGCCCAGGACGGATCCCTTGAGCAGCAAGGTGAAGGCGGCGAGCGC
>Ga0247738_10000615_pt1 | contig 13249 bp, 12 predicted proteins | sample UWRJL013104B2_FD_180936 | JGI IMG/M metagenome (GOLD analysis project Ga0247738, IMG submission 180936) | Plant litter microbial communities from Arlington Agricultural Research Station in Wisconsin, United States - UWRJ-L013-104B-2 | ecosystem: Environmental > Terrestrial > Plant litter >...
CGAAACCAGCTCGATGAAGCGGCCGCTATTGGCCGCGCGCCACGCGCCGCCGATCCAGACTTCGCCGGGATGCTTCACATGCACGCCCTCGGGGTTGAAACCTGACTGGGACACGCTCTCTCTCCTCAAGACCCGACGCGCCCGCCTGTTTTCGACGCCGCGCCTTATGCAATAGTCGCCGCCAGCACTGGCTGCGCCAGCCCGGACTCGATGGCCGATGCTATGCCGCGCCCTGCGAAAGGCGCAAGCGCAAAAGGGGTGCGGCTTGTTGGCTTCGCGTGGTGGCATGGGCCAGTGTTTGAGATGCGTGACAAGGTGGCGGAACCTGCAGTTCGAACCCGGTCACGCGAATGCGTCGATCGCATCTAGCAGATCCACGATGCCTACATAGGGATTAATATGGTGCGGTTGGTCACGTCCGACCTCCGCGCTCTCCAGACCTTTCGCATTCAAGCGTTTCGCGCGCGCGCGCGCATCGGGCAAGCGGCGCCTGAGCAGATCGAAGATTGAGCGTGTCGATTTCGTGTAGTCGCAGCCACACTGCGCTTTCATTTGGACTCGTAGAGCGCTGGTGCCGATGAGATCGTCATAGCTGCCGAACGGAGCGTCCGTATCGACGAGATGGAGCAATAGCCAATATTCGAAACAGACATTGCACAGGGCGATGTTGATGCCCGCCTTGCCGGCCTTGGCGCGTGCCTTGGCATGGAGCTCGTCGGAATATTTGCCCACAGACTCACGATCATAGACCACCCAGAATTCGTCCTCAGGCAGCGAACCCGACGATTTTTTCATGCCGATGGCTTCCTCGACTAACTGGACCGCGGTGTTCTTGCGGGTCTTCTCGACCTCCACCACTGACTTTCGCGCACGGTTGTCGAGCGTCGCGATATAACCCTTGAGATAATTAGGCTCGGTGCGCTCGCCTTCGCAAAAGATACGTAGCGTCTTGAGTGGCTTGAGTTGCGATGGTTTGCGTTTCTTGGGCATAGCGCGTCACAGCCGCATAACGTTGAGAGCCTCGAGCAGCACCTGCTTGACCTTTTTGTAAGGTAGGCGGGGTAGTGCGCCGAGCCGGCCATCTCGGTAGAAAACCTCGAAGGGGCTGTCCTGACGGACATACTTCGTGTCGTATTCGCCAAGACACTTAAGGGTTGAAATTCCGTCGTCCTTGCTCACGAACCAGATCTGGTCGCGTCGCATATAGGCCGCATCCAGAACATTGGTGTCATGAGTCGAAAAGAGGAGCTGCGCACCCTTGGTGTTGACCTCGTCGTCGTGGAACAGCTGAAGGACAAGATTGACGAGGTCGGTGTGAAGGTGCGCATCGATCTCGTCGAGCGCAAGGACGGAGCCATCCTCAAGCGTGCTTAAAATAATCGGGAGAAGATCGAACAGCCGGTTCGTCCCGTGTGACATATCGTCAGCCTCGAATGGCACAGGATCCCCAGAGCCGGACTTCATCCAGAATTTGGCAACCATACGGTTTTGCGCGAGGATTGCTTCCCTCAGATCCTCGGGGATATTCTCGGGCAAACGAATATCATCTGCGGACTCATTCTCTTCGATCGTGACTTTGCCGACCCCAGTGTCAGCGAGACACAGTATTTCGCTAACGGTATGCATCATCGTCGGGTCATTCAGGGCCACGCGCGAAAGCATCCCGTTCCCAGCGGGAATATACGTAAGAGATTCAAAATAGTTGTAAATTTCGCGGATAAAGTCAGGCGACGAGGCGTCGTTGCCAGCGCGCGACAAATATGCGGCATTGTCGAAGAATGGAAATTTGCGGGTTCCTCCCTTGAACGTTCCACCGAATTTGATGGTCTCCCACGTATCCTCGGCAAGCCGCTCGAAGACCGTCGCGCGCGAGCGGCGAGCGAAGGAAATCAACCGCTCCTGAACAATCCGCCGCCGGAGGAATGCGACTTCGTATCGATACCGCGTGCCCGTAGGGACGACGAATTCAATTTCGAACGCGACCGGGCGCTCGGCATGCGTTGGCGACAATCGAAACGGTTCATACGGCGGAATCGACTGGGTCTCCTTGCGACCAGCCGAAGAAACAATGATCCACTGGAGGGCAGCAAGGGCGCGCAGGACATTGGTCTTGCCCGAGGCATTGGCGCCGAGGATTCCCGCTGAGCGAAGCACAGCGAAACGTTCGTCATCGACGAGTGAAAAATTGGAGGGGTGACGCGTGCGCGCCCCTTCTACGTTCATGCTCAGAATCTGCTCATCACGGAACGAGCGAAAATTGCTTATGGTGAAATCGATAATCATGGCAAATCTCGATTTGCATTAATTTCAGCGAATGTCGCGCAAAATTCCTTACAAAACGATATGATGATCGTGACGCGCGTTGTCTAGCGCCGTATTATAATCTCTATTGGCGCTCTGAGGCAGGCGCCGCCTGAGAGAGCAGTGCGGAAATCCGCGCCCCATGGCGGCCTTCATGGAACGCAGAAACTGATCAAATAGCGGTGTTTAGCGCACAGCGGACATCACTTGGAACGCCAGCAAACGCTGACACACCCTCAGTACAAACTCCACCGCAGCCCCTCACCCCGGCAAATAGCCCACCGCCATCGCGTCCTCGATCCCCCGATGCCGCGCTTTCACGGACTCGATGAACTGCGGGTGCGTGATGACGTAGAGCCGGTTGTTGAGGATCGCGTGGACCGTCCATTCGCCAACCAGCAGCGGGTCGAGCCAATAATTTTCGCCGGTGGGATTATCCGGCAGCGAGCCATGGGGGCGGTCGCGATTTCGAAAGGGGCTGTCCACCTGAAATTCCGCAGGGCGGCGGTCTTCAGTGCCGGAGATGTTGGTCGTGACCGGGCCGGGGCAGAGCACCGTGGTGCCGATGTCCAGCCCCTTGGCGCCCAGTTCCACGCGCAGATGCTCGGTCATCGAGATCACGGCCGCCTTGGTGGGATTGTAAATGCCCCGCGTGAGGCGCGCAGACATGATGCCGCCTTCGCTTGCGACATTGACGATATGGCCGCCCTTGCCGTGCGCCTTGATGCGCGGCAGGCCCGCCACCACGCCATTGGCGACGCCGATTATGTTGACGCCCACGCCCCAGTCCCAGTCCGCATGGGTCGCTTCATCGACCGGGCCGGCAATGCCGACACCGGCATTGTTGACGAGGATTTGCAGCGACCCGAGCTTCGCTTCGGCTTCGTCGAGCGCGGCTTCATAGCCCGGCCGGTCGGTCACATCGAGTTGGAGCGCAAGGCAGCGGTCGCCCCAGCCCTCGCTGGCGGCAAGATCGCGCGCGGACTGGAGCAGGCCGTCCTGAATATCGGCAATGGCCACTCTCGCGCCCGCATGAGCCAGTGCGCGTGCAATGCCGAGGCCAATGCCGCCAGCGCCGCCGGTAACGAACGCGACGGCGCCCGACAAACTCTGCATTCAGCCTCTCCGAAATCATTAAAATGCGAGGGGCGTTTCACAATTTCAGCCGGAGACTGTCAAATGAATTCGGATGTTAGCCTGCTAATCGAAATATGAGAGCGAGCCCGCTCAGCCGGGCAGGATGCAGCCCGAATAGCCCGGCAGCGCGCCCTGCCCTGCCCCGCCGATGCTCAGCAACGGCTCCGCAGTCTTCGACACCCCCTTGGGCCAAGGCAGCGGGTCAGGCCCCAGATTGAACAGGCAGAGCAGCCGCTCCTCGCCAAATGTGCGGCGGAAAACCAGCCGTGCTTCACCCGCCTCGATCAGCTTCGCCTCGCCCCAGCGCAAAGCCGGATGCCCCTTGCGGAAAGCGAGCAGTTCTCGCGTCAGGTGGAGCAGCGAGTCCGCCTGCGCTTCCTGCCGATCGACCGCGCGCGCGACATGGTCCGAGCCCACCGGCAGCCATGGCCGCACGCTCGAAAAGCCGCACCACTCCGCGTCCGCCGTCCACGGCATCGGCGTGCGAGCGCCATCGCGCGAGAGCGTATGCGGCCAGTTGGCGATCGCTTCCGGGTCCTGCAAATCCTCATAAGCGATCTCGACCTGCGTCAGGCCAAGCTCCTCGCCCTGATAGAGGAAGATATTGCCGCGCATCGCCAGCAGCAGCAGCATCTTCATCTCGGCAAAGCGCGTCTGCGTCGCGTCGTCGACATCCGCAGGCAGCCAGCGCGAGACGGCCCGCGGCGCATCATGATTTTCAAAGGCCCAGCTCGGCCAGCCCATATCGGCCTTGTCGGGCCATGTCGCCAGCGCCCCGGCCACGGCGGCAGGCGTCAACGCGGGCGCATAGAGGAAATCAAAGCCGTAGCAGGTGTTCAGCCGGTGCTGGCCCCGCGTGTACAGCTTCATCTCGCGCTCGGCATCTTCGCCGCCAATTTCCGCGACGGTGAAGCGGCCGTCATATTGGTCCATGAGCGTGCGGATGCGCTCGATGAACCGGGGCACGTGGCGGTGGCCCTGATTATAGAGGCGGCGCTGATAATCGAACGGGCGCGTGCGCGGCTGCGCGTTGTCGGCAGGCTGGGGCGGATTATTGCGCAGGGCGGGATCGTACATCAGGAAATTGAGGGCATCGAGCCGGAAGCCGTCCACGCCGCGATCCAGCCAGAAGAGCGCGGCGCCAAGCAAAGCCTCCAGCAGCGCCGGACTGTGCCCGTTGACCTGCGGCTGTTCCTTCAGGAAATTGTGGAAATAATATTGCCGCCGCCGCCCGTCCCAGGTCCAGGCCGGGCCGCCGAATACGCTCTGCCAGTTGCTCGGTGGGCTGCCATCCGGCTTGGGATCGCGCCAGACATACCAGTCACCATGCGGCCCATCCCGATCATTGCGGCTCGACTGGAACCACGGGTGCTGATCGGACGTATGCGCGTAGACCTGATCGATGACGATGCGGATGCCCAGCGCGTGCGCCTTGGCGATCAGCGCGTCAAAGTCCGCAAGCGTGCCGAAGATCGGATCGACATCGCAATAGTCGGCCACGTCATAGCCGAAATCGCGCATCGGCGAGGTGAAGAAGGGTGAGAGCCAGATGGCATCGACGCCGAGGCTCGCGACATAGTCCAGATGCGCGGTGATGCCGGGCAGGTCGCCAATGCCATCGCCATTGCTGTCCGCGAAGCTGCGCGGATAGATTTGATAAATGACGGCGCCTTGCCACCAGGGCTGTCTGGCCGCGTCTCTCTGGCTCACTTTGACCGCAGGATTCTCGCTCACGAGCGCACTAGTGCCTGTAATGCTGCAACTGCGCAACGGGAGGATTTGCCCCGCGCGCACCAATGTCTACAAGGCAACGCATAAGGAGAGGTGCATGGAACATTCGGCTGAGGAACAGGCCAATCTCGATCTGGTCACGGGCCTGTTTCGCGATGTGCTGAACCCGATGGATTCAGGCGCGGTCGATCGCTTCATCGCCCCCGATTATATCCAGCACAGCCAGATGGCCCCGCCCGGCCGCGACGCGCTGAAGGATTTTCTCGACATGATCCGCGAAGCCAGCCCGCAGGCTGTGCATGACGTGAAGCGCATGTTTGCGGACAAGGACCACGTTATCGTCCATTATCATGTGCGCCGCTGGCCGGAGGATATCGGCTTTGCTGTGATGGACATCTTCCGCATCGAGAATGGCCTCATTGCGGAACATTGGGACGTAACGATGGATGTGCCGACCGGGGGACCGAACCCCAATTCCGCCTTTTAGCCGACATGATGTGAGCGACCAGCAACCAGCCATTTCCGTGCGCCCGCTCGGCCTTGCGGACCTGCCTGCCGCACTCGCGATTCAGTCCGAGGCCTATCCGGCGTTCCTGCGCGAGGGCGAAGCAGCCTTTGCCAGCCGGCTTAATCTGACCGACTCTTATTGTCTTGCCGCCACGCGCGAAGGCGAGCTGATCGGTTATCTGATCGCCCACGGATGGCCCGGTCAGTCGCCGCCGCCGGTGGACACGGTTCTCGTGGCGAAGGCTGCCAGCGCGGTTCTGTTCATCCATGATCTTGCAGTCTCGTCCGCAGGGCGTGGTTTGCGAATTGGCCGCAAGCTGGTCGACCGCGCCTGTGAACTGGCGGCTGGCGATGGCCTCCAGCGGGCGGAACTGATCGCAATCGAGGGGGCAGCGAGTTTCTGGCGCACGCTTGGCTTCAGCGAAACCGCTGCATCGGCATATCTCGCGCAGAAGGTCGCAGCTTACGGTCCTGATGCACGCTGGATGAGCCGGGATATTTCGCGCTGACCGTCAGGCCTTCGCCCATGCCTCGAAGTTGAAGTCCGGCCCGACCTGCAGGAACAGGTTGGACACATCGCTCAAAAGCCGGGTGATATGCCCTTTGCCGGCCATGTCTTCGAGATAGACGAGATCGCCCTTGCCGATGGCAATGTTGGTGCCGTCGCCCATTTCGCCCTCGATGTCGCCGGACGTGTTGATGGTGAAGAGCTTGGACGGCACCGGATGCCAATCCTCAACGCCCTTCGCGACGAACGATGCCGACACTCCAGTAACCGGCGGCGGCTTGGGCAGCCCGGCAACGGCGACGCGCTTCACATGGCTCACGCCGTTGGCGTCGGCATAGACATGGATCACCTGCATCGTGCCGGCCTTCGTGGCGACAGGCTGGGCGCTGGACCCTGTGGCGATGAGTGCAGTCAGGGCTGTTCCCGCGACGATCAGGTCGCGGCGGCTCGTTTCCATCATGTCCCTCTCCTTCATCTTATCCGGCCGATCATAGCCGCGCGCCGAGGGCGTACAAGACGCGTGACTTGCGGCACTCCGAACCGTTAGGAGAATAGAAAATATCCAGGGAGAGCAGGATGCGTTTCAAGGACAAGGTGGTGCTGATCGTCGGCGGAAACAGCGGCATCGGGCGCGCGGCGGCGGAAGGCTTTGGCGCGGAAGGCGGGCATGTCTTCCTGACCGGCCGCAGCCGCAAGACCATTGACGAGACAGTCGCCGCCATTCCCGACGCACAGGGCTTCGTGGCCGATATTGGAGACATTGAAAGTGGCGGCGAAGTGCTCGACGCGATCAAGGGCCAACATGGCCGGATCGATGTCCTGTTCGTCAATGCGGGCATCGGCACGTTCAAGCCCATCCCGGAGGTTACTGCCGAGGACTGGGACCATGTCCATGATGTCAATCTGCGCGGCTGCTTCTTCGCGATCCAGAAGGCGCTGCCGCTGATGAAGGCGGGCGGATCGATCGTCATCACCGGCTCCATCGGCGCCATCGTCGCCGTGCCCGGCAATGTCATCTATGCCGCGGCCAAGGCTGGCCTGCGCGCCGTCTCGCGCACGCTGGCGGCGGAGCTTGTCGGTCAGGGCATTCGCGTCAACATGGTGAGCCCCGGCCCGACGGACACGCCGATCATCACCCGCACCGGCGGCGTCACGGCCGAGCAGGTCGAGGGCATGAAGGACATGATGGCCGGCGTGGTGCCGATGAAGCGCATGGGCACATCGGCGGAAATCGCCCGCCCCGTACTCTTCCTCGCGTCTGACGAGGCCAGCTTCATCACGGGCATCGACATGTATGTCGACGGAGGTTGCGTAGAGCTTTGAGCCGCGACTGCCGCGAGATGATAGGACAGCCCAACCCCCTTAGGAGGGGGTTGGGGTGGGGAGCAACGTCGCCGCCGACGCGCATCGCACCACCCCCGCCCCTCCACCGAAGCGGAGGGGCTTTGCGAATATTGTCAGCCCCGCGCAGCCCTCTGCTCGGGCAGCGCATTGTCGGCATCAAGCAGGAACGGCAGCGGCGATTCTCCCTCGCGGGTCAGTCGCTCGCGGCCGGTCAGGCGGCTGAGGAGGAACAGGCCGAATTCCCAGCGCCCTAGCTCGGACTCCGCGTTGATATGACCAGCCGACCCCGCGTCCGCGAACTGCGCACCCCAGAACAGGGCGAGGCGCCGCGCGCGGTGAATCTGGACGTAGGGATCGTCCCGGCTCGCCGCGACGATGGACGGGAATGGCAGCGGCTGGATCGGCGCGGGTGCGAATGGCGACAGCCGTTCATCGACCGGCGCGACATCGACCTCCGGCGGCGCGACAAGCAGCGCGCCTACCACCGAACTGCCAAAAGCCGGCCGCTCCATCGCAGCCCACCAGGCCACGGCAAGGCAGCCCAGGCTATGCGCCACGAGGATGACCGGCCGTCCGGCATTGCCAATCGCGTGATTGAGCGAGTTCACCCAGGCATTGCGATGAGGCCGCTCCCAGGTTCCGAGATCGACGCGGGCGCAATCCGTAATCTCTTGTTCCCACAGGCTCTGCCAGTGGCGCGGGCCGCTGCCATTCAGGCCCGGCACAGTGAGGATGAGAGGCGCCAGTTCAGCCGTCGATTGAAGAGCAGTCATGGGTCAGTCTCCAGCTTTTGTAGAAAGCGGATCGGTCGACTCGGCCTGTGTTCCGATCGCAGGATCAATATATCCCCTTAATCCCTATCAACAAGGTCGGATTATCGCACAGGCGCCACGGCTCGCGGCGGCCGGACACAAAGAAACCGCCGCCGGTGAGGGAACCGGCGGCGGCAGGGGGATCAGAAAGAAGCGAAAAACAGAGAGCGGTCAGGCCGCGAGTGCGAACATGCTCGCAGCATCGGCGACTGCGGCATCAAGCGCTGCCTTGCGATGATCGGGGCCGTAAGCAATACCCTCGGCGCGGACAAAGGTCACATCGTCAATGCCCATGAACGCGAAGACCTGACGCAGCAGCGGCTCCTGGAAGTCGGCGGCAGCGGCCGGGCCTTCCGAATAAATGCCGCCGCGCGTGGAGGCGATGAACACCTTCTTGCCGCCAGCGAGGCCCTGCGCACCGCTCTCAGTATAGCGGAACGTCTTGCCGGCAACGGCAACGCGGTCGATCCACGCCTTGAGCTGGCTGGAGATCGTGAAGTTATACATTGGCGCGCCGATCACCACGATGTCGGCGGCGAGAAACTCCTCGACCAGCGCGGCATTGCGGATCGCCTCGGCGTCATCGGCCTGCGGATTGGCGCCACCGCCGAGCTTGGCGATCGAGCGGCTGTCGAGATGCGGGATGGGTTCGGCGTCGAGATCGCGACGGGTGATGTTGATGGCCGGATTAGCAATGCGCACGGATGCGACGATCGCGGCGCTGATCTGCTGCGAGACGCTGTTTCCACCGGTAATGGCAGTATCGATATGAAGAAGGTTCATGGGACGGCTCCTCAGAATTTGTGAACCACGATCTATCCACGACGCCAAATATCCGGTAGATAGTGAAATTGTGACGCATTGTTGCACTGATGGAACAATCTTATGCGCGACCTGAACGATCTTCACCTGTTTGTCGCTGTCGTTGCCAATGGTGGTTTTTCTGCCGCCGCGCGTGAACTGCGTATCCCCAAGTCGCGTATCAGCCGCCGGATCGCGGCGCTTGAGGAAGATCTGGGCGTGCGCCTCGTCGAGCGATCGACCCGCCGCTTCAAGGTCACTGACGTGGGCCTAGACGTCTTTGGCCATGCCCGCGCCGCCATTTCCGAGACAGAGGCGATCAACGAAGCGGTCGCTCGCCTCAAGGCAGAGCCGCAGGGACTGGTGCGCGTCTCCTGCCCGCTCGATTCAGAGCGTCTGCTGGCCAGTGCCCTGCCCGCCTTGCTGGAGCGCTATCCCAAGCTGCGGGTCCAGTTCATCGTCACCAACCGGCGCGTCGACATTATCGAGGAAGGCATAGACATCGCCGTGCGCGTGCGCGAGCGGCTGGATACCGACGCCGATCTGCAAATGAAGCAGCTTGGCCATTCACTGCAACTGCTCGTGGCGAGCCCGGCCTTCGTTGCACAATGGGGGACGCCGCAGAGGCCGCAGGATATCCCCGCCTTCCCCACATTGAGCCATGGCGACCGCCCCGGCCCCGACCGCTGGAGCCTCATCAATGCCGCCGGGGAGGAAGTCACCATCGCGCATGAGCCGCGCGTTTCGTCCAGCGCTTTCCCTGTGCTGCGCGAGGCGGCAATAGCCGGCACGGGCATTGCACTCCTGCCCGACGCAACCTGCGCCGAAGCGCTGAGCGATGGCCGGCTGGTCACAATCCTGCCGGAGTGGACTTCGCGCCGCGGCATCGTGCATCTGGTTTTCACCTCACGGCGCGGCCTGCTCCCGAGCGTGCGGACGATGCTGGATTTCCTGGCGGAGGCACTCGACACAAAGGGGGCTGCGTGGGCTCAACTGGGCCAGTGAAATAACCGGACTGGGAGATCAGGCGGGGTCCGCCTTTTCTCGGGGATCGCCATAGCCAAACCGCTCAGCCCATGGCGCAAGCGTATCGATCACCGGTTCCAGATGCGCCGCATATCGCTTCCATCTGCCCGAAGCGCGACGATAGATCGGTTCGGTTACCTGCGAATAGCTTGCCGTTGTAATGAGCCCCCGCGAACGCGCCGTACGGCTATGATCGAGCACATCGGCGTGCCAGTCCAGACCGAGCCAATCGAGCAGCGGACGGACCTGACTTTCGACATCTTCGACCAGCTCTTCATAGACGATGGGGAAAATGTCGGCGTCGAATAACGTGCGGGCCCGCGACCAGTGATCGAAGCATATATCGTAAAAGGCGGCGGTGTCTTCGAGGCGCAGGAAATTCGACATGGCCGAGTTCAGGCGGAAGCTGCTCATGTAGCAGCTCAACACGACGTCGCAGGGATGGCGAAGCGCGAGGATGATGCGCGCCTTGGGGAACAGGCGCTGGATGAGCGGCAGGCGGTAGAGAAACAGCGGCGACTTATCGATGAGCAACTGCCCCGGTTCGACGTGCTCGATCTTGTCCACTTCCTCGAAATAGCGGCGCCTCGCTCTGGCGATGGCATCGCTGTCCATGGCAGCTATGGCCGCCATGCCGCCGATTTCGTCTTCAACGATGTTGAGCGGCGGCTGTTCTTCCAGCACGACCGTCCGGGCATGGCCCATGAGGATCGTGTCGAGCAACGTCGTGCCGGAGCGCGGGAAGCCGACGAGAAACACCGGATCCTCGCGTCCGTCCGCAATTTCGGCGGATTGCCATGAATCGCGCCAATCAGGCGTCAGGAGCGCCAGTTCCTGCGCGAGATCGGCGCGCAGCTTCGCGCCGCGCTGGCGGGGATCGCTTGGCTCCTCCTCCATCATGGCATTGGCCCGGGCATAGCTCGCAAAGGCCTCGTCCGTCCGCTTGAGGCGCTCCAGCAGCGTGGCGCGCAGATGATGGGTTCGCACCGGCTCCAGATCAGCCGGCACAGCGTCCAGCCGGTCCAGCCCTTGCTCGAAATGTCCTGCCCGGCGCAGATCCATCGCCTCGATGAAAGCCAGTGGCCCCTCGCCCACGCCATTGTCCCGCGCGAGCGCTATGAGCGGCGCGAAGTCCGTTTCGCGGTTCATATGCTCATATTGGATCGCGAGGCCGAGATAGGCGTCGACCTTGGCCGGATCGAGCGCCAGAGCATTGCGATACGCGCGCTCGGCGTCCGTCGTTCGCCGCACGACGCCATATTCGATGCCAAGCTTGAGCTGGAGATCGGCGTCGCTTGGATCGCGCGCGGCTGCCTGTTCGAGGGACGCAATCGCCTCATCCTGCCGAAGCGCTGCCTTGTAGCCGATGTAGAGCTGATATTGCGGCTTCGGATCGTCGGGGAAGCGCTGCGCGGCCTCCTGCAATATGCGCTCGCCATCCTCCGGCTTGTCGAGCGCGAACAGGGCGGACGCGAGGTTGAGCCAGGTCGGCGCTACTCTGGAGTCGATCGCGATCGCTCGCTTCAGCGCCTCGACGGCGCCGGCAGCGTCGCCACGGCCCGCGCGCGCATTGCCCAGATTGTTCCAGCTCTCGAAATCCGTCGGCGCCTTTGCCAGCACCGCTTCATAGGCTTGCACAGCGTCATCGAAATATTCGAGCTTCTGCGCCAGAAAGCCTCGATAGCGCGCGATCCGCATGGTCTGGTCGGCCGCAGCGCGCTGGGCAGTCGCAACCTCCAGCGCCTCGGCCTCGCGTCCGGCGTCCATCAGGATTGCGATGAGATTGCAGGCAATCGTGACGTCGAGCGGGCGGGCTGCAAGTGCGTCGCGGAGATGGGATGCTGCGCCTTCGACATCGCCCAGCCGCGCGAAGATCATGCCGAGAAGCGCGTGGAGTGAAACAGCCTCGCCCTTGCCTGTGCGAAGAGCATCTTCAGCCATTTCTCTTGCACTGCTGAGGTCGCCGCTGCGGGCCTTGTCGACGGCCATGCGCAGGATATCATCCGAAGCCGCCCTTGATGTCGCGTCGCTCGGTGTCGCCATGACATCCTTTCTATCATGGGATTAGAAACGGGGCACGGCGGATTCCTCATATGGAACCCGCCGTGCCTTGGTGGTTCAGGCGATCAGAAGTCGAGCGTCACGCTTGCGTAGAGATAGCGGCCGATCGCATCGTAGGTCGCCGGATAGGTATTGCCGTTGCACGGACCGGTCGGGCACAGGTTGGTGCCCGCGACATTGCCGTTACCCGATGTGACGAACGGCGGGCTCCGATCGAACACATTGTTCACGCCAAGCCGGAAGGTATAGGCGTCCTTGAGCTTGTAGGTCGCGACAAGATCAAAGTAGTTCTGGGCGCCCAGACGCAGACCCGGATTAAACAGATTGGCGCTGTTCAGGGTCTGGTTGGTCGACGTCGTCTCGGCTGAGACAGGGCCGATGTTGCGCCACTGCACCGAGAAGCCGAGGCCCATCTCCGTATCCAGCGAGACACGCAGCTTGTGCCGCCAACGAGGCAGCGGCGCGCCGCTGTCCGTTGTTCCGCCCACGCTGCAGGTCGGGCCGTAAAGCCCGGCGCAGTCATAGGGCGCCGTCAGCCCGTTATTGACCTTGTAGGAATCGAGATACGTGCCGGTGAAGCCGAAGCCGACCCGAACGCTTTCGATCTTGCGGCTGTACGAGGCATTGAACTCGATGCCCTTCGTCTGCACCGAGCCGAAATTGCCCGGCAGATCGCGCACGAAGCCGCCCGGGGTGAGCCAGATGGATCCCGCTGTGTCACGACTGACGAGGCTGCATGAGGTCGGCGTGAAGGTCGCCGTAGCATTAGCGACGCAGTCGGCGAGAATGGCATCCTGACCAAAGGACCGGATGGCATTCTTGATCTTGATGTCGAAATAATCGATCGTCAGACCCAGGCCCGGAAGGAAGCCGGGCTGAAGCACGACACCGAAGGTCTTGGTGGTCGCCTGCTCCGGTTTCAGACCGCTATTTCCGCCAATGAGCCCATTATACTGACCGGCCGGATTGGAGGACGTCCCGCGACCAGCCGCCAGCCCCTGAGCGATACAGCCATATTCCG
>Ga0247738_10000616_pt1 | contig 13245 bp, 12 predicted proteins | sample UWRJL013104B2_FD_180936 | JGI IMG/M metagenome (GOLD analysis project Ga0247738, IMG submission 180936) | Plant litter microbial communities from Arlington Agricultural Research Station in Wisconsin, United States - UWRJ-L013-104B-2 | ecosystem: Environmental > Terrestrial > Plant litter >...
TGAGCAAACCGGAGAATTGGATGTGATCGTTGTCGAAATAGCGGCAGGTGCCGTCAAGGTCTGTTGAAGTTCTGTGGTACATCCATACGAATCTTTTACCGTAATGGTATAAGATCCAGCCGCTAGATTAGGGAAGATTCCTGAATTCTGATAAGCTCCCGAGCCGATTTTGTATTGATAAACGGGGTCGGTACCTGCTGCAATGGAATAGGGCCTTAAATCAGTGCCTGGAATAAGCTCAGATGGAGCCGCTGTTGATTCTCCGGGCTTTGACCAACCTACTGCCAGGTGATCGTCACCTCCATTTTCCTTGTATAAGGCTTCGAAATAATATATTTGCCCTGCTGTTAATGATATTCCTGCTGATTTTTGATTGGTATTATCTGCGTTGTTCCATTGTTTAATAGAGGTATAGCTGGTATTGAACGCTCTTTTTATCTTATTGGCAGGGTTACTGTCAGTACTCAGCCAAAATTCACCACTATCATCAGAAGATATCCAGAAGTAGTGAATCCCTGTTTTGTCAGGTATAATGTAGCCGTTAATTCGTCCTCCAAAATTATCTCGTACATTTGAGGGTGATTCAACGAAATTTACGGTGCTTGAATAAGACGGATTGTTCGGATAGGCTCCGTTGCTTGTAAGGTTACTGACATTACCTCCCGAAATATCAAACCATCCCTGTATTGTGGCAGACCCGGTTCCTCCCAATCCATTTGTCCCAAACGCAACTATTGAACCATTTGAAGAGCCACAGGTTGGGTTGGTAGGAGTAAGACCAAGTGATAGACCACAAACGGCCTTAACAACCACGTTTGAGTAGGCTTCCCAGGCCCCTGAAGTAGTATTTCTTGCCTTTCTCCGATAATACGTAGTTTGCATTATTCCCGAGGGGGGGGCATAGGTTGCTGAAGTTGCTCCTGTAATATTGGTCCAGGTCAGACCGTCGATGCTTAAGTCCCATCCATAACCGGGACTTGGACTTCCGGAAGAAACTGTTGCTGCAGAGGTTGATGTAATGGTGGCGGGTTTATAGCCGGAAACACCCGTTTGATTACCGGCAATTACACCCGGGCTTGTAATGGCCCCATAAGCGGAGGGGCTTATTCCATACAAAAAATACACCAACAGAAAAAGAGTCGGAAAAGACCTCTCTCTAAAGGATTTATAGAAAATTAAAGAAAATATTTTTAGTAAAAATGACACCTATCTTTGTACATTCTTTTGGATTGCTCTCGTAATTACCTGTGGTTTAGTGAGAACCGGACCGGGTATTAGTGACGTACCCGGGCTTTTACACATAATCAAAGGTGCAGTCGCAAATGTTATGCCAAAGGGCAGGGTATATTAATTTATATCTTCGTCAATATTGGATTTTTCAGAAATATGGCCTGCTTTAATCACTTTTTCTGTCTCTTTTTTCAGGATTTGATAAAACGAAGAAAGTTATGGATGATAAACGTAATACTATATATAGTAAACGTCAATTATCTGTTGATACTCAGTAGGTTAGAATTTGTAAGCCAGAGAAAATACGGTTTGATTTTTGAGTAGAGGGTTGGCGGCGTTTGAAATACCCAGAGAAGCTCTTTTAAAGTCGATGGTCAGTCCTACACCGTACCCCGAAAAAATATGGCTTTCATTACTGTTTAAGGACCTGCCGAAGTTGTTACTCACGGTCAGGTAAATGTTCTCTCTGAAAAATATATCGGCTCCCAAAGCCAGGTGACTGAATGCCTTTCGGCCACTTGTTAATTTTTCCTTATTTTCTGATGACCAGTCACTTAACTGATCCAGGACAATGTGAAACCTCGCCGGCATAAACTGGGGCTTGATGCTCATGCCTACCAGAAGGTTGAAGGGCAGTTGGTTTTCAATAAAAGGGCTCCTGCTCAGACTGAAGCCGATATTTCGGGCTACCAGGCTTAAGTGTATTCCTTTTTCTGGGATCATATACGTACCGCCGCAGTCCAGGGCTACAGCTGAGGACCAGTATCCGGCAAAAAGCGAATTGACCAGCCTCAGATTAGCTCCGAAACTGATTCTTTCGATGCTTTTAGCCACCCCGATACCCAGATCATAGTTGCCTACGCTGAATTGCCCGGTTACATTACCGATATCGTCGGTCTGAACGAATTTTCCGAAATTCAGGGCCCTGGCAAAAACGCCTGCCGTATAGCTTTTCTTTCCGGGCAATACGTAGGAAAGCGAATTGTAATGGCCTGAGAAATAAGGTGAATACGATACCGAAAGCTGATTTTTCAGTGTGCTGTCAAGCAGGGCCGGGTTCTGAAGAAAACTGAGGCCGTCACGTTTCGAATAAGAAATCAGGTTTCCGCCCGCTGCATTGGCGTGGGCTGAGGGAGCCACTTCTGTAAAGGCAAACGGACTCTGGGCCATGCCACAGGAAATAGCAAGACTAAAGCAGATAACCCAGTTTAAAGCCAATCGTGGCACTGACATACGGTGTCGTTTGATTTGCGGGAGCGAAAGTTGCAAAAGTACGCATTGGGCTCCGGCCAAGAAAATCATCAGACCTTTTATTCTGATAATTGTACCGGTTATCAACGACCCTGAACCCCAAACCAATATGCACATCCATTAAAAGCCTGCGTTTTTTTTCTACAAAGCTGTCCAGGACATAAAATTGCCTTCCGAATTTGAAGTGACTTCCTCCGACGGTTTTACGGACTATCCCGTCGACATATTCCCAGTATTGCGGTGCACCGTTGATGGGTTCACGGCCAATGTTGATTTCTTCTTTCTTAAAAACGGTTTTGTAGAACAATTCCACGCCTATATAAGAGCCTTCGGGAAGGGTAGAAAGGCTGCGGCTGCTGTATTTCCTGTATTCTGTCCTGGCTTTGATGACATGAAAACCTCTTAACTCATTGTTGTTCTGCCCCATCAGCAGGTTAAAGTCCGTGTTGCCATACCCGGCTTCCAGCTGAAAAGATTTGTCTTTCCTGAAAAACTGCTCGTAAGCCACATTAAAGCTGTTGTCAAAATCAAACAGGGAAAGGGGATTGGTTTTAAGGACACGGATCCGGGTGCTGTCTCCATGAGCGACGGCGTTTGTAAAGCACAAAAAGGAAATGAAAACGACGGATATATATTTCATGTATGTGATATTAGAAACAGGGATTATTTTGAAACCGGAATTTTGCTGTACAATTCAAAATTCCCTTTCTGATCAAAACCGTACTGGTAAATGCCGTCTTCTCCGGTGATGATCAGGGATTCTTCCAGCGGGATGACGTCAAATGACTTGATATCATACTTGAAATCAATCATTTTCAGGTCGGCCGGATTGGTTCTGTCAAAGATCTTGAACCCGCTTGCTCCTTCGCACAGGAAGAGGTATTTAGCGGTTACCCCCAATCCATGGGGATTGAGCATAGGGTAGGAGACCAGGAACTGCGGAGAGGCCAGCTGGGCAATGTTAAGCACATCCAGCTGATTTTGTCCGCGGGTGCAGGGGGTGCCTTTGCGGAGGGTAACATAGGCATAGTCACCGGCAGCCACCACAGGGTCACAGCTCGCAAAGTGCTGATAAACAGACACCTGGTTCGGTTTAGAAGGCGTAGAAAGTCCAAAGATGTACATGCCTGTCCTCGTACCCACCAGCAGGTGGTTTTTGAACGGGAAGATGGTTTCGGCAAAAGCATTGATCTTCACTTCTCCGCTTGGAATCGGGTCAGTAGGATTGGAGATGTTAAAACTCTTCAGATTATTGCTGTTGACGATGTACAGGTAGTCATTGGTGATGGTAAACCTGGCCAGTGAGCCTCCGGTACCGGCTGTTGGCGTGTTTGACTCTCCTTTAAAAGAAAAATCACCTTTGCAGGCCACCGCCGAGCAGGCTATCCATAGTAATATTAGTTTTTTCATTGGCTTCAGCGGTAACATTTAGGATTTTCAAGTTCAACAAACTCCCAGCTTACCACATAGCCTTTGGTGGAATCCGGACATTCAAATTTCACATTCTCATACGGCGGATACTTGGGATATGGCAAAACGCCTTCAATCCTCTTGAGTATCTTGATGCTTTTGGGATCAGAGATGTCGATGGCCACGAGGTCTAGGCCGTTGTCAGCGTAAATGATATGGCCTTTGATGGCCATGTCTATGTTGCCGGGAATGTTGATAAATCGTTCTGCTTTGGGGTTTTTCTGATCAAAATTATTGATCACGTGGATACCTGCATTTGGCTCTACGACATACAGATAACCATCTTTTACGTATATTTTACCTGATTGCCTGATCGGCCTTGCGTCTGTCAGCGATACCTTGCGGATGGTCTCATAAGAGCTGTATATGGGCTTATAACCCATTACTTTACCTTCATAATCCTTGCCTTCTTCAGTATAGCAGGCATTGAGGAGGATAACGGAAAGTAATATGAAAAGTATGGAAATTTTTTTCATCTGGTTTACTTTGGTTTCAAACATGTCCGGGACTAATCGTAAGACTCAACTGATGGTTCAAAGGTTGGAATGCTTTATGCAATTTAATAACTTTTGGCGATGTAACGCGGTGTTGTTTAGAGCGGGCCGGGGGATTTTTGTTATTTGGGAATCAAATACGGATTCCAACTGGGTCAAATGTTGGTTTTGTAGCCGGGAAACCGGCTATCCGGTCAATTCCGCCGCGACGGGTCGAACACAGCTCTATTCCCTCACATTCATTCTGATATTTCCATAAAGCAAAAAGGTAATATTGAACAACCATATTATTCCTGGTCATTCAATATTACCTCTTCATTTTCTTTGATTTTTATCAGATCACGTCAAAAAGATCCGAGACCGGAAGCATTTTTGATTTGGTAAAGCCTTCTCCGTATTTAACACCGATTTTGTGGCCCATTTCCTGGGAACGGGATTCTATAAAGCCCAGAAAATCAGGGGTTGTCAGGTAACTTTCAGGCTCGTTGCTGTTCGGGTCATAAAACTGGCTCCTGAACGCCCTGATAGCGGCCTCTTTAACCGGCCAGTAGGGGGTAATGTCGATAACAAAATCAGGTTCAATGTACCTGTCCTGGATATAATGAAAAACAGATTTTGGTCTCCAGGCAGCCTGACTTTCTCCTGACTCATCAAAAGTATGGATCATCCTCAGACCTGAAAGAAAGCAAGCCTGGTCGGCGAGATCAGAAGCTTTGCCATGATCCGGATGACGGTCTTCGATGGCGTTGGCTATCACGATATCCGGCTGGTATTTACGGATGATTTCCACGAGTTTAAGCTGATGGTCTTCATCGTTTTTGAAAAAACCATCCCTGAATTTCATGTTGTCACGACTCGACAATTGCAGGATTTCTGCCGCTGCGGCCGATTCCCGAAGTCTTATTTCTGCGGTTCCGCGGGTTCCCAGTTCACCCTGGGTAAAATCCACGATCCCGACTTTTTTTCCCATGGCAATATGCCTGGCGATGGTTCCGGCGACACTCAGCTCTGCATCATCAGGGTGAGCGGCCATGACCAGGATGTCTAATTTTAGGGACATATTATTTGACTCTGAGCCTGAGCCCGACGTATAATTTTTTGTAAGAACTGATTTTATTCAGACGGCAGATTTCAGAAATAGAAGTACCGTATTTTCTGGCAATTTCTGTAAGATTCTGACCGGATTTGACAATGTGCCACACTTTTTTCTGAACATATTTCGGAGCTTCTTCTTCCTCTTCTCCTTCGTCAAACTCTGCCTGGTTAGGATCGGTAGTAGCTACCGGTCTTGAGGCACCGCCTCTCAGATAGTCATACACTTTAGAAGTCAGCATGAACTCCTGTGATTTGATCTGTGCCTTGTCATTGGTTTTGAAATCGTAGATGTTCTCAGCATCAAAAGGGTTGCCTTCATACCGGGTCTCAAAATGCAGGTGAGAACCTGAGCTTCTTCCTGTATTTCCACCTTTTCCAAGCTCATCACCTGCTTTTACGATAGTGTTAGGTTCGAAATTGATTTTAGATAAGTGGCCGTAAAGTGTTTCAAGTCCGTTGTAATGTCTTACCATCACAGTTCTTCCGAAACCGGAATGAGACCCCGCAATCCTCACGATCCCGTCAAAAGCGGCATAAACAGGGTCACCTGTTTCCAGGTCAATGTCCGTTCCCTTGTGCCATCTTCTCCATCTCCATCCGAAGTGGGACGTCAGCCTGGTTTTATCTAATGGAGAAGCCCAGTTACGGCCTTCCGAAATATCATACAATTTAAGATTCACGACATCTTCAAATTCCTTTGGATTGATACCGTAAGGATTGATCGACCGGGTGTCCCAGACAGAAAAATAACTGGCAATTTTCACCATTTCGTCACTTCCCTGGAACTGGGCCTCTTCCTCAATTTCGACAATGGTCAGTTCACCTTCGTCAATAGAAGAAGTATCTTCATGAATCGTCTTGTTCAGCTGCTTGATCGGCTCTATTTTGATGACGTCGCCACCTTTGGCATTCGGATCGGTTTTACCATTGCCCTGAACCTTTTGATTTTGATTTTCAAAACTGTTGGCAAATCTCAGTTTAGGCTCTTCTTCAAAAGTAAAATCGAATTCACTTTTGGCTTCACCGGTACTTTTCTGATCTTTACTGTTGGTTTTTCCTGCCGGAATTTTCGGGGTTTTAACAATCTTCCCTTTTTCTTTCTGAGCCCATGCTCCTGTTCCTACACACCCTACGAGGCAGAAAATCAAGATTAAGTTTTTCATCAATAGTAAGTGATTAAATGTTTGATGACTTCATAAATGTATAAAATTATCCGGAAAATTTCCGGATTTATTCCTGTTCAGCCAGATATCTTTCCGCATCCAGGGCGGCCATACAGCCTGTTCCTGCAGCGGTAATCGCCTGACGGTAGATTTTGTCCTGGGCATCGCCGCTGGCAAAAACACCTTCAATGTTGGTTTTGGTACTTCCTTTTTCTACAATAATATAACCCGCCTCATCCAGCTCAAGGAAATCTTTGAAAATACCGGTGTTAGGTTCGTGACCGATCGCCACAAAAAATCCGGTTACCGGGATGATCGTTTCTTCACCACTTACCGTATTTTTAACCTTCACACTGTCTACCCCGTGTTCACCCAGAACCTCTACGGTTTCTGTATTGAACATGATTTCAATGTTTGGTGTATGCATTACTCTCTTCTGCATGATCACAGAAGCCCTGAATTCATCTCTTCTGACCAGCATCGTCACTTTTCTGCAAAGTTTCGATAAGTAGTGAGCTTCCTCACAGGCAGTATCTCCGGCACCTACGATGGCCACATCCTGACCTCTGTAGAAGAAACCGTCACAAACAGCACAGGCTGAAACCCCCATACCGTTAAGTCTCTGCTCTGAAGGCAATCCCAGCCATTTGGCTGAGGCACCTGTCGAAATGATCACCACTTTAGCCGTAATTTCATGCTTTTCGTCGATGATCACCTTGTGGCTCAATGGTGTTGAAAAATCAACACCCGTAGCCATGCCATATCTGTTATCCAAACCGAATCTTTCGGCCTGTTTTCTTAAGTCTTCCATCATTTCAGGGCCCTGAATACCATCAGGATAACCCGGAAAGTTCTCTACATCGTTGGTGATTGTTAATTGTCCGCCCGGTTGTCCTCCCTGGTACATAACCGGGGTTAAACCTGCTCTTGCTGCGTAAATTGCAGCTGTGTAACCTGCTGGTCCTGAACCTAATATCAATACCTCTACTTGTTCCTGTGTCATTTTATAAATTCTCTGTTTCTTTATATAATCAAATTTCGAGGCACAAAGTTCGTCAAAAACAAGCTCTAAACCAAAGATATGACAAAGTCCTGCCCTACAATTCGATATTTGAAGCTGGCGGGCTTTTCAGAGATATAGTTTTAACGGAAAAAGTAAAAGAAAATTTTAGAGACTCCTTGAATTAGTGCAATTTGCCGGAGAACGGAAAAAGGAAAAGGAAGAAATCCAGGGGAAATAAAATCACAGGAATTTCAGCTCTATGCGGCGGTTGAGCTGACGGTTTTCTTCCGAATCGTTTTTAACCAGGGGTTTGGTTTCTCCAAAACCTGTGGCAATGAGGCGTTCTGCCCCTACGCCCTTGGTTTGCAGATATTTAATCACCGACTGGGCCCTCATCCTCGATAGGTTCAGGTTGTCGGTCTCATTCCCGATGTCGTCGGTATGTCCTGAGATTTCGATTTTGACTGAAGCATTCTTTTTGAGCAGCTCGGTCAGTTTTTCCAGCTCAGGAATCGATTCATCTCTCAATACAGAAGAACCACTGTCAAAAAAGATATTGTTGAGGACTTCCGTCAGTTCTTTTTCAATCTTGTCAAGTTCCACATTCAGCAGCTTACCTTCCCAGTCTTCGTCTTTGGAAAACTTAAATCTCAGGCTTTTGAACAGATAATCAGGAGTGGACACATATATGCCGTATTCACCCTCACTTGGCAAAACAGCCATGTAATCACCGGTTACCGGATCAGACAAAAACGTAGAGACTTTTTCGTTGGTTTTCAGGTTAACCAGCTCTATATTGGAATAAAGCGGCTTCTGGGTCTTTCTATCTGTGATATAACCTTTGAGATAATGAATTTTATTGATCTGGACAGACAGTTGCTCCGGGATCGAAAATTCAAATAATTTCACGCTACCTGTTTTGTCTACCGAATAATAGGCTTTTTTACCGTCGGCTGTGACAAAAAGGGCCAGTTCATCATCCGCAGTATTGATCGGGTAGCCCAGGTTAACAGGCTCGCCGATGACGTCTTTCTGGGTGGTAGCCAGGTAGATGTCAAATTTTCCCATGCCTTCCCGGCCGTTGGAAGAGAAAAAGAAGGAGTAGCCGTTGGCATGAATGAACGGGGAAACCTCATCCTGACTGGTATTGATTTTCGGGCCGAGGTTCACAGAGGTTTTCCAGGTGCCGTCGGGTTTTAACTCACTCATCCAGATGTCTTTACGGCCAAATCCTCCGGGTCTTTCTGAGGCAAAATACAGTTTATTGCCGTCCGACGAAAGGCTGGGCTGGGAATCCCAGCTTCTGGAATTGACCGCCGGACCCAGGTTAGTCGGGGTAGACCAGCTGTCACCGGTTCTCCGGGTGATAAAAAGATCGCAACTTCCGAGCGACTCCCTGCCTTCGCAGGACGTGAACACCATGATTTTCCCGTCTGCCGAAATGGTACACGTCCCTTCATTATAAGGCGTATTGATCTGTTCTGAGATACTTTTGGGCGATACCCAGCCTTCTTTTTTGAGTTCTGAGTAATAAATATTCTCATCGGTCTGCTCGTCGCGGGCTGTAAAAAAAATGGTACTGTTATCAGCCGTGAACACCGGGAAATACTGCTTTGATTTGAAATTAAGCACTTCAGGCAGCACCTGCGGCTTGATATTCAGCGGATTGGCAATAGCCTGAATCCCGAATTCACAGGTTCTTAACTGCCTCGTAAGTTGCTGATAAACAATGGAATTCTTATTCGTATTCTGCAGTGAAACGTTGAGATATTTTTTTGCCTTTTCAAACTCATGGTTTTCAAGGGCCCTGGAACCCAGATAGGTGAATGCCAGGGTGTAAGCTTTATTGGCAGAGTCTTTTTCGATGACTCTCCTGTAATAATGGCTGGCATTGGCCACATCTCTTTTAGATTCATAAATCTGACCCATCCTGAAATACACTTCGGTGATGGAAGAATCCTTTCCCAGGTATTTTTTGAAATTATCCAGGGCTGAATCATAGTCGCGGTTCATGAAATCAGCCTTCCCTTTTTCAAATAAAGCAAGGGCTTTTTTATCCTGGGCCATCAGCGAACCGGACAGAAACAGGACAGCAAAAAAGAAAATGACGCTTTTGTTTATCATGGGTAAAAAGAACGTAATCCATCAACGTTCAAAATTTGCATTTATTTTTGGTAAAAGCTATTAGCTGTTTACAGATTTTGATTTGAGATGATATTGCCACGTCGTGCGTATCCTCTCAAATAAAGAAGCCCGGGCCGCGTTCCCGGTAAGCTCTGAAGACAACGGGCAAGGAGCGGAGATGATGCCAGATTTGATTTTTAAAGACATAAACCATAAAGCTAATGGCTGACAGCTATTAAGGTAAAAAACGAAGATTTAAGCATAAAGGCTCTTCCATGTTGGCATGGTGGAATTTAAATAGTACAAGAAAATAAAGTTAAAAGCCAAAAAATAGGCCGCTTTTAAGCTATCTTTATTTACCTTCGCAAAAAAGATCATGATGTCGAATAAAACGCTTGCCCTGATGGTATTTCTGCTGAGTACGGTGTCGTCCTATGCTCAGTTAGACAGTACAAATCTGCCGATCTTCATCCTGGATACCCAGGGACAAGCCATCATTGATGATCCCAAAACCATGACCAGGCTGAAGGTAATCCACAACAAAAACGGTAAATACAATAAGCCTGGAGATGCCCCGAATGAGTATGACGGCTTTGCCGGATTTGAATACAGAGGTTCCAGTTCCCAGGATTTTCCGAAAAAACCTTTCGGATTTGAACTTTGGGATGAACGGGAGAATGACATCAAAGCGGGGTTTTTCGGGATGCCCAAAGAAAGCGACTGGATCTTATATCCTTCCTATAATGAGAAAAGCCTGATGCACAATACCCTGACCATGCGGATTGCCCGTAAAATGGGCATGTATGCCAGCAGGACGCAGTATGTGGAGGTGATCGTAAACGGCTCTTATGAAGGGGTTTATGTCCTGATGGAAAAAATAAAGAGAGACAAAGACCGCGTCAATATCACCAAACTGGAGCCAACGTCGACTTCAGGGGATGATCTTACCGGCGGCTATATCATCAAAATCGATAAAAACACGGGCACAAACCTCGGGACCTGGGAGTCTAAATATCCCAACCCGGGTAATGTCAGGAATTTCTCGGCTTTCTTTTATGAAGCCCCGAAAGAAATCACCGAACTGCAAAAGACTTACATCCGCGATTATGTCGGCAAGTTTGAGGACGTCATGTTTTCCAAAGATTTTGCAGACCCCACAGCCGGTTATGCCAAATACATCGATGTGAAATCTTTTTATATGATGTTTATTCTCAATGAGTTTTCAAAAAATGTGGATGGTTACAGGATCAGCACTTTCCTGTATAAAGATAAAGACAGTAAAGGCGGGAAACTGACCATGGGTCCGCCGTGGGACTATGACATTGCCTATGGAAATGCGGAATATTGTGAGGGCTGGAGAAGCGAGCTTTTTGCTTTCCGTTACAATGATATTTGCCCCAAAGACACCTGGCTGGTGCCTTTCTGGTGGGAAAGACTGATCTCCGATCCGGTATTTGTGGGACAGATGAGGGCTGAATACTTCAAACTTCGCGAATCCGGCGGTATCCTGGATTATGCTTCGATAGTAAAGGAAATTGATCAGATGGCGGCCGAAATCAATGAGGCACAGAAGAGAAATTTTAAAAAATGGCCAGTTCTCGGTAAATACACCTGGCCGAGTCCGCAACCGGTTCCGGCCACCTGGGAGCTGGAAGTAAAGGAATTAAAAGACTGGATTCAGGCAAGACTGACCTGGCTGGACAAAAACCTCCCGGCACAATACACCGCTTTGGAAAACTCTTCGCCAAAAGTGGATCTTACGGCTTATCCCAACCCGTTCCTGGATACCATCAGCCTGAGATTTACTTCAGAAAAAGAAGGGAACGCCCCGTTGGAGTTTTTCGATCTGCAGGGTAAAATGATCTTTAAAAAAGAACTGGACGTGAAAGCGGGGGATAACCTCTTCAACATTGAAGTGCCCGGAAGCTTTGAACTCAATGGCCCTCATATACTCAAATTGACTACACCTGAAGGAGAAACTGTCACCAAAAAACTCGTCAAAGGATCATGATCTTGTGGTCAATCCCGTCTTCAACATAATCATAGCCCGTGCTTTTGAAACCGAAACCGTTGTAGAATTTTTCGAGATAGGCCTGTGCCCCGATCTTGATGGTTTTCGGACCGAACAATTCGAGCGTCTTCTGAATCGAATATTCCATCAGTTGTTTGCCGTAACCAAGCCCCCGGGCGTCTGGGTCAGATACTACTCTGCCAATAGACAGGAAGCCTTCATAAGAGACATTCTCATCAAAAATACGGGTATAAGCGGCTATTTTACCGGCTTCATCAAAGCCAAGGCAGTGCATTGCATACTGATCTTTACCGTCAGCATCCAGGAAAGGGCAGTTTTGTTCCACAATAAAAACCCGCTGCCGGAGGGCCAGTACCTCGTATAATTCCTGCAGGGAAAGCTCCTGGAATGATTTGCAGACAAAATGAAGATCAGACATGATGATGTTGTTTAAAGAAAACAGGACAGTAATCTGAGCCTGATTTGAAATGTAAGCCCTTAAAGTGTACAGAAATCGTAATCTGACTCATTAAAAATATTAATTTTGCGTCAAATTCAGAATCTGAAAACATGATTATTGATATACATTCCCATCAGAGGGATCATGCTGCGAATATAAAAAAACATTTCAACATTATAATTCCGCAGGAAGAAACTGAAGACATTGAGCTTGATGCAGCCGCTGTTTATTCTGCGGGGATACATCCCTGGTACATTGCAGAAACCGGTTTTAAGGACCAGTTGGGCTGGCTGAGGCAGCTGGCTAAAGATGAACGGGTCAGGATGATCGGGGAGTGCGGCATAGACAAGCTCAAAGGGCCGTCGCTCGGTATCCAGGAAGAGGTTTTCATCAGGCAGATCAGGATAGCGGAGGAATTTCGCAAGCCGGTCATTGTCCATTGTGTGAGGGCTTTTAATGAGATGATATCCATCAAAAAGGTGGTCAGACCCAAGGTGCCGGTGATCATTCACGGCTATCAGAAAAAGCAGGAATTGGGTTTACAGCTGATCGAAAAAGGCTTTTATCTATCGTTGGGAGCAGATTTACTCCGGGATGAAAGCCAGGCCGGACAGCTTCTAAAACAAATGGACCTGTCGAAGCTATTTCTTGAAACAGATGACAGCGAAGCAGATATTGTTTCCATTTACCGGAAAGCATCAGAGATTTTAGCGATGCCACTGCACGAACTGGAAGAATTGATTTATGAAAATTATTTGGGATTATATATTGAATAGAAAATGAGCGATTTGAAGTGGCTCTCCAGAACGGAGCTGTTGATCGGAAACGAAAAAATAAACAAATTACAGCAATCCCAAGTCCTGATTGTAGGTTTGGGAGGCGTGGGTTCATTTGCAGCAGAATACATCTGCAGGTCAGGGGTAGGGCAAATGACGATCGTAGAC
>Ga0247738_10000617_pt1 | contig 13225 bp, 11 predicted proteins | sample UWRJL013104B2_FD_180936 | JGI IMG/M metagenome (GOLD analysis project Ga0247738, IMG submission 180936) | Plant litter microbial communities from Arlington Agricultural Research Station in Wisconsin, United States - UWRJ-L013-104B-2 | ecosystem: Environmental > Terrestrial > Plant litter >...
CGCCGTGTCGCCGCCCGCGACGGAGAAGGCGAAGGGAAAGTTGGAGGCCGAGAACACCGCGACCGCGCCGAGCGGTATCAGGTAGCGGCGGATCTCCGGTTGCGGGGGTGCCGCGAGCGGCTGTGCGGAGTCGATGGTCACCTCGAGGTACGAGCCCTCCTCAGCGACGTCGGCGAACATCCGCAGCTGGCCCGTGGTGCGCAGCACCTCACCGCCGAGCCGGGCCGTGCCGAGGTGGGTCTCGCGGTCGGCGACGGCCACGAGCGCGTCACGCTCCGCCTCGAGCGCACCGGCCACCGCGCGCAGCCAGGCCGCCCGGTCGGCGCGCGTCGCCCCGTCGAGCAGGTCGGCGGTCATGCGAGCACCACCGGCACGTCGTCCGACCCCGCTGAGCCCAGGTCGAAGAGCGCGGAACCACCCGCGCCGGTGACGCGGTAGGTGCCGGCGAAGCCCTGCACGTGGAGGGCGCCGTCGGCGTCCGTCGTGACGGACCCGGGCGCGTGCCACCACTCCCCGCGCACGAGCGCGTGCAGGGCGTCGTACGCGGGCTTGCGGGAGCCGTCGAGGCGCAGCAGCCCGGAAGGGGCGCCCAGCCACGCGCCCCTGTCGCCGAGCCCCCAGTAGGTGAGGGACTCGACGGCGGGGTGCGCGACGACGTTGCGGTAGTGGCGCACGATCTCCGCCGCCTGCCGCGCCTCGCCCTCCTCGGTCGAGGGCCACGAGTCGACCACGTAGTCGTTGAGGTCGACGACCTCCTTCGGCATGAGGTCGCCGGAGAGCAGCGTCGTCTCGGTCAGCTGAAGCGGCAGCCCGAAGCGCGTGAACCGCTCGATGATCTCGGCGATGCGGTCGTCGCCGCGGTACCCCTGGTGCATGTGGGTCTGCAGCCCGAGGGCGTCGATCCGCACGCCCGCGTCGAGGCAGTCGTCGATGAGGCGCTCGTAGTCGGCTGACAGGTCGAAATCGTTGAGCACGAGCCGGGCATCCGGGTTCGCCTCCCTCGCCACCTCGAACGCCATCGCGACCATGCCCACGCGGCCCTTGCGCTGGGCCAGGCGCGTCACGGCGTTGGCCTCCGCGGTGAACACGGGCAGGATCACGGCCTCGTTGATCGCGTCCCACAGGCCGATCGTGCCCCTGAAGTCGGTGACGATGCTCGTGATGTGCTGCCGGATCGCGGCCTCGACACCGGCATCGTCGAGCTCGGCGAGCCAGTGCGGCGTGAGGGTGTGCCAGAGCAGCGGATGCCCCTTCACGGTCACGCCGCGGGCGACGAACCACTCCGCCGTCGCGAGGAGCCGCGCCGTCTCGGGCCGCCCGCGCTTCGGCTCGAACCCGCGCCAGTAGAACGGGAGCGTGACGAGGTTGAAGAGCTCGAGCCAGTCGGCGGCGAGAGCCTCCGGATCGGCCGGCAGCTCACCGCCGAAGAACTCGATGGCGCGCCCGCCCTTACCGGCGGGCGCGCCACCAAGCCACTCGATGAAGTCGAATCCGATGTTGCCGAATCCGAACTCGTGGCTGACCTGCTCGACCGTCACGGATTCACGGTCGAGCGGCCTGCCGTCGGGGCCGGCGACCACGACGCGCGCGGTGACGGTGCGATCAGCCACGGGCCACCTCCAGGATCGACGCCGTGCTGATGCGCGCGTCGTCCGTGGTCACGACGTGCACGGGGCCGACCACTTCGGTGACGCCCTCCACGACGCGCACCGAGCTCGTGCCCACCCACACCTCCACCGTGCCGGGCTCGACGGTGCGCAGGATCTTGCGGTCCGCCGCGGCGAGGCGCGCCGTGGGGATGCGCAGGCCCACGCGGGCCGTCTGCCCTGCGTCGAGCGACAGGCGGTGGTAGGCGACGAGCTGCGCCACGGGGCGCGTCGTCGACCCGACGATGTCGCGCACGTAGACCTGCACGACCTCGTCACCGGAGCGCTCCCCCGTGTTCTGCACGGTCACGTCCACCTCGAGCACGCCGTCGGTGGCGGTCTCGGCCGTGACCGTCAGGTCGCTGTAGGCGAAGGTCGTGTACGAGAGGCCGTGACCGAACTCGCGCACGGGCCGGCTCGAGATGTTCGTTACGTCGGAGTCGCCGCCGAGCGCGGGGTGCAGGTAGCTGAACGGCTCACTGCCCGCTCCGCGCGGCAGGGAGACCGGCAGCCGCCCCGAGGGGTTGACCTCGCCCGTGAGCACACGGCCGAGGGCGACTCCCCCCTCCTCGCCCGGGAAGAACGACTGCACGATTGCCGCGCACCGGTCGATGGCCCAGTCGAGGGCGTAGGGGCGGCCCGTGAGCAGGACGAGCACGACGGGCGTCCCCGTCTCGAGAACCGCCTCCACGAGCTCGCGCTGCACGCCGGGGAGGTCGAGGTTGTCGCGGTCGCACCCCTCGCCGACGGTGCCGCGGCCGAACAGCCCGGCCTGGTCGCCCACGACGAGCACCGCGACCTCGGATGCGCGTGCGAGGGCGACGGCCTCGGCGATGCCGCTGAGGTCGGCGGTGTCGACTTCGCATCCCTCCGCATAGCCGAGGTTGACGCCGGCCGCCCCCATGGCCTCGAGCACGGTGGGGGCGATCATGCGCGATTCGACGCCGGGCCGCTGCGACAGGATGTGGTTGACGAACGAGTAGCAGCCGAAGAGGGCGGGCAGCCGGTGGGCGTTGGGCCCGATGACGGCGACGCGCGAGCCGCGCGCGAGGGGTAGCGCGCCGTCGTTGGAGACGAGCACGACCGACTCCTCGGCGAGGCGGCGGGCCACCTCGCGGTGGCGGGGCGAGTCGAGCTCCACGCCGCGCGGGGCCGGGCCGTCGAAGCGCTCGTCGAGCAGTCCGAGCTGTTCCTTCTGGCGGAGCAGGCGGGTGACGGCGCGGTCCACGAGGGCGATGTCGACGCGGCCCGCGCGGACCGCCTCGGCGAGCGGCGCGAGGAAGGCATCGCCGTTGGGCAGCTCGACGTCGACGCCGGCCTGCAGTGCCTGGCCGGCCGCGTCACCGAGGTCGGTGGCGATGCCGTGCAGGGTCTTGAGGAACGCGACCCCGAAGTAGTCGGCGACCACGACGCCGTCGAAGCCCCAGCGATGGCGGAGCACGCCCGTGAGCAGCTCCTCGTTCGCGGCCATGGGCACGCCGTCGACCTCGTTGTACGAGTGCATGACGGAGCGGACGCCGCCGTCGCGCACGGCCATCTCGAAGGGCACGAAGAACACGTCCTCGAGCTCGCGGCGCCCCGCGTGCACGGGCGCGAAGTTGCGGCCGGCCTGGGAGCCCGAGTAGCCGACGAAGTGCTTGAGCGTCGCGTGGACGCCCGCCCCCTGCAGCCCGCGCACGTAGGCGGTGCCCACGGTGCCCACGAGATACGGGTCCTCGGCGATGCACTCCTCGACGCGCCCCCAGCGGGGATCGCGCACGACGTCGAGCACAGGCGCGAGGCCCTGGTGGATGCCGAGCTCGCGCATCGTGTCGCCGATGAGCCCCGCCATCTCCTCGACGAGCTGCGGGTCGAACGAGGCGCCCCACGAGAGCGGTGCGGGGAACGTCGCCGCGCCCCACGCCGACAGGCCCGTGAGGCACTCCTCGTGCACGAGGGCCGGGATGCCCAGCCGCGTGCCCTGCACGAGCGCGCGCTGGCGCGCCCACAGCCACTCCGCGCGCTCGTCCGGGTCGACCGGCCACGCCCCGTACACGCGCGTGAGATGGCCGATGCCGTCGGTGAGGGCGTCGTCGATCGACGCCCTCGTGCCCGTGTGCTCGCCCTGCAGGGGGGCGACGGCCTCGGCGACGTCGTCGCCCTGCCAGTACCCGACGAGCTGCGCGAGCTTCTCGTCGAGGGTCATCGACTCGATCAGCCGGAGCACGCGCTCCGAGGCGATCTCGGCACCCGAGGTCATCGAGCGCCTCTGGCGCCCGGGTACCAGTCGTCGAGGGTGTTCTCGTTGATCGCGATGAACACGTCGTCGGGGCGCACGCCCTCGGCCTCCAGGTGGCGGGCGATGGCCTCGAACGCCCTGACCTTCGTCGCGGCGTCGTACATCTTCACCATGAGGATGCGCACGTAGACGACATCGCGGCGATCGCCCCCGAGGTAGTGGGGGTCGGCGATGATGTGGTCGGCGGGCAGCGGGTGGATGACCTGGAATCGGTCATCCACGTCCATGCCGAGGCCCTCGACGAGCCCGGCGTTCACCGCATCGGCGTACGCGTGCCGCTTCTGCACGGCAACGGTGTCGGCAACTTCAATCGTGACGAGTGGCATCAGGCCCATGTCTCCTTGTTCGTGCGCACATCGGCGCCGGTTCGAGCTGACTCTTCGATAGCGAGTCCCAATAGATGGTCTTGGCAGGCGTCCGCGAGCGAGTACGGCTCCGGGCCTTCTGATCGGGCCCAGAGGCCGGTCTCCCGGAGGAAGGACGCCACGGCGATGTCGTCCTCGGAGAGGCGGGTTCCCACCCACGGGTTCTCGTAGACGATGCGGCCCTCGAACGACGCGGAGACGAGCTCGTTGCCCTCGAGGTTCATGTCGACGCCCGTGCGGCGGTAGGACAGCGGCGAGATCACGACGCCCTGCGCCGTCAGTCGGGTGACCGAGTCGTCGACGATCTCACCGAGCGACCCGCGGATGACGATGCGGCGCGCGAGCAGGGGGTTCCACCACTGGTTGTCGACGAAGTCGTAGAGCCCCATGCGGCCATCGCCGAAGTCGAGCGTGGCGATCGTCGTGGTGCGCGGCTCGGGCTTCGGGTCGGTGACCCAGCCGTCGAAGGTGAGCGGGTCGGCCTGGGGCGCGGTGAACGTGCGCGCACTGACCACGGTCTCGTCGAAGCCAGCGCTCAGGAACGAGCGCATGATCGACGTGGCGTGGTACAGGTGCGTCGACGCCACCTCCACGGCCGTCGGGGTGCCGATGGCACCCGCGCGCACGGCGGCGAGACGGGCGGCGTGGCGCGGCATGAGCATGTACTGCTCGGCCACCTGCACGCGGCCGGATGCTCCGACCGCCGCCCACAGCTCGCGAAGCCCCTCGGCGGTCGGAGCTGGCGGGGTCTCGGCGAGCACGAACGCGCCCTTCTCGACGAGCTCGGTGACGACGCCCGGCATCGACGGCCACGACACGGCGGCGATCACGAACTCCGGCGCGTGGGCGAGGGCCTCATCGAGGGTGCGGACGGTGGGAACGCCCCACGCCTTCGTGATCCGCTCGGCAGCGGCATCCGAGCGGACGACGACCGCAACGGCCTCGAACTGCTCGGGCGCGGCCCTGGCCACGCGGAGGTAGAACTCAGACCGCCAGCCGGTACCGACAACCGCGAATCTCATGGGATTAGACACGTACTACGCCTTTCGTTGCTGCAAAGAAGGTGCCCGGCAGCGTGCCGGTCACACCTGGCTCATCCCGCCGTCGACGACCAGTTCGGCCCCCGCGACGAAACTGGACTCGTGGCTTGCGAGGAAGAGCACCGCCGCCGCGACCTCCTCCGGTCGACCGATCCGCCCGACGGGCACCATGTCAGCCACCGCCTGCTCGACCGCCTTCGAGTGGCCCGTGAACTGGGCGAACCCGTCGGTGTCGATGGGCCCTGGGCTCACCGCGTTCGCACGGATGCCCCGGCCGCGGAGCTCGGACGTGAGGGTGCGCGCGAGCGAGCGCACCGCCGCCTTGGTCGCGTTGTACACGGCGTGCCCCGGGCCGCCGTTCAGGCCCGCGATCGACGACAGCAGGACGATCCGGCCGCCGTCGCCCATCAGGGGTATCAGCCTCTGGGCCGTGAAGAACGTCCCCCTGAAGTTCAGGTCCACAACGTGGTCGAACAGCTCCGGCGTCAGCTCGGCGATGGGGGTGGCATCCGTGTCCCGGCCGGCGTTGGCGACCAGCACGTCGATAGTGCGCCCGGTGTCCGCTACGACCGCCGCGAGAGCGTCGAGGTCGTCGAGCGAACTCGAGTCGGCGACCACGACGCGCGCCTGGGAGGGCAGCTGGCGCGCCAGCGCCTCGGCGCGCGACGGGGTGGACCCGGTCAGGATCACGTCGGCGCCCTCCGCGAGGAAGCGCTCGACGATGCCGCGGCCGATGCCCGCCGTTCCGGCGGTCACGACGGCGAGCTGGCCCTGGAGCTGGCCCGTCACTTGAGCGCACCGGCGGAGAGGCCGCGCTCGAACGACCGCTGCAGCAACAGGTAGGCGACGATGACCGGCACCGCGGTGATCACGGCGGCCGCGAGCACGCCGGTCTGGTCGTTGGTGTACTGGCTCATGAAGAACGACGGCAGCAGGGTCACCACCTGCTTGTCGGGATCGTTGAGCATGAGCATGGGCAGGAGGTAGGCGTTCCACGCGTTGAGGAGGGTGAGCACCACGATTGCCCCGGCGATCGGCCTGGTCAGCGGCAGCACGATGTACCAGAACACCCGGAAGGTGCCGGCGCCGTCGACACGGCCCGCGTCCATGAGCTCAGTCGGAATGGCCTCGAAGAACCCACGGGCGAGCAGGATCGTGAACGGCACCTGAAGGGCGGCGATCGGCAGGATGACCGCGATGAGCTCGTTGTAGATGTCGAAGGTCGATGCCGTGACGAACAGCGGCGTCAGCAGCACGGCCTCGGGCATCGCGAGGGCAGCGAGGATGAGCCAGAACCAGACCTCCTTGCCCCGGATGCGCAGCTTCGCGAACCCGAAGGCCGCGAACATCGTGATGACGTACACGATCGCGATCGTGGATGCCGCGACGATCGCGCTGTTGAGGAAGTAGGTGGGCACGACCCCGGTGTTGAACACCTTGAGGTAGTTGCCCCAGCCCTGGCCCGCGAACGAGCCCTGGACCATGGCGATGAGAGCGGCCAGGAACGGGAGGACGATGATGGTGGCGAGCACTTGGGCCCCCACACGGGACCAGCGGGAGCGGAGTTCGAACATGCTCAGACCTCCTTCTTGTGGAGGCGGACGCGCATGAGCACACCACCGCCGATGGCAATGACGAGGAGGGCGACGGAGATGGCGGCGGCGTAGCCGAAGTGCTTCTCCTGCACCATGGTCTGGTAGATGTACGTGCCTAAGAACTCGGTCGCGTGGTTGGGCCCAGCCTTGGTGATCAGGTACGGCACATCGAACGTCTTGAGGGCGCCGATCACCCCCAGGGTCGCGAGGGCGAGGGTGGTGCCCGAGCACAGGGGCCAGATGATGGAGCGGAGCATCCGGAAGTTGCTGGCGCCGTCGACCCGCGCGGCCTCGAGGATCTGGGGGTCGATCTGGCTCATCGCGGCGTAGAACAGGATGAACGTCAATCCCGTCCACTGCCAGACGGTGACGGCCATCACCACGGGCATCGCGGTTGCGCCTTCGGCGAGCCACGGGCGGGCGAGGGCACCGAGGCCGACGTGGTCGAGCAACCAGTTGAACTGGCCGTCGGCGTCGAAGATCGATCGGAAGACGGGTGCCATGGTCGCCGGGGCGAGCACGGTCGGGATGAAGATGATGACCTTGTAGAGCGGGGCCAGGTGGATCTTGGAGTGCAGCAGGGCCGCGAAGCTGAAGCCGATGGCGGTCTGGATGGTAAAGGTCACGACAAAGAACACCGCGGTGTGCCAGAGGGCGGTCCAGAAGATCGGGTCCTGGAACATGGCGACGTAGTTGTCACCGCCGACGTTCTCGGAGGGGCTCAGGATGAAGCCGTTCCAGTCGAGGGTCGAGACGTATCCGGTGAAGCCGATCGAGAAGTAGATCATCCCGAACACGAGGATGAGGGCGGGGAGGATCCACGGCATGCCCGCACCGAGCCCGATGCGCTTGCCCGGTCTGCGGGGCGTGCGCACAATGTTTGCAGTCATGAAAACTCCGTTGTTTCAAGAGGGGTGAAGCGGCAGGGCGGGGCGGGCGGCAGGTGCTGCCCGCCCCGCTCTGTGGCGCTAGCGGCGACGCGCCCTACTGGGCGTCGACGACGGCTTGCAGGTTCTCCAGTGCGTCCGTGATCTGGACATCGCCCGAGGCAACACCGATGAGGGCGTCACGGAAGGCGCTGTTCAGGTCGGCACTGACGCTCGCGAACCGCGGCTGCGTCGAGGCACCCGCGACGTCGGTGAGCTCCTTCAGCGCGTCGAGCTGCGCGTCGGCGTTGACGAGGTCGATGTTGTCCCACTGAGGCTGAACACCCTTGAGCGACGGGATGTTGTTCAGCGTGTTGGCGACCGCCTGCTGCCCGCCCTCGGCCGTGGCGAGCCACAATGCAAAGGTCGTGGCCGCAGCCTGCTGTTCGGACTTCGCGCTGACCGCGAGCCCGTAGTCGGCGTCACCGAACATGTTGCCCACGTTGCCGGTGTCGGCGACGTCCGGGAACTGAATCGGGATCATCGTGAAAGGCACGGGGTTGCTGACGCCCGCCGCCTCCATCGAGGCGATCATGATGTCCTTGACGGCGTACTGGGTGTACCAGGTGCCCATCATGACCATCGCGTACTTGCCCGACATGAACGCGTTGTTCGCGTCCGGGTACTGCTGGAGGCCGATGGCGCCCTCCTGCATGATCCCCTCGTCGAAGAGCTTCTTCCAGATCTCCATGCCCGTGACGAATGCGGGGTCGGAGTAGTCCATCTCGCCCTTGGACGCCTTCACGTACGCGCCCGGCTCGACGTTCTCCATGATCGCCTCGAAGGTGTCCATGTCGAACGCCCACTGTCCTGCGCCCTGCACGAAGCAGCCCTGGCCCGCGGCCTGGAGAGCGTCGCAGACCGCGATCCACTCGTCGAGGTTGGTCGGAGCGGTGAGGCCGTTCGCGTCGAAGATGTCCTGGTTGATCCAGACACTGCCGGAGTACACAGCGCCGGCGGAGAGCCCGACCACCTTGTCGTCGACGGTGAGCCCGTCGACCCCGGAGGTGGCGAGCTTGGACTCCCAGTCAGAACCGAGAGCCTCCTCGACGGCGGGGCGCAGGTCGACCGCGCCCGCCTGGAAGGTGTCAACGCCGCCGTTGGCGGAGCCGGGTGCGACATTGAAGACGTCCGGTCCGTCCGTCGAGGTGATGGCCGGGCCGATGACGGAGTCGTAGGTGTCGATGGGCTTCGAGACGAACTCGACCGTGATGTCGGGGTACTCCTCGTTGAACGCGGCGATGAGCTTGTCCGCGTTGGTCTTGTCGGGCGTCCAGCCCCACCACGTGATGTTCCCCTCGGTGGCAGAACCCTGGTCGGCGGGGGCTGACCCTCCGCCCGAGCAAGCGACGAGCGTCGTGAGGGCGACGCCCGCGATGGCGATAGCGCCGGCGCGACGCCATCCAAACCTCTGTGTTGACATTGAATTCCTCCTAGTCGACCCCGCTTCGCTGCGGGGGGATCAACGAGCGACGACGGTGTCGTACTCGATGTGCTGCTGTGCACAGGGAATCAACTTGCGGCGCAAGCTTCTTCGCTTTACCTACGCAACTTGCGTTGCATGTTGCGTAATGGGTATACTAGGTTCGTTCCGATCGCAGTGTCAATACGGAGAGACCGAGGGTGCCCGTGGGCGAAGAGCGAGTGGCCGAGCGCACGACGACTCTCGCGGAGATCGCTGCCGAAGCGGGGGTGTCCGTGCCGACCGTCTCCCGCGTCCTCAACGGCAAGCGCGGCATATCCGAGACGAAGCGCACACAGATCGAGAAGCTCCTCGACGAGCGCGGGTACGAGCGCCGCAAGCCGCGGCGAGACATCTCGCTCATCGACTTCGTGATCTCGGGCCTCGATACCCAGTGGGCTACCGAGCTCCTGCGCGGGGCACAGGCCGAGGCGGCGCGCGCCGGAGCGGATCTCGTGCTCACCGCGACCGATGGACGCCCGGCGGGGACCCCGGACTGGATCGAGCGACTCATGACCCGCGGCACCGACGGCGTCGTGCTCGTGGTCTCAGAGCTCGCCCCGAGCGCGCGCGACGAGCTCTCCCGGCTTCAGGTTCCCGTGGTCCTCATCGACCCACTGGGCACCGACACAGAATCCTTCGTCACCGTGTCGGCGACCGACTGGGCGGGCGGGCGCGACGCGACCGACCACCTCATCGCGCTGGGCCACACCAGGATCGGCTTCATCACGGGACGGCTCGTGCTCGAGTGCCATCAGGACCGGCTCGATGGGTACTTCTCGGCTCTCGGCCGGGCTCGCATCACCAGCGACAGCGACCTGGTGCGCGAGGGCGACTCCCTGACCAGCGGCGGCAAGAAGTTCGGAGCGGAGCTTCTCGACCTGCCCGACCGCCCGACCGCGATCATCAGCGGCTCCGACGAGCAGGCGTACGGCGTCTACCTCGCCGCGCGCGAGCGCGGCATCCGGATTCCCGAAGACCTGTCCATTGTCGGCTTCGACGATGTCGACCTCTGCCAGTGGGTCACCCCGCAGCTCACGACCGTGCGCCAGCCCCTCGCCGGCATGGCGGCCGAGGCGACGCGCCTGCTGCTCGCGCTGTCTCGCGGCGACGCCATCGCCAACCCGCGGGTGCAGTTGGCGTCGGAACTCGTGATCCGAGACTCCACGAGCGGGCCGCCCGCGCGCTCGAAGGGCTAGGCGCGCAGCCGGCTGGAGAGCACGACCTCTTCGACGCGCTCCGGCGAGAACGCGAACTGGATCGCCAGCATGCTCGCGCCGAGCAGCGCCGCATCGGCCCCGGCCTTCGACTGCGCGATCTGCAGGTGCGCGGTGGCCAGCGGCATGGAACGGCTGTAGACCATCTCGCGCACCCCCGCGATGAGGTGCTCCCCGGCCTGCGCCACCGAGCCTCCGATCACGATGACCGAGGGGTTGATGAGGCTCACGCACGCGGTGAGCACCTCGCCCACGTCGCGGCCGGCCTGGCGCACCGCCTGGATCGCCTCGAGGTTGCCGTGCCGCACGAGCTCGATCACGTCCTGGCCGGTCGCGGCGGGGATGCCCTTGGCGGAGAGCACGCGCGCGATGGCCGGCCCGGAGGCGAGGGCCTCGAGGCACCCGCGGTTTCCGCACGTGCACAGGATGTCGCTGCCGCGCGACACGTAGATGTGGCCGATGTCGCCCGCCGTGCCCTGGGCACCTCGCTGCAGCTCGCCGCTGGAGATCACGCCGGAGCCGATGCCCGTGGCGATCTTGACGAACATGAGGTGGTCGACGTCGGGCCAGGCCGCCTCGCGCTCCCCGAGCGCCATGATGTTCACGTCGTTGTCGACGAGCACGGGCGCCCCGAAGGCGGCGTGCAGGCGGCCCGCGATGTCGTAGTTGTTCCAGCCCGGCATGATCGGCGGGTGGATGGGGCGGCCCGTGCTGTGCTCGACGGGACCGGGCACGCCCACCCCCACGGCGAGCAGGTCGATGAGCTCGCGGCCCGCCCCGGCGATGAGCGCCGTACCGGACTTCTCCACCCACGACAGCACCGCCTCGGGGCCGTCGGAGACCTCGATCTCCGCCGAGTCCTCGGCGAGCCTGCCGCCCTCGAGGTCGCTCAGCGCCACCTTGACGTGCGAGGCGCCCACGTCGACGGCCAGCACGATGCGGCCGGAGGTGTTGAAGACGAACTGGCTCGACGGCCGACCGCCCGTCGACGCGGCGTCCCCGATCGGCCGCACGAGGCCCTGGCGCATGAGGGCGTCAACCCGCAGGGCGACCGTCGAGCGCGAGAATCCGGTCATCGTGGCCAACTCGCTGCGCGTGCGCGGGGCGCCGTCGCGCAGGATCTGGAAGAGCTCGTTGGTCGCCGAACCCCGCTGTGACTCCTCCGGATTGATCACGACCACGGGCTCAATCCAACCACGGTCTGATCAGCGCTTCTTCCGTGCCGCGAAGCGCTGCTGCAGCAGCACCGCAAGCACGATGATGACGCCCTTGGCCACGTTCTGAACCGAGGTGTTGAGGTTGTTCTGGGTGAACACGTTGGTGAGGGTGGCGAAGATGAGAACGCCGAAGACGGTGCCGACAATGCTGCCGCGCCCGCCGATGAGCAGCGTGCCGCCGACGACGACCGCGGCGATCACGTCGAGCTCGTACAGGGCACCGTGGGTGGACGTTCCCGCGGTGGTGCGGCCGAGGATCATGACCGCCGCGATGCCGGAGGTGAGGCCCGAGAGCGCGTACAGGTACACCGTGTGCCTGCGCACCTTGAGGCCGGCCAGGCGGGCCGCCTCGCGGTTGCCGCCGATCGCGACCGTGCGGCGCCCGAACGTGGTGCGGTTGAGCAGCACCCAGCCGAGCGCGGCGACGATGACGAAGATCCAGATGAGCACGGGCACACCGAGGAAGTTGGAGCGGAAGAACTCGATGAAGTCCTGCGAGCGCACGATCTGCGTGGTGCGGTTGGAGAGGATCTCCGCGAGCCCGCGCGCGGCGACGAGCATCGCGAGGGTGGCCATGAACGCCACGACGTTCCCGTACGAGACCACGACTCCGTTGATGATTCCCGCGACGACGCCGACCGCGATCGCGACGACCACCATCACGAGCCACGACGTCTGCTCGGCGAGCGATTGCACCACGGAGAGGGTCGCGACGACCGACCCGAGCCCCAGAACAGAGCCCACCGAGAGGTCGATGCCGCCGCCGATGATGACGAAGGTCATCCCGATGCTCAGCACGCCGATGATCGAGGCGAACCGGATGATCGTGAGGATGTTCTCCACGTTGGAGAAGCGCTCCCCCGCCGTGAGCGCGCCGATGGCGAACAGCACGGCCAGGGCGATGATGAGACCGAGGTTGCGGCCGGCTCCGCTGCCCAAGATGCGCGACCACACCGAGCCGCGCTCCGGTGTGTCGTGGGTGGACTCCGGCGGAGTCACGGGGCTCACCGGCTGGGCCGAGGGGACGCTGGTCTGCTCGCTCATGCGGCACTTCCTTCCATGACCATGTCGAGCACGGCGTGCTCGGTCAGTTCTGTGGCGGGTGCCGTGGCCAGGACGCGGCCCTCGGCGATGACGAGCACCCGGTCGGCAAGACCGAGCACCTCTTCGATCTCGCTGGAGACGATGACGATCGCGGTACCGGCCGCGGAGAGGCGCCGGATGAGCGCGTAGATCTCGGCGCGAGCACCGACGTCGACGCCGCGCGTGGGCTCGTCCAGCAGCAGCACCCTCGTGCCGTGCACGAGCCAGCGGGCGAGCAGGATCTTCTGCTGGTTGCCGCCGGAGAGCGTCCCCGCCGCGCGGTCGGGGTCGGCGGGCCGCAGCTCGAGCGCGTCGATCTGCTCGCGGGCCGCGGCGCGCTCCGCGCCCGGGTTGAGGAAGCTGAACCGGGCGAAGCGGGCGAACGACGAGAGCGTG
>Ga0247738_10000618_pt1 | contig 13222 bp, 10 predicted proteins | sample UWRJL013104B2_FD_180936 | JGI IMG/M metagenome (GOLD analysis project Ga0247738, IMG submission 180936) | Plant litter microbial communities from Arlington Agricultural Research Station in Wisconsin, United States - UWRJ-L013-104B-2 | ecosystem: Environmental > Terrestrial > Plant litter >...
CAAACGATGTACCATAACGTCAGGATAACGACGAATTGGCGAAGTAAAATGACTGTAATAATCAAAAGCTAAACCGTAATGACCAATATTCTCTGTTGAATATTTGGCTTTACTCATACTTCTAATCGCAAGAGTATCAATTAAATTTTGCTCTTTTTTACCGTTTACTTCTTCCATCAATGCATTCAAAGACTTCGAAATATCGCCTTTGTTACGGAAATCTATTTTATAACCAAATTTAGCAATTACGGTTTGCATCGCAATTAATTTGTCTTCGTTTGGTTCATCGTGAATCCTGTAAACAAATGTTTTCTTCTGTTTTCCAATGTATTCAGCCACTTTTCTGTTGGCCAAGAGCATGAATTCTTCAATCAAATGATTGGCATCTTTAGAAACTTTAAAGTAAACTCCTTCCGGTTCTCCTTCAGCATCTAAGTTGAATTTTACTTCTACTTTATCAAAAGAAATAGCACCATTTGCCATTCTTTTCTTTCTTAAAATCTTTGCTAATTCATCTAATTTTAAAGTTGCATTTGTTATTTCATCCGAAACTGTATAAGATTCTCCTGTAATAGAAACATCAACTGGAATCGTACTATCTTTTGTTTCAATGATATATTGCGCTTCTTCATAAGCAAAACGCTGATCAGAATAAATTACAGTTCTTCCAAACCATTGGTTAATAACCTGAGCATTTTCTGAAACTTCAAATATGGCAGAGAATGTATATTTCTCTTCATTTGGACGCAACGAACAGGCAAAATTAGACAAAACTTCAGGAAGCATCGGCACTACTCTATCTACTAAATAAACAGAAGTTGCACGTTGATACGCTTCATCATCTAAAATTGTTCCTTCTTCCAAATAATAAGAAACATCGGCAATATGAATCCCGATTTCGTAGTTTCCATTTTCTAACTTTTTGAAAGACAAAGCATCATCAAAATCTTTTGCATCTTTTGGATCTATCGTAAACGTAAGCGTATCACGTATATCACGACGTTTTGCAATTTCAGATTCCTGAATTGAAGTATCTATTTTTTGAGCATACACCTCTACTTCTACCGGAAAATCTGCAGGTAAACCATATTCAGCCAAAATCGCGTGAATCTCTGTATTATGTTCTCCTGGTTTTCCTAAAACCCTGATTACAGATCCAAACGGACTATCAGCTCTTTTTGGCCAGTCTTCAATTGTAACTAAAACAACATCACCATTTTCTGCTTCTCCAATTTTATCTTTTGGAATAAAAATATCCGTATACATTTTAGGATTTGCAGTAGACACAAAAGCAAAATTTGCCTGAATATCAATTACTCCAACAAACTCTGTTTTGTTTCTTTCTATAACTTCAATTACTTCACCTTCAGGTCTTTTTCCTTTTCTTCTGTTATAAACGTAAACTTTTACTTTGTCTTTATCTAATGCACGATTCAAATTATTCGTTGGGATAAAAACATCTTCTGTAAAATCAGGACAAATAAAATATGCGGTTTTTCTACTCGTCATATCAATTGTTCCTTCGTAATAATCCTGGCTTTCAACTTTTACTAAATATTTACCAGGTTCAGTCTCTATTATTTTCTTTGAAGCAGCCAGAATCTTTAAATCTTTTATAATCTGATTTCTGCTTTTTGTATCATCAAGTTCTAACTTTGCTCCTATCTGTTTATAATTGAATGCTTTATTTGGGCTTTGCGATAAAATTTTCACTATTTTGCTTGAGAAATCTTTCTCATTTTTTATCGGCTTTCTAATTTTCTTACTCATAAATCTTTTTCTTAAAAAGTTAAAATTACAAATAAGATACCACATTATAGATTTTAACAAATAAATTATTAAAAATATAACTTTCGTATCTTTATAAAAAGACACTTTATGGAAAGCTTTAAAACCATCGCAATATTTAATTATCAGCACGAAACAGTGGTACTGAAACACTTATTAGAGCAAGAACAAATTCCGTATTTTTTTGAGAACGAAATAACACTTTCAGTTGTTCCCATGTATACTTCGGCACTCGGCGGAATTAAACTTAAAGTTCATCCAAACGATTTTGAAGAAGTTCAGCAAATTCTGGACAATCTTAATAACCCACTTAAAATCGTTTAAACAGTTTCTTTTTTTCAGTTCAAAATTTTTTTTTCTCTTTTCAAATTTTAAAGTTGTCAACATATATTAAATACAACAAAAAAGAAATTTTAAATTTAATTAATTTTTGATGGTTATTATAGCTTGTTAATATGTCGAATAAATTTATTTTTAAAAGTATTGAAATGAAGTTTCTCTTAGTTATATAGAGTTATCAACATAGTTATATTTTGCTAAATGATTAATTTATAAGACTTTTTGTATTTTAATTAACAACGGTTGACAACCAAAAATTGATTCATTTTGTAGATAAGTTCATATGTTGATATTTGTTGAAAATGGCATTTTTGATATTGATAACTTTTCTAAAAATTCATCAAACTTTATTAGGATTTTTGATTCCGGTTTTGGATTAGGTTTTTTTTCGACACAACCAAAAAATACTTCTAATTTTCTATCTTAACTTATTAACAAATAATGTTAATTTAAAGTTAACTGAATATCAACGAATTAGGTTTTGGTATTAACATTCTAAAATTTTAACAAAAAAGTAAAATATTCTTAACTGATTTACAGATAATTACAAGTTATTAAAATTGTTGATAACGTATAAGATTTTGATATGAAGTAAGTTATAAATTCAGTTTTTTTTACCACTAATTTCACGAATTATATTGATTTGTTAAATTGTGTTCTAAAAAAGTTTAAACGAAAAATATTAGTGAAAATTAGAGGAATTAGTGGCAACCATTTATTAATTAAGTAAATTTGCAATACACAACTTAATAGTATTTAAAATGAAAATTTCGATAGGGAACGACCACGCAGGACCGGATTATAAAAAAGCAATCGTTGCAATGCTTAAAGCAAAAGGATATGAAGTAACGAATTACGGAACAGATTCTGAAGATTCTGTTGATTATCCAGATTTTGGACATCCGGTAGCGAATGATGTGTCTGAAGGAAAAGCTGATTTCGGAATTGTCATCTGCGGAAGCGGAAACGGAATTGCCATGACAGTTAACAAACATCCAAAAGTAAGAGCGGGTTTATGCTGGACTAAAGAAATTGCTTATTTAACACGTTTACATAATGATGCTAATATTGTGAGTATTCCGGCACGTTTTACATCGATTCCGCAAGCGGTAGAAATTGTTGAAACGTTTTTAACAACTGAATTTGAAGGTGGAAGACACCAAAACCGAGTAAATAAAATTGCTTGTCAATAAATAAAATATGGGCCACAACCATAATCACCATCACGGACATAATCATAGTCATGAAGTAACGGGCAAAAATTTATCAATTTCAATTATTCTGAATATTGGTATTACTGTTGCACAAATTATCGGCGGATTCATTTCCGGCAGTTTATCTTTATTATCAGATGCACTGCATAATTTTAGTGATGTTATTTCTTTGATTTTAAGTTTTGTGGCGCACAAACTGGCGAAAAAAAAGCCAAGTTCTACCAGTACATTTGGTTATAAAAGAGCCGAACTTCTTGCCGCGTTTATAAACGCGGCAACTTTAATTATTGTTGCCGTTTTTTTAATTTACGAAGCTATTGTCAGATTTACAGAACCGGTTACTATTGCTTCTAATCTCGTTATTTGGTTATCTGTTTTAGGAATCGCCTTCAACGGATTTTCTGCTATTATCTTAAAAAAAGATGCTGATCATAATTTAAATATGCGATCGGCTTATTTGCATCTTTTTACAGATATGATGGCATCTGTTGCTGTTTTGGTCGGTGGAATTTTAATGAAATATTTTCAATGGTTTTGGGTAGATAGTGTGATCACACTCGGAATTGCCATTTATTTGATTTTTATGAGTTTTGATTTATTAAAATCATCTACAAAAATGCTTTTGCTTTTTACGCCCGAAGATTTAGATATTGAAGAAATCGCCAAAAAAATCCATGCTGTTACCGGAAACCATCGCTTATACCACATTCACCTTTGGCATTTAAACGATAATGAACTTCACTTTGAAGCACATTTAGATTGCCAGGAAAACATCTCAATTTCAGAATTTAATAAACTTGTTGCAGAAATTGAAGAGGTTTTATTTCACGATTTCAAAATTAGCCATTGCACGATTCAACCAGATTTTGGAAAAACCTGCAGTAAAGATTATATTCTTCAGGAAGGATAATTTTGTTTGTTTTAAAAGTGCGAAAAAAAATCGGGTGCTTCGCACCAATGAAAATAAACAAGCCCGGGCGAATTTTAAAAATTGATTTTACCGTTTAAATTCAAAACTAAAACCACAATCTGAATCAGGAAAATTCCTGAAAACTTCAGGATAAAAGATGTTTTACTCGTTTTATGTTTAAAAAGCAACATTGCCAGTAATAAACCTAAAGATCCCCCAAGAGCGGCTAAAAGAAAAAGTGTATTTTCAGGAATTCGACGTTTATGTTTGACAGCCAAATATTTATCGTAACCTGCCAGACTAAAAACAATAAAATTTATAACTAAAAAAGACACTAATAAAACTTCCATTGGCTTAAAAATTCAGACAAAGATATTACTTTGGTTGTTAGGTAAGAATAAAAAAGAATAATATAATTCATATTAAAAATGAGTCCAGTGCAATTATTTGAGCAAAAGAAAGTGAGAAGTCATTATGATACTGAAAAAGAAATTTGGTATTTCTCTGTAATTGATGTGATCCACATTTTAACTGGAAGTACGATTCCTAAAAGGTATTGGACTGATTTAAAAAAGAAGTTAAAAGCAGAAGGAAGTGAAGCGTACGATAAAATCGTACAGTTGAAAATGCTTGCAGATGATGGAAAAAACAGACTGACAGATACTGCAGATACTGAAACTTTGCTGCGTCTAATTCAATCTATTCCTTCTCCAAAAGCAGAACCTTTTAAACAATGGCTGGCAAAGGTTGGTTACGAAAGAATCCAGGAATTGGCTGATCCTTCTCAAAGTTTAGATCGTGCTCGCGAAAATTGGCAAAATTTAGGGCGAAGTGAAAAATGGATTCAGCAACGAATGACAGGACAAGAAACCCAAAATAAATTGACTGACTATTGGAAAGAATCAGGTGTCGCAAAAAAGGACGAATTTGCCATGCTCACCAATATTATTCATCAGGAATGGACTGGATTATCTGTAAAAAAACATAAGGAAATAAAAGGATTAGAATCTCAAAATTTGAGAGATCACATGTCTGAAGCGGAATTAATTTTTACGGCTCTGGCAGAACTTTCAACTCGACATATTGCAGAAAGCAATAAAGCAAAAGGCCTTGTTGAAAATGCAAAAGCAAGTAAAAAAGGAGGTGCGATTGCAAAAAATGCAAGATTAGCTTTAGAAGACAAAACAGGAAAAAGTGTTGTAACAGGAGAAAATTTTTTACCACCAAGTAAAAAAGAACTAGAGTAAATTAGATTAAAAATTTTAGTTTATTTTTGAACAGACTAAACCAACAAATAAGACAAAAAACTTTGCAAAACACATTAAATTTTTGCGGTTAAAATAAAATTAAGAATGACTAATATTCAATTCATTGCCAAGACTGTTCAAACAGCAGCGATTAACATTCAAAACACGGTAAAACTGTTAGAAGAAGATTGTACGATTCCGTTTATTTCCCGTTATCGAAAAGATACAACCGGAAATCTGGACGAAGTTCAAATTGAGCAGATAGCAAAACTTCATAAAGAATATGAAGCGATTGTAAAACGTAAAGAAGCAGTTTTAAAATCGATCGAAGAGCAAAAAGCACTTACACCTGAATTGAAGCAAAAAATCGAGCAAAGTTTTGACTTACAAGAAATTGAAGATTTTTATTTACCTTTTAAAAAGAAGAAAAAAACAAAAGCCGATGTAGCTCGCGAATTTGGTTTAGAGCCGTTGGCAAAAATAATCATGTCTGAAAATGATGTTGATGTTGATTTTATTTCGACGCAATATTTAAATGAAAATGTCATTAATGAAGAAGCCGCAATGCAGGGTGCACGTGATATTATCGCCGAATGGATTAACGAAAATATTTATGTTCGTAAACAATTGCGACGATTATTTAATAGAAAAGCGACAATAGGAACCAAAGTTGTTAAAAAGAAAAGCGAAGAAGAAGGAGCCCAAAAATTCAGTCAGTATTTTGATTGGGAAGAACCGTTGACAAAAGCACCATCTCACCGATTATTAGCCATGCTTCGTGCAGAAAATGAAGGTTTTGTAAAAATGAAAGTTGATGTTGATATCGATGAAGCTTATGATATTATTGACGAAATAATCATTAAAAAACAAAATAGTACAACGGCACATTTGCAATTGGCGATTGAAGATAGTTACAAACGATTATTGAATCCGGCAATTGGAAACGAAACTTTACAAGAAGCTAAGGCCAAAGCCGATGCCAATTCAATTCAGGTTTTTGCGAACAATTTAGGTCAGTTATTATTGGCGCCGCCTTTGGGAGAAAAACGAATTCTGGCGATTGATCCGGGATTTAGAAGTGGTTGTAAAGTAGTTTGTCTGGATGAAAAAGGCGATTTATTATACAATGAAACCATTTATCCGCATGCACCGCAAAACGAAGAAGCAATGGCGATTAAAAAAATTCGTTCGATGGTCAATGCGTATCAAATTGATGCTATTTCGATAGGAAACGGAACTGCTTCGAGAGAAACTGAATTTTTCATAAAAAAAATCGCTTTTGACAAACCCGTTCAGGTTTTCATCGTTTCTGAGGCTGGAGCTTCGGTATATTCGGCGTCAAAAATTGCGCGTGAAGAATTCCCAAATTACGATGTTACCGTTCGTGGATCGGTTTCTATCGGGCGACGACTTTCAGATCCTTTGGCCGAATTGGTAAAAATCGACCCAAAAGCTATCGGCGTAGGCCAATACCAACACGATGTGGATCAAACGAAACTAAAAGAAGAATTAGATAATACCGTAATTCGCTGCGTGAACTCGGTTGGAATTAATATCAATACGGCGAGTAAACATTTACTAAGTTATGTGAGTGGAATAGGAGAGAAGCTAGCAGAAAATATTGTGCAATATCGTTCTGAAAACGGTCCGTTTGAAGATAGAAAACAATTGAAAAAAGTGCCTCGATTAGGAGATAAAGCGTATCAACAGGGTGCGGCATTTATTAGAATTTCGAATGCCAAAAATCCGTTGGATAATTCAGCAGTACATCCTGAAGCTTATCCGGTTGTGGAGAAAATGGCAAAAGATTTAAATCTTTCGGTAAACGACTTAATTGCAAACAAAGAGAAAACGGCCCTAATTAAAGCCGAAAAATATATTACACCAGAAATTGGTTTATTAACTTTAAAAGACATCATAAAAGAGCTTGAAAAGCCAGGATTAGACCCAAGAAAGTCTGCAAAGGTTTTTGAATTTGATGCAAATGTAAAATCAATCAAAGATTTAAGAACCGGAATGATTTTACCGGGAATTGTAAACAACATTACCAACTTTGGCTGTTTTGTTGATATCGGAATCAAAGAAAGCGGATTGGTTCACATTTCACAACTAAAAGCAGGTTTTGTAAGCGACGTAAACGAAGTGGTAAAATTACACCAGCATGTTGACGTGAAAGTGACTGAGGTTGATGAAGATAGAAAAAGAATTCAGTTGACGATGGTTTTGTAGAAAATTCCAATAAAAGCTAAATTCCAAATTCCAATCCGAAATTTCTAAATTTTAAAAAAGAAAATCCCAAATTACAATTGTAGTTTGGGATTTTGTGTTTTTGGGATTATTCCAAAATCACCTTTTTGGTAATAGTTTTATTTTCGTTTGAAATTTTTATCAAGTACAATCCAGACGATTGATTGGCCAAATTAATTTCGGTAGTTTCGTCATTTGTTTTTTGTTCCGAGATAATTTTTCCTTGCGGAGAAATAACTGAAATCACAGATTTTTCGGGAGCAAAAACTGTAAACTTATCGGCACTGGGATTTGGATATAAAGTAACAGTCGAATTTTCTAACTCAAATTTATCATTTGATAACGTTGCATTTAATGGCAAATAAAAGTTACCCGTTAATAACAAAGAATATAATGTTTTTAAGGTATGATTAAAATAACTGTTTGGCTCATTTAAATTGTTTAAATCTGTATAAGAAGTATTTAAATGCGTTTGATTTTCTCCTCCCATCGCAGCGCAGGCAAACGCTCCCACAAAAGTAGCATTGTGATACTGTCCGACTAAAGAGCCATTTTGACTGTAACCGTCTTTAATATTTGCAGATCCGCCCAGAGTTAAGCGAACAAAATCAGATGATTTTTTAGAATAGATTTTGGCATCTGCATTGCCAAACCATAAATAATCAACAGCAATTCTCCATGGTGTTCTTGCTGCATCATAAGTATACGCTTTTCCTTCTCTATTGTATCCATTCGCAGAAGCTACAGAAGAATAAGCTCCGGATGCCATGCACCAGTCAGAAACTAATCCACCAACAGCGTTATTAACAGTTAAATTATTGTTGATAATGGCATACGATTTTGCAGCAACCGAATTCCAAAAAGCCGTATCGTTTGTAAAAGTTCCAAAGACTCTGTAATAGGCTGGTGAGAAATAAGAAGGATTGGTGATTTGGCTTCCGCCGAATTGATCTCCGGGCTTTAAAACAAAGGTACTCGCTTCAATTTCATGTGCTTTAATAGTTGCGATTAATGTTTTGGCATCCGTTTTATAATTGATAGTTCCGGTGCTTGCCCACTGATAATCGGCTACGATAAGAGCAAAAGCCGCGTCCAGTTCAGCATCTGTTGCACCATTGGGGCCATCAGTTCCGGAACATCCATTGATTTTCCAGTTCATAACACCATTTGAATTCACATTGTCTTTATAATACAGCCAAAGTCCGTCAAAAAGCGATTTATCGGCCATATAAACAGACAGAAGCATTCCATAACCAATTCCTTCAGAAACAGTTTTATTAGGATCGTCAAATTTTATTCGTTTTCGGCCATTTGCACAATCTGCAACAAAATTGTTTTTCCAGGTATCATAATTAGTTTTAGCGTCCTGACTATTTTTGTTGGTTGCCATAAGGCCATTTCCATAAACTTTGTTGGCAGGAAAGGGCTGAGTAGGGGTTTGTGAATAACTTTTGAGACACAAAAATGCAATACTTACTAAAAGTAGGTTTTTCATAAATTATTATTTATTTGATTTAGGGACTCTAAAAGTAAGAATTTTTAGATATAAAAAAAATCCCAAACAACAATTCTAAAATTGTTGTTTGGGATTTTCAATAAATTTGAAGGTTATTATTTAGTTTCCTCTTCTTGTTTTTTAGCAGGCGCAGGTTGATCGTCTTTAGCAGCGTTTTTAAATTCCTTAATTCCACTTCCTAAACCTTTCATTAATTCTGGAATTTTTTTACCTCCAAAAAGTAATATCACAATACCTACTATAACAAGGATTTCTGTAAGACCTAATCTTCCCATGGTTGTATATTTAATGCCGAAGCAAATTAATTCTTAATTTTGACGCAAAGTTATATAGAATATACGAACAACAAGTGTTTTTGGATTAAAAATTTATTTTTTAGAGCGTTAAATATTTTATAAAATAAGTAAATTAATACGCTTGCCAATTTTTGTCTGATATTAACAAGGCGATTAATTATTATATTTGCGAGTATATCTTATAACAATGGCAAGGAAAAAACGCGATTTACGGAAAAAATTATATACAAAAAATCGATTGGTAATTTTGAATGAAGATACTTTTGAGGAGATTTTTTCATTTAAACTAACCTTAATGAATGTTTTTGTAGTTTTTTCTTTGGGTGGAATATTCTTAATATTAGTAACAACTTTTATTATCGCCTTTACGCCATTAAGGGAATTTATTCCGGGATACTCTTCAACGCAATTAAAAAAGAACGCAACACAATTGGCCATTAAATCAGATTCTCTGGCTGTTGCTTTAAAGAAAAATGAAGCTTACATAAAAGGAATTCAAAAAGTATTGAGAGGCGAATTGGAATATGCAAAATTCAATAAAGACTCTATTTTATCAGAAGCAGAAGAGACTCCACATCTTAATATGAAAGCCTCTGATGAGGAAATTGAATTGAGAGAAGAAGTAAATAAGATAGAAAAGGAGTCAGGCGGTAAAGCGGGAAATAAAAACAAAAAAGCCAAAAAATAAATACCACAAAATGTCAATTAAATCAGTAGCAGCAAAATTATTTGCCGGCAAAATATACCATCAAACAAAAACCTGGGCCAATAAACCTGTTGAAACTCAATTGGCAGTTTTTAAGAATTTAATCAAAGATGCAAAAAGGACTGAATTTGGTATTGATCATCATTTTGATAAAATAAAAACATACGAAGATTTTAGAAAAAATGTTCCGGTTCGCGATTACGAAGATCTAAAAACTTATATCGACAAAGTTAGAACGGGAGAGAAAGATATTCTCTGGAAAGGAAAACCACTTTATTTTGCCAAAACATCCGGAACAACATCCGGGGCAAAATATATTCCGCTTACCAAAGAATCAATGCCTACGCATGTAAATGCAGCACGAAATGCTATCCTTCATTATATTAATGAAACCGGAAATGCAGATTTTGTAGATGGAAAAATGATTTTTTTGCAGGGAAGCCCTATTTTGACTGAAAAATACGGAATTAAATTTGGAAGACTTTCCGGAATCGTGGCGCATTTTGTTCCTAAATATTTGCAGAAAAACCGAATGCCTTCGTGGGAAACCAATTGTATAGAAGACTGGGATACAAAAGTAAATGCAATTGTTGATGAAACAATTAAAGAAGATATGTCGGTTATTTCCGGAATTCCGGCCTGGGTACAAATGTATTTTGAGCGTTTACAGGAAAAAAGCGGTGGAAAAAAAATAAGCGAGATTTTCAGGAACTTTAATCTGTTTATCTACGGCGGTGTTAATTACGAACCATACCGCGCCAAGTTTGAACAAATGATTGGTAAAAAAGTCGACAGCATTGAGTTGTTTCCAGCTTCAGAAGGTTTTTTTGCTTATCAGGATTCACAAAAAGAAAAAGGAATGTTGTTGCTTTTGAATTCAGGAATTTTTTACGAGTTCATTAAAGCCGATGAATTTTTTACAGAAAATCCAAAAAGACATACTATTGGCGAAGTAGAAACAGGTGTAAATTATGCTTTAATTATTTCGACAAATGCCGGACTTTGGGGATATAATATAGGAGATACAGTTCAGTTTACGTCTTTGTTTCCACATCGTGTAATTGTTTCGGGCCGAATTAAACATTTTATTTCTGCTTTTGGCGAACATGTTATTGCCAATGAAGTCGAAAAAGCCATGAAAGAAGCAACAGAAGCTACAAAAACCGTTATAAACGAATTTACAGTTGCGCCACAAATTAATCCGTCAGGCGGATTACCTTATCACGAATGGTTTGTAGAATTTGAAAATGAACCGGAGAATATGGAAGCTTTTGAAGAAGCAATTGACAATTCGATGCGAAAACAAAATATTTACTACGATGATTTGATAACCGGTAACGTTTTAAGAAAAGTGGTGGTAACCAAAGTTTCTAAAAACGGATTTCAGGAGTATATGAAATCGCAGGGAAAATTAGGCGGACAAAATAAAATTCCGAGATTGTCAAACAATAGAGATATTGGAGATAATTTGAAATAGAAAACTTAAGATAAATTCTTCTTCTAAATTTTTTAAATTGCAGATAATAAGTTACTTACTATAAAATTATATTGTAATAACAGTTTAGTAATAATGATGTTTTGCAGAGTTAACGTTTTTAATTCCTATTTTCGCTAAAATTAATAATACTCAGATTAATCTTCTAAAACGGAAGATTTTTTAAAATATAAAGCATGAAAGAAACCAAACATATATCAAGATCAAGAGCGCAGGAATCATCTGCAGCGATTGAAAAAATGTACATAACAATGCGTCACTTATTCAACCGTGGTTTTTATAAACCTATGGGAGTTTCGGGTGATAGTTTACGCGAATCATTATTGGCTTTGCGTCCGGAAATTTACGGAAACATTGGTGAAGAAAAGGTAGAACTTAACGGTCTTTTATACGTTATAGAGCGCCTTCCGATAGGAATTGAACAATGCCGATTTATTAATTTAACTTCAGATGAAGGATATTCTAAATCACATTTTCAGGCAATTGTTCCTCCAAAAAGAAGAAGAAATTGCTACCGAATTGATGAGGAACAAATGAATGTTGAAATCACCCGAGGGCGATCTGACATTTATGATATTTTGACGCATTTGACTTTTATTTTTATCGAATCGCACAAAATAAAAAACAGAGTTTTATTGGATGACGGCGGTGAAGTTTCTCGTGATTGGATGAAATTGGAACAAGCTGTATTGCAGACGAAAAAGCTTTCTTTAATAGAAAAAGAAAAAGCGATCTCGCATGTTGCCAATATTTTAGGCAGAACATTTGAAGAGGTTCTGGATATTTATGATGCTTTTGGGTCAGAAAATGCTCCGGATCGTTTTCTGCACGTTATTTATTGGTTAGGAAAACTAGCGATAGAAGAAATGATCGATAATAATAAACGTACAATCACTTTTAGTCCTGTTTTAAGAGAACGTCTTGGACATCATATTCATGGTGAAATCTGGGCAACAAATATCAAGGAAGTTTTAAAAGCAAATAGCCTTTTAAAGCGTCCAATTCATGTTATAAGTGCGAATATGCATAGTGTAATGAATTCGATTTTTGCAACGCCGTTGTTGAAAACAAAATTCAAAGACAAATCTGATTTCTTTATTTATGAAGAACTAAGCAAGTCTGGCGCAAAAGAACTTAGAGCGCACGTTGAAGAACTGGCGTTGAAAAACGGAATGATTTCATTACCGGATAGCTCGGGAACAAATATTGATGTTCAAATTTTTGATACAGCCAAAATCGACTGGTCAAAAACGGCATTTTCATATGGAAATATTGATGAAGAAAAACCGGTAATCATTGTAATGGATTATGCATTTGGGGAGCAGGCTTATGAAACTATTGATGAACTTTTAAAACCGTATAAAAAAGAAACTTTACTAAATGTAAAATCAGTTTCGATAATGGGTAAAGCCGGAATCCTGGAAGGTGGAAAGGGAGACATTATGATTCCGTCTGCGCATATAA
>Ga0247738_10000620_pt1 | contig 13205 bp, 11 predicted proteins | sample UWRJL013104B2_FD_180936 | JGI IMG/M metagenome (GOLD analysis project Ga0247738, IMG submission 180936) | Plant litter microbial communities from Arlington Agricultural Research Station in Wisconsin, United States - UWRJ-L013-104B-2 | ecosystem: Environmental > Terrestrial > Plant litter >...
CGTCGGGGGCGGGAGGCCAGGGTTGTCACTGCAGGTCCTTCGTGATCATGGATGCGCGGGCGAGGGTCTCCCCCTCGCCCGCGCAGTCAGGCTAACCCTTGACGGTGAAGCCGAGTTTGGTCATGTCGTCGACCGTGGCGGTCTGCATCGAGTCGAGGGCGTCCGAGAGCGGCGTCGCGTTCTGGAGGGCCGTCGAGAAGCCGTCCTTGTACGCGCCGAACGTCACGGTGGCGTTCGGCCCCCAGATGTCGAAGCTCTTGGCCTCGGGCGCGACCGTGCTGATGAACGCGTAGTAGTCGGCCTGGTTGGACATGAAGGGCGGCGGGGTGTCGAGCACCGAGAGCGAGCGGCCCGCGGTCGCCGCCGGGTAGATGTTGATGTCGGTGATCTGGGCGGTGAGTGCCTCTTCGCTCGAGTTGAGCCAGGCGATGAACTTGGCCGCCTCCGCGGGGTGCTTGGAGTCGCTCGTCACGGCCATGGCCGATCCTCCCCAGATGCCCGTCGCGGGGTCGCCCGCGGTCCACGCCGGAAGTGCCGCAGCGGTCCACTTGCCCGCGGTGTCGGCGGCGATGTTCGGGAACTGCGCGGGGGCCCACGCTGCGCTCACCCAGCCGACGAGCGATCCGTCGTTCATGTCCGAGCTCCACTGCGTCGACCAGAAGGGCTGGTCCTGGATGACTCCCTCATCGATGAGGCCGCCCCAGAAGTCCGCGACCTTCTTGCTCGCCGCGTCGTTGATTCCCACGGTCCACGTGTCGTCGGCCGCGCTCCACCAGTTGGCGCCGGCCTGCTGCGCGAGGCCCGCGAACCAGCCGGGGTCGCCCGCGCTGAAGGTGCCGAGGTACTGGTCCGGGTTGGCGGCGTGGATGGTCCGGGCGTCAGCGGCGTACTCCTCCCACGTCGTGGGTGCCGTGAGGCCGAGGGAGTCGAAGACGTCCTGGCGGTAGAAGAACACGAGGGGCGCGAAGTCCTGAGGAACGCCGTAGGTCTTGTCCTCGAACTGCACCTGCGCGAGCGAGGCGGCGTCGAAGCTGTCGACCACCTCCGGCACGTACTGGTCGATGTCGACGACGACTCCGCTGGAGATGAGGGCCGGCAGCGACTGGTACTCGACCTTGACGATGTCGGGGTTGGTTCCGGCCTTGTGCTGCGTGATGAACTTGGTGACGAGCTCGTCTGCGCTCTCGCTCGGGGCGTTGAGCTTGACCTGGATATCGGGGTTGGCCTTGTTCCAGATGTCGACGATCTTGTCTGTGTTCGGGTCCCACGACACGAAGGTCAGGTTGACGGGGCCGTCCCCGCCCTCCGATCCGGTCGAGGGCGAGCATCCGGTCATGGCGCCGGCGGCGATCGACACGATGCCGATGGCGGCTGCGACGCGACCGAGGATTCTCTTGTTCACGGGAGCATCTCCTTTGATGTGGGTTGGGGGTGGGGCAGGGGTCGGGCGGGCGATTCCGGAATGTCGGGAATGCGCATTCCGCACAGGCTATTCGGGATGGCCCACGGTGTCAACCGAGGGGCGATCATGCGCGCGCCGCGAGGTCGGCCTTGCGGATCGGGAAGGCAGCCGGACGCCCGGCCGCGAGCAGTTCCACCTCCAGCACCGCGCTCTCGCCGAGGCGCAGCAGCTCGTTGCCGAGGGCGCCCGCGACGTGCGGGGTGAGCAGCACGTCCGGCAGGGTGCGCAAGCGATCCCCCGCCGGCAGCGGCTCCGGATCGGTGACATCGAGCACCGCGTGCAGGCGGCCCGCGGCGACGGCGTCGGCGAGAGCCACCTGGTCGACGAGGGGCCCCCGCGCCGTGTTGATGATCGTCGCGCCGGGCTCGAGCAGGGCCAGCTGCAGCGCGCCCACCATTCCTCGGGTCTCGGGCAACATCGGCGCGTGCACACTCACGATCGACGAGAGCGCGAACAACTCGTCAAGGGTGACGCGGCGCACCCGCGCGAGCACGGGGTCGGAATCGTCGATCATCGGATCGTAGAGCAGAACCTCGAAGTCGAACGGCGCGAGGAGGTCGATCACGACTCGGCCCACGCTCGAGGCGCCGATGATCCCCACGGTTCTGCGGTAGTTGCCGATGCCCGGATAGCGGGTGGCAACATCCAGGGCGGGGTCGGCGCGGTACTCCCGAGCGAGGGGCAGCACGCCCTTCCCGGCGAGCAGGATCATGGCCAGCGTGTACTCCGCGACCGGATAGGCATTGGCGGCCGCGGCGGTGGTGACGAGGATGCCGCGGTCCCACACGTCGGGATCCACGTGGTCCTTCACCGTGCCCGCGGCATGGATGATGGCCCGCAGCCGCGGCATGAGCTCGAGCTCCCGCGCCCCCACGACCGGCGCACCCCACCCCGTGATGAGCACCTCGAGGCGGTCGAGCATGGCGGGCTCGAAGGCGTGGAAGTCGGTGATCGTGCGCGACGGATCGAGCGCGGCGACTGACGCGAGCCGGCGCATCGAGCCGGCGTCGAAGAGGCTGTGCTGCAGCCCCTCGTCCATGGCGAAGGCCGCGACGAGCGGAGCCGGCGAGTGCTGCGCGAAGGGTATGCGCATCGGGTCGGGCCTCCTTGCCGTCGAATCATGGTCACGGGTACGCTGGCCGGGCAACCGCATTCCCGCGCAACACACATTTAGGCAGGTAGATCGCTCCGTGTCAAAATCCGACACGCTCGCCTCCCGCGTCACGGCCCTCGCGGCGGGTACGGGAGCCTGGTCGTCCGCCGGCGCGGGTGGCGGCTCCTCGGTCGCGGACTCGGTCGAACTCGCCCACGCCCTGTTCGAGAGTCCGAGCGTTCGAGTGCTCGACACCTCCAACAACTACGGCCTGGGCGAGAGCGAGACCCGTATCGGCCTGGCGATCCGTGAGTACGGCGGCGTACCGGACGACTTCTTGCTGCAGACCAAGGTCGACCGCGACATGGTGACGGGAGACTTCTCGGGCCTCCGCGTGCGTCGCTCGCTCGAGGAGTCGCTCGAGCGCCTCGGGCTCGACAAGGTCGAACTCGTCTACCTCCACGATCCCGAGAACACCACGTGGGAAGCCTCCATGGCTGACGACGGGCCGGTTGCCGAGCTCCTCGCCATGCGGGACGAGGGTCTGCTCTCGCGGGTGGGCATCTCCGGCGGGCCGGCCGACATGCTCGACCGGTACGTGGACACCGGCCTGTTCGACGCGCTCATCACCCACAACCGGTACACGCTCGTCGACCGCGGCGCCGCCGAGCTGCTCACCCGCGCCCGCTCCGCGGGCCTGCTCGTGTTCAACGCGTCACCGTACGGCGGGGGTCTGCTCACGCGGTGGCCGGTGGCAGCGGGCCGCTACGCGTACGGGGAGGCGCCCGCGGAGCTCGTGCGCGCGGCCAACGAGATCGGGGCACTGTGCGAGGACGCGGGCGTGCCCCTCGCCGCGGCCGCCCTGGCCTGGTCGATGCGCGACCGCCGCATCGACTCGACGATCATCGGGATGCGCACGATCGACGACCTCAGGGCCACCGACGCACTACTCGCCCATCCGCTGCCCGACGGGCTGTGGGCCGCGATCGATGCTGTCCCCCTCGACCCCTCGACCTGGCAGGATGCCCCCTAGCCCAGAAGCCACTCCGCCGAGCGCGCGAGGATGGCCCGGTGCTCCCGGCTCTCGAACGACGCCGCATCGTGGCCCAGCGCGTCGTAGACCACCCGCCCGCCCGCGTAGTCCCGGGCCCAGAGCAGCGGGTGGGCGACCCCGTCGAGCTCGTGCCACGCCAGCGCGCGCACGTCGGGAGCCACCCGCAGGTGCGTGTAGCGCTCATCCCACACCTCGAAGTCGTGCACCCCGGAGACGATGGGGTGGGCGTCCGTGTCGACCCGAACGGCCGCGAGGTCCTGGTCGGGATGCATGGTCGTGCCCCGCACCCACCGGGCGCCGATGATCGACTCCCACTCGGCGATCTCGGGGAACGCCGTCGCGGAGACATGCAGGGCCAGGAGCGCCCCACCCCCGCGCAGGTACGCGCCGAGGCCCGCGATCGCCTCGGCGTCGCCGCGTGCCGGCTGCTCGGCGTTCGCGGCGTTCACGACCACGAGGTCGACGTCCGCGGAGAGTTGGGCGAGGCCGTCGAGAACACTCGTGGAGATCCGCACGTCGCGGCCGGGAGACGCGATGGCCTCGAGCACGAGCTGCGAGGTGGTGCCGAACGGGTGCCAGGGATCGGTCAGGTCGCCCCCGCCGGAGAGGATGAGGACTGTGGACATGAGCAGATGCTAACGGAAGGAATGCGCCTGCCGCTTCCCTCCTCATGCCCGCGTCGCCGTACTATGCTCAATCTCGGCAAGCGCATTCCACGATGGCCGGCACCGCGAGCACCGCACGATACGACGAGGATTGACCCATGACCGTTGCAGCATTCCCCGAGACCTTCCTCTTCATCGACGGCGAGTGGATCCCGGCCGCCGATCGCGCCACGATCGACGTGGAGAACCCGGCGTCGGGGGTGATCGTGGGCACGGTTCCCGTCGCCACCGACGAGGACGTCGATCGCGCGATGGCGGCAGCGGCGAGGGCCTTCCCTGCCTGGCGGGACCTGTCGCCTCACCGGCGCTCCGCGATCCTCGTGCGAGCCGCTCAGTTGTTGCGGGACCGCACCGAGGAGATCGCGGTCGCGATGACCCTGGAGAACGGCAAGCTGCTGCGCGACTCGCGCGACGAGGTGTCATACACGGCCGACATCATCGAGTCGCTCGCCACCGAGGCCCCGCGACGTTTTGGAACGGTGCTGCCGGGCGGTTCCGCGGACGGGCGCACGATGCTCGTCTCCGAGCCGGTGGGTCCCGTCGCGGCGTTCACGACCTGGAACTACCCGCTCACGGTGCCGGGCCGCAAGGTTGCGGCCGCCCTCGCGGCCGGCTGCACCGTCGTGATCAAGCCGGCCGAGGAGACCCCCGCCAGCGCCCTCGCTCTTGCGCGCGCCCTCGACGACGCCGGCCTTCCCGCGGGCGTCGTGAGCATGGTCTTCGGCGACCCGGCCGCGATCTCCGAGCGGATGATCGCCTCGCCCCTCATCCGCAAGATCTCGTTCACGGGCTCCACCGCCGTGGGCAAGCTCCTCGCCCGCACCGCCGCCGACCACGTCAAGCCCATCATGCTCGAGCTGGGCGGTCACGCCCCTGTCCTGGTGTTCGAGGATGCCGACCTCGACTCGCTCATCGCCGGATCGGTCGGGAGCAAGCTGCACAACTCGGGGCAGTCGTGCGGCTCCCCCATCCGGTTCTATGTGCACGAGTCGATTCACGACGAGTTCGTGCGACGGTACGCCGCGGAGCTCGACCGCGTCAGGGTGGGTGACGGCATGGATGAGCATTCCGAGATGGGGCCGCTGGCCAACAGGCGGCGGTTCGAGGCCATGCAGCCGCTCATCGACGATGCGGTGTCCCGTGGCGCCACGCTCGCCGCGGGTGGCACCGGCGACGGGGCATCCGGGTACTACTGGCGGCCCACCTTGCTGACGAACGTTCCGGACGACGCCGACCTCATGTCCGTGGAGCCGTTCGGACCCATCGCCGTGACGAGCACCTTCACCGACGAGGGCGAGGTCATCCGGCGCGCCAACGATGTGGCCTTCGGCCTCGCCGCCTACCTGTTCACCGAGTCTGCTGACCGTGTGCTGCGCGTGCCCGCGCAGCTCGACGCGGGAATGGTGAGCGTCAACCGTTTCGGTGTCGGCGCTCGGGACACGTTCTTCGGTGGCCGCAAGCAGAGCGGCTACGGCTCCGAGGGCGGGCCGGAGGCGGTCGAGGAGTACATGGTGAAGAAGCTCATCGCGCAGGGCGCTCGCTCCTAGCGAGACGCAGGGGCAGACATCCGAGCTGACTGCAACAGCGCGATAGCGACCCCATGGTGGAGATGCGGGGAATTGAACCCCGGTCCACTGCTGTAATTCCACGCCTTCTACGGGTGTAGTTCGTGCAAGCGTTCTACTCGGCTCTGACCTTTGCCACGAACATCCAGGTCAACAAGCCCAGCCTCAGTTGAAGTCCCGCGTGTCCCTGAGACTCAGGCACGCAGCTAGTTCCCTAGATAACGCCAGGAACCGGAACGGGATCTAGTCCGGGCTGACGGTCTCATTTAGTGCGAAGAAGACTACGCCGCGAGGGCGAGGTCAGACTTGGCGGAGACAGTGCTGTTTGAATTGGCACTTATATTTTGCACGGATCGTTTACGAGATAACCGTGCGTCCTCGACCCGCTTCTCGCGGTTTTGCAGGCAATGTCGAAACCGATCATCCCCATGGCGTTCCCCCAGAGGAACGGGTCGCTATCGCGCTGTTGAGTTGTCAAATCGCCTCACGAGGAGGCAGCCTTCAATGTTAGCCCGGATGCCCGGCCTTCGCTAGCGTGGGCACATGGCATCCGACTCTCGACACGTCCGGTCCCTTCTCACCGCCGACGCCGTCCACCGCAGCGAGCTGGGCTCGATCACGCGCCTCACCGCCGACACGTTCCCCCTCCTGAGGCGCCTGTCCATCAAGCGGCTCGTGCTCGAGGTCGGCTCCATCCGCGAGCCGCACTGGCACGCCAACGCCAATGAGCTCACCCACTGTCTCTCAGGCTCGGTGCTCGTGACCGTGTTCGACACGGCCGACGAGTTCTCGTCGTTCACGATCGAGGCGGGCCAGATGTTCCACGTCGACAGCGGCTCGCTGCACCACATCGAGAACATCGGCGACACCGCGGCCGAGCTCATCGTGGTGTTCAGCAACGAGCGCCCGGAGGACTTCTCCCTGCGCGGCGCCTTCGGGGCCATGACGCCCGCCGTGCTCGGCAACACCTACGACCTGCCCTCGTCCGCCATGATGGCGCTGCCCCGCGACACCGGCTCGCCGCTCATCGTGCGGCGCGAGGGCGCGCCCGCCGTCCCCGACACCGCCGGCTGGACCAACCGGCACAAGTTCGATGTGGAGGGCCAGGCCGCCCCGATCACCGGCGCGACCGGGTCGGCCCGACTCGCCCGCGCACAGTTCTGGCCCGCGCTGAAAGACCTCTCCATGTACTCCCTGCGCATCGAGGAGGAGGGCATGCGCGAGCCGCACTGGCACCCGGTCACCGCCGAGATGGGCTACGTGCACAAGGGCAACGCGCGCATGTCGATCCTCGACCCGGACGGCACGGTCGACACCTACCTGCTCGAGCCCGGCGACGTGTACTTCATCCCCCGCGCCTACCCGCACCAGATCGAGGTGGTGGGTGACGACGAGATCCACTTCCTGGTCTTCTTCGACCAGCCGACCCCGGGCGACATCGGGTACCGGGCGTCCGCCTCGGTGTTCTCGCGCGAGGTTCTCGCCGCGAGCTTCGGGGTCGTGGAGGCCGACCTCCCGCACTTCCCGTTCACGCCGATCGACCCGCTCATCGTCGGCAAGCTCAACCCGATCGACCCCGTCCTGTGAGCGCACAGCAGGGCGACCGCGTCCCCATCGATCCGCAGAGCGTCGAGGCGCCCCTCTCGGCGTTCGCCGTGTTCCTGGTGGTCACGATCGTGCCCGGCCAGGAGGACCGCGCTCGCGCTGTCATCGCCGACATCGCGTCCATCACCCGGGCCGTCGGCTTCCGCGACCTCGAGGGCCAGCTCTCGTGCATCGTCGGCATCGGCAGCGACTCGTGGGACCGCCTCGGCCTCGACGGCAAGCCCCGGCAGCTGCATCCGCTCGCCGAGGTGAAGGGCCGCGTTCACACCGCCGTGTCGACGCCCGGCGACTTGCTGTTCCACATCCGCGCGCAGCGGGCCGACCTGTGCTTCGAGTTCGAGCGGATCCTGCTCGACAAGCTCGGCTCGTCCATCGTCGTGGAGGATGAGGTGCAGGGCTTCCGCTACTTCGACTCGCGCGACCTGCTCGGCTTCGTCGACGGCACCGAGAACCCCACCGGCCGGGGCATGGCCGAGGCCACGCAGATCGTCGACGACCCGGCCTTCGAGGGCGGCAGCTACGTCGTCGTGCAGAAGTACCTGCACGACCTGGAGGGCTGGAACGCGCAGCCCACGAGCATCCAGGAGCACATCATCGGGCGCACCAAGGCCGACAACGTCGAGCTCGACGACGCGCCCGGCTCCCACAAAGACCTCGCCACGATCACCGATCCGGACGGCACCGAGCACGACATCCTGCGAGACAACATGCCGTTCGGCCGGCCGGGATCGGCGGAGTTCGGCACCTACTTCATCGGGTACGCGGGCGACCTGTCGGTGATCGAGCGGATGCTGCAGCGCATGTTCGTGGGCGAGCCCGCGGGAGCCCACGACCGCATCCTCGACTTCTCGAGGGCGGTCACGGGCTCCGCGTACTTCGTGCCGTCCATGACCCTCCTGGAGACCTTGGCCGACTAGGGTGGCCGGATGAGCGACACGATCATCACCGTGCAGGGCGAGTACTCGGCCTGGTACCCCGCCGAACGAGCGACCGTGGGCGCCTCGGTGCACACGCAGGGCGCCAAGCGCGACGCGGTGTTCGCGCGAGCCGTGACGGCGTCGGAGGCGGTGCGCACCCTCGTCGAGGAGCTCTACGACAAGCAGAGGGGCCCGATCACCTGGTGGTCGTCGGAGAGCGTGCGCGTGTGGTCGGAGCGGCCCTGGAACAACGAGGGCAAGCAGCTCGCGGCCGTGTTCCACGCCGCCGTCGACGTCTCGGTGAAGTTCAAGGACTTCGAGGCCCTCGCGCGCTGGGTGGAGGCGATCGCGGCCCTCGACGGGGTGAGCGTCGGCTCGATCACCTGGTCGCTCACGGATGCCACGCGCACGAGCGCCACGGTGGAGGTTCGCTCCCGCGCCGTGAAAGACGCGGTCGCGAAGGCGAGCGTCTACGCGCAGAGCATCGGGCTCGGCTCGGTCACCGCCACCGCTCTCGCCGACCCGGGGATGCTCGGAGACCCGTCCGGCGGAGCGGCGCAGCAGCCCGTCTTCGCGCGCGCCTCGATGAAGGCGCAGTTCGACGGCGGCGGCGGGCAGCTCGCACTCAAGCCCGAGGAGATCGCCGTGGCCTCCGTCGTCGATGCGCGGTTCGTCGCGTCCCGGTAGCCGGCGCTACAGGTCCACCGCCGCGCCACTGATCGTGCTGTAGCGCGCCGCAGAAACAGCAACGCGAGTCGGTCGGCTCTAGTCGCCCATGTTGCGACGGGCCGACATCGCGCGATCAGCCTCGCGCTTGTCGGTGCGCTCGCGCAGGGTCTGGCGCTTGTCGTACTCGCGCTTGCCCTTGGCCACCGCGAGCTCGACCTTGGCGTTGCCGTCGTTGAAGTAGATGCTCAACGGCACGAGGGTGTAACCGCCCTCTTTGATCTTGTTGTGGATCTTCAGGATCTGGGCCTTGTGCAGCAGCATCTTGCGCTTGCGGCGCACGGGGTGGTTGTTCCAGGATCCCTGGTTGAACTCGGGGATGTGCACGGCGTCGAGCCAGGCCTCCCCGCCCTCGATGAAACCGTAGCCGTCGACCAGGCTCGCCCGACCGGCGCGCAGCGACTTGACCTCGGTGCCCGTGAGAACCAGTCCGGCCTCGTAGGTGTCTTCGATCGTGTAGTCGTGGCGCGCCTTGCGGTTGCTGGCGACAACCTTCTTCTCGCCGCGTTCCCTGGGCATGACGGATCTCTCTCGGTAAAGGGTTGATACAAAGCCTGTCAGTCTAGCCGGTCGACGCCAGCACGGCGATGCCGACCGACGCAGCGGCACCGAGCAGGATGCCCGGCAGAACCGAGACGGCCAGCTCCGCCAGGTGCGCGAGCCTGATGTCGGCCCGCCCCCATCCCATCGCGCGGATGGCCGCCCACTGGGCGCGGCGGCGGGCGAGGGTCGCGCGGCGCGCGAGCACCACGAGCAGCACCCCCGCGGTGAGGCTCACGGCCGCGAGCACGCCCTGCGGAACCCACCCCCTCGCCGCGGCGAGGGCGCCGAGCAGGGTCGGTCCCGCCAGTTCGCGGCCCTGCACGAACACCGCGACGACGGCCGCGACGGAGACGACTACGACCACGACGGCGAGCCCGAGGGTGACCGCGCTCGCGATCGACGCGCGGGCCTGCCGCACCCCGAAGCCGAGCGGAGACGCGACGCGGAGCGCGGTCGACCGCGCACGCTGGCGCCGCAGCGTGCGCCGCGGCGCCCGCGCACCGAGCAGCACCGCCACGAGCGAGGTGGCGACGACGCACAGCAGCGCGACGCCGACGGTGACGGCCGCGACCACGGGCACGGTGGTGAGGGCGATCGACGCGGCGCCCACCCCGACGAGCACGGCCAGGCCCACGAGCTCCTCCGCCGCGAACCAGCGCGCGATGCGCCGTCGACGCCAGCCGAGTTCGCGCAGCACGCCCGCGTGCGCGCGCCGCGCGGGAATGGAGCCGAGCTGCACGACCGCCAAGAGCGACCCCAGGGCGAGCACGCACACCGCGAGCAGCGCGATGCTCGTGGCGGAGACCGCCGCGTCGGCCTCCGTGACGGCGCCCAGTCGCGACCAGTCCTGCCGGATGTAGCCGAGGTCGCCGATCTGCTGGGCACCCGACTCGTCGGTCGCGGCGAGCGCGTACCCGCTCACGAGCACGGGCATGCGCTGCGGAGACGACCCCGCGACGATGGTCGCCTCGTACCCGAGGGAGGCCAAGCCGCTCGCGGCGGTGAGCAGCCGCTGCTGGGCATCCGGAGTGAACCGGTCGATACCGGCCACGCGGATGCGGATGGCCGAAATGGGGCGGGAGACGCCGAGTCCGTCGAGGATGTCGAGGCTGCCCACCGCCATCTCGTTCGTGCCGGGGATGCCGAAGCCCGTGAGCGACGTCGCGAGCGCCCGCGGCGCGGCCGGGGCGCCGTCAGCGCCGGCGACGAGCGTCGGGGCGGCCACGTCGTACCCGCCGAGCGGCATGAAGCTCACCTCCCCCACGAGCGCGCGCAGCTCGTCGATGTCCACCCCGCCGGCCACGCGCAGCGTCACCGGGTTGGGGCCGGGGCCCCCCACGGCGCCGAACAGCTTGGAGTACTCCGTCACCGAGCCCGGCAGCGCGCTCCCGAGCGGCGCCTCCGCGTACTGGCCGAACACGGTGTACCCGCGCGGGAGGAGGGTGGTGCCCCCCGCCGTGGGCTCGGTGTAGCGCGGGCCGAGCACGGAGCGGGGCGCGCCCATCCGCTGGCCCGCGCTGCCGTCGGCGGCGCGCTCGGGGTCGAGGCCGCCGAGGGTGATGATCTCCGGGGCGAAGGGGTCGAGCACGGGCGTGCCGTCGACGTCGTACTCGCCGACGACCGTCGTTCCCGCGGCGGGGTCGAGGGTGGGGGCGATCTGGCCGTTCTGCAGGAACCCCACGCCCTGGGCCTGCTCGACGGCCTCCGCGCCCGCGGCGCCGGGAGACACCCGGTCGAACTCCTCGACGGTGACGGTGAGTCGCAAGGGGGACGGCGCCCGGTCGAGCACGATCACGGGATGCCCGTCTCCCCCACCGCTCGTGAGCAGCGGATCGAGGAACCCGCCGGCCTCCCCCAGCAGCTCCCGCTCCGCCGCGGGATCGACGAGGGCCACCGTCGCGGACGGCCGCGGGGCCACCGAGAGCCCGAGCGGGATCGTGCCGGTCGCGGCATCGTAGGTTCCCCCTTCGAACCCCACGCGCGTGTCGCCCGAGAGCAGGCGCGGGCTGTCGGCCAGGTCCGTGGTCGCGTACACGGTCTCGCCGTCGGCGTCCACCAGCGGGGTGCCGTCGGTGTCGAAGACGATCTGCGAATAGCTCGGCTGGTACGCGAACGCGAGGATCGTCTGCGATGCGAGGCTCCGCTCGCCGAGGCCGTCATTCGTCGTGCTCGAGACCGTGACGCGGAACGCCTGCGGGCTGGTGAGGCTCGCGTCGGGCCGCACCGGCACGGGCAGCCACACCACGGGCCCGCCGATCAGGTCGGCGGGGGTGAAGGTCACCTCCGCGATCGGGGCCGCGACCTCCACGCCGGGCAGCGACCGGATGAGCTCGAGGTCGTGCACGCTCAGGCGACCGCTCGTGGCGTCGACGAGCGCGTCGGAGTGCAGCATCCCCGCCGTCACAGGGTCTTTGCCCTGCTGCGTCACGAGGATGTCGTAGCTGCCCCGCCAGTTCTCGTCGAGCGTCTGCTGCAGCACGACGGCCGAGGTGGACTGCAGCCCCGAGGCGGCGACCGCCGTGAGGGCGAGCAGTCCGAGCGCCACCACCCGCTGCCGGTCACGCCACAGCCGACGAGCGGCTCCCGGGACTCCCATGCTCAGGCCAGGCTCGTGCGGGAGTCCGCCGCGGCGATGAGGTGCTCGTCGTGCGACGCGACGAGCACGGCGATCCCATCGCGCGCGAGCCCGTCGAGCAGGGCGATGACGCCGTCGGCGATCTCGCGGTCGAGTGAGGCGGTGGGCTCGTCCACCATGAGAACTGCGGGCTCGAGCAGGAGCGCGCGGGCGAGGGCGACGCGCTGCCGCTCCCCCACGCTCAGCTGATCCGGGCGGTGGGCGGCGCGGGCACCCACACCGAGGCGGTCGAGAAGGCCGCGGGCCCGCGCCTCGTGAGCGCGCACGCGCCGGCCGGGAACCGCCGGCAGCAGGGCGTTCTCGAGCGCGGTGAGCCCGGCGATGAGCACCCCGCCCTGATCGAGGTAGCCGACGTGGGTGCGGCGCAGCTCGGTGACGGCGTCGTCGCGGAGGGCGGAGAGCGGCTGCCCCGACCAGACCACCTCCCCCGCCGTGGGCGGCACGAGTCCCGCCGCGACCCGCAGGATGCTCGTCTTGCCGGAGCCGCTGCGGCCCGCGAGGCAGTGCATCGTGCCGGCGGCGAGCCCCAGGTCGTAGTCGGCGATGATCTGCAGCGGCGGCATCCCCGCGCGCTCGTACCGGATGGCTACGGCGACAAGCTCGACGGCGAACATGGTCCCGTCAGGCTAGATCCCGCGGGTCAGACCTTCAAGTACCGGCTGATGGCGACACTCGCCGACGCGGCAGCCAGCAGTGCGCCCACCACGATGAGGATCGGCACCACGGTGAGCGCGTCGCTGAGGCCCACGAGGGTCGTGGTGGTCTGCAGCGTCTGCACGAGGATGCCCTGCACGAAGAACTGCACGATGCCCACGATCGCGACGCCCGCGAGGATCGAGCCGATGAACGACGCGAACACCCCCTCGAGCACGAACGGGGTCTGGATGAACCTGTTCGACGCGCCTACGAGCCGCATGATGCCGAGCTCCCGCCGCCGCGA
>Ga0247738_10000621_pt1 | contig 13164 bp, 10 predicted proteins | sample UWRJL013104B2_FD_180936 | JGI IMG/M metagenome (GOLD analysis project Ga0247738, IMG submission 180936) | Plant litter microbial communities from Arlington Agricultural Research Station in Wisconsin, United States - UWRJ-L013-104B-2 | ecosystem: Environmental > Terrestrial > Plant litter >...
GAACTCGCGCGGCTGGCCACCGCCTTCAATCTCATGGCACAGGCGCTTGCCGAGAAGCAGAAGACCCTCAAAGAGGCGCAGATTGACCTGGAGCAGAAGGTCGCGCTCCGGACGCAACAGTTGCAGCTGGCCAATGCTGAGCTGTCCGTCGCAGATGAGCGGCGCCGCGCATTTCTTGCCGATGTTAGTCACGAACTGCGCACGCCCCTGACGATCATCAGGGGCGAAACCGAAATTGCCCTTCGAACGGCAGAAAACTCCAATTTCGACGCCAATGACGCCTTTGAGCGCATTTTGAAGCAGACGCGCGATTTGAGCAGAATGGTGGACGATCTGTTCGTCATCTCCCTTGCTGAATCCGGTGCCCTGCCACTCGATCGCGAGACGCTCGACCTGTACAATGTTGCAAGCCGGGTTGCGGACGATTTCGGCACGCTGGCGAGTGAGGCCGGAGGGTCGGTTTCTGTCTTGCCCGGGCAGAGATGTTTCGCCTCCATCGATCCGGAGCGAGTCCGCAGGGCGATCGCAGCACTGATCGAGAACGCGATGCGGCACTGTCAGCCCGCAGTGAAGGTCGAAATCGCCGTTCAGGTGATGGATGGCAACCCCGTTATCGTCGTAACGGACGATGGCCCCGGCATTGACCCATCTATTGCGCCCGGACTTTTTGAGCGGTTCAGGCGGGGAGACACACGAGGCGAAGGATCAGGTCTTGGCCTCAGTCTTGTGAGCGCTCTGATGGAGGCGCATGGGGGCCGCGCATATATTTGTGCTGCACCCGGAGGTGGCACGCGCGCCGTTCTGGAATTTCCCGGCGCCATATACTCAAAGGTTGCTTCCTAATGCAGATACTATTGGTTGAAGACGACGAGCGTGTGCGCCGTTTCGTGCTGCGCGGGCTTGAAGTGGAAGGATATTCCGTCAGCATCGCCGTTGACGGCGCAGAAGGCTTGGCGCGAGCAACCGCCGATGAGTTCGACGTCATCATTCTCGACGTCATGCTGCCCCGTCTGGATGGCCGGGAAATATGCCGCCGGCTCCGTGCGGCAACCATTTCCACGCCGATCCTGATGCTGACGGCGATGGATCACATCGAAGACAAGGTCGGCGCACTTCGAGGAGGCGCCGATGATTATCTGACCAAACCCTTCGATTTTGAAGAGCTGCTTGCCCGGATAGAAGCTCTTGCCCGGCGCAAAGACGGCTTCGCAGCGGAATTTCCAAGCGTGCTGCAGATCGGCCACGTCCGGATGGAGCGCGACTCCATGCGTGTCTTTCTGGACGGGTCACCCGTCGAACTCACCGGACGCGAATATCAGTTGCTCGAAATGCTGATGTGTTCTCACGGCCGACTGCTCAGCCGCACGCGGATCCTGAACAAGGTTTGGGGCTATGACTCCGATCCTCTGACCAACGTTGTGGACGTCTACGTCCGCCGCCTCCGCACCAAGATGCAGTGGGATTCAGAGAGCGGCTGGATTCGGACCATTCGCAATTATGGCTATCGATTTGATCCATCTGGAACGGTCGTGCAGTCGAGCTAGGGTCGCACCGGTTCTGCGAGCGAGGAACTGCAGAACCAATGGCTGCTTCTGGAATGGTCGAATTTACGAGCGAACGTCTGCAATATTGACGAAAGCTGCAATCAGCTTCGGGCAAGACAGTCCGAGGTCAGACTGTCCGGATGCTGTAATCGAACCAGGCTTCAAGGTCATGGACGTATAGCTGCACCATCCCGTCGGTCGCTGTCAGTGAATAATGGCTCGACGAGTTTCGGTCATAGCCCCGCGCCGTCATGCCATCGACCGCAAGCGAGACGAAAGCCTCATCGCCGGCATCGTATAGCTCCGGAAGGTCGCCGCCGAAACGCGCGGAGCGGTCGCCATCATAGGCCTGTAGATGCTCGCCGCGGGTTTCCGCCGCGATTTGCAGATCCTGCTTCGTCGAGTGATCATGCACGCCCGCGACTTTCTTGCGGAAGATGAATGCATAAGCGGCGGCGGCGACGATGGCGCGAGTGTGGGGCAACATAGCCGCACTCTGGCACTCCCCATGTCCGGAAAGCAAGCAGAGGTGAAGGATCAGTCTGGAAACATCAGCTCGCGCGAACCCTATTCGAACAAAAGGTGCAAGAATGGCGGGTTTCAGGATCGAGGATGAGAAGGGTCTAACGCGCTTGCGCGGATCGATCGGCAGCGAAGGCCGATACCGCTCGCCAAACGATTACATGAAGCGGACGTTTTGACGCGACCGCTCGCCATCGCTACCGCCCGGCAATGATCGCTTTATTATCACCCGCCAAGACACTCGACTTCGAACGTGCGCTGCCCGCGCTCGCCGTCTCGACCCCGCATTTCTCCGAGGAAGCACGCAGCCTCGCTCAATCGGCGGCGCATCTGACGCAGAAGCGTCTTTCCGATCTGATGCATATCTCGCCGCGCCTCGCCAAGCTCAACGCAGAGCGCTTCCGCGACTTTGCCGATCTGCCCGAGCGGCAAGCGCTGTTCGCCTTTGCGGGCGATGTCTATACCGGCTTCGAAGTGGATACGCTGGATGAGACCGGCGTCGCTTTCGCGCAGGATCATGTCCGGATGCTGTCAGGCCTCTATGGTCTGCTCCGGCCGCTCGACATGATCCGGCCCTATCGTCTGGAAATGGGCACGCGCTGGGCTCCGCGCCACAAGAAGCTGACCGACTGGTGGGGTGATCGCATTGCCGAACTGCTCCGCAACACGATTGCAGACGAGGGATCAGGCGTGGTGCTCAATCTTGCCAGCCAGGAATATTATGCGGCCGTCGCGGGCAGGCTGGATGGCGTGCGCGTGATCGAGGTGGAGTTTCGCGAGCCGGGGCCCGATGGCCCGCGCTTCGTGAGCTTCAGTGCCAAGCGCGCACGGGGCATGATGGCCCGCTGGCTGTGCGAGCATCATATCACCGACGTGGAGGCCATGCGCGGCTTCGACAGCGATGGTTATCGCTTCGACCCGGACGAAAGCGACGTGGATCGCTGGCGGTTCACCCGCGCATGAGCAGTGCGGGCAAGATGTCCGCCGTCGTCATCGGCGCGTCCGGCGGGATTGGCGGCGCATTCGAGACTGCGCTGATCGACGAAGGCGCTTTCGACGTGGTTCACGGCTTTGCACGGTCGCGCAGCGGATCGCAGCATCTCGACCTGCTTGACGAGGCGAGCATTGCCGCTGCCGCCGCTCATGTCGCCAAAGGTCCGCCGCCCACGCTGGTGATCGTGGCGACCGGACTGCTCCATGCCGACGATCACGGCCCCGAAAAGGCCTTGCGCGATCTCGACCCGGACTGGCTCGCAAAGGCCTATGCGGTCAATGCGATCGGCCCTGCGCTCGTGGCGAAGTATTTTCTGCCGATCATGCCCCGGAGCGGGCGGGCGGTCTTCGCGGCCCTTTCGGCGCGCGTCGGATCGATCGGCGACAACCGGATGGGCGGGTGGCACGGCTATCGCGCGTCAAAGGCCGCGCTTAACATGCTGGTCCGCAATCTTGCGATCGAGGAGCGCCGCCGCAACGACCGCACCATCGTCGTCGCGCTGCACCCCGGCACGGTCGACACTGCTCTCTCACGTCCTTTCCAAGGCAATGTGCCGCCCGGCCAGCTGTTCGACCCCGAGCGTGCTGCCCTGCAACTGCTCGACGTCATTGAAGGCCTGAAAGTACTCGACAGCGGCAAACTTTTCGATTTCGAGGGCGAGGAAATCCCGTTCTGAGAGCTGGCATCGGGGCCGACGGGCCGCTCTCCATCAGTGCCTCCGCTTCACGACGGCTGGTCCGCCAAACCTTGCATATAATGTGGGCAGAACGAACAGCGTGAGCAGGGTTGCCGAGATGAGGCCGCCGATCACCACAGTCGCAATCGGTTTCTGAACTTCAGCACCGGCGCCGGTGCCGAGCGCCATTGGCACAAACCCCAAGCTCGCGACGAGGGCTGTCATTACCACGGGCCGCAGTCGCTGGATCGCCCCGGTCCTTGCGGCCTCTTCGCGCCCCATGCCGTTACTCATGAGATCCTGAATGGACGACACCATGACGAGGCCATTGAGCACCGCGATGCCCGACAGGGCGATGAACCCGACCGCGGCCGAAACAGAGAAATCCATGCCGCGCAGGAACAGCGCCAGCACACCGCCGACGAGCGCCAACGGCACACCGGTGAACACGATTGCCGCATCCCGCACCGATCCCAATGCAGCGTAAAGGAGGAGCAGGATCAACGCGAAGCAGGCTGGCACGACGAGTTGCAGACGCGCGGTGGCCGCCTCCAGATTCTCGAACTGCCCGCCCCATTCGAGATAGCTGCCGGCCGGCAGTCGAACATCTTGGGCGATCGCCGCCCGCGCATCCTCAACCACACCGGCAATATCGCGCCCTCTGACATTGGCCTGGACAACCACGCGACGTTTGCCGTTCTCGCGGCTTATCTGGTTCGGGCCATCCACGATGCGGATGTCGGAGACGCTGCCTAACGGGACGAACCGTCCGCCCGGTGTCGGCACCTGCACCTGCTGAAGGGTTGAAAGGTCCGCCCGCTGCGTGTCGGACAGGCGAATGACCACGGGGAAACGACGATCACCCTCGTAAATCATGCCCGACTGCCGACCGCCGACGGTCGCGGTGATGATATCGTGGACGTCCTGCGCCGTAACGCCGAGACGTGCCATGGCGTCACGGTTAACGCGGATGTCGAGCATTGGCAGACCGGTCGTCTGCTCGACCTTTACGTCCACGGCGCCTCGTGTGTTGCGAAGAACGCCCGCGATCTTTTCCGCCGTGGCGTTCATGGCATTATAGTCATCGCCAAAGACCTTCACGGCGATGTCGCCGCGCACACCGGCGATGAGCTCGTTGAAGCGCATCTGGATCGGCTGCGTGATCTCGTAGGCGTTACCGGGGAATGCCGCGAGCTTGCCTTCAAACCGCTCGACCAGATCTTCCTTTGTCAGGCTCGGGTCCGGCCAGTCCTTGCGATCCTTGAGGATCACGAACATGTCGGTGGCATTGGGCGGCATCGGGTCTGAGGCCAGTTCTGCCGTGCCGGTCTTGGAGAAGACGAACTTCACCTCCGGTTGCTTCGACACCATCTGCTCGATCGGCCCCTGCATCGCCTGGCTTTGCTGGATCGATGTCGCCGGAATGCGCAGCGCCTGGATGAGCAGGTCGCCCTCGTCGAGCTGCGGCAGGAACACCTGCCCGAGCGACAGAAACGCCAGCACCGCAACGCCGAATGCAGCAACACCAGCTCCCGCAGTGAGCGCAGGACGCTGCATCGCACGTTCCAGCCCCGGCTCATAGCGGGCCTTGAGCCAGCTCATGATCCGGCCTTCCTTTTCCTCGATCCGCTTCGACAACCACAGGGCGATCGCCGCCGGGACAAAAGTTAGCGAGAGGATGAACGCGAAGGCGAGCGCGATGATCACGGTCAGCGCCATCGGCACGAAGGTCTTGCCCTCCACGCCGGTCAACGTGAGCAACGGCACATAAACGAGAATGATGATCGCCTGCCCATAGACCGAGGGCTTGATCATTTCACGGGCAGCGGCGGCGACCGCGTCGAGCCGCTCACTGACGGTCAGCACCCTCCCCTCGCGATGTTGCTGCTCCGCCATCCGCCGGAGCGCATTCTCGACGATGATGACCGCGCCATCGACGATGAGACCGAAATCGAGGGCGCCGAGGCTCATCAGGTTCGCTGATACGCCCGCCTGCAACATGCCGAATCCGGTCAGCATCATGGTGATCGGAATGACCATCGCCGCGATGATCGATGCGCGGAAATTGCCGAGCAAAGCGAACAACACGACAATGACGAGAAGCGCGCCTTCGCTCAGATTCTTCGCCACGGTCCTGATCGTCGAGTTGACCAGCGCGGTGCGGTCGAGCACCGGCTGCACGATCACATCGGGCGGCAGCGAAGCGTTGATGTCCTTCAGTCGATCCGCGACCGCCGTCGCCACCGTGCGACTATTCTCGCCAATGCGCATGATCGCCGTGCCAACCACGACCTCGGTCCCGTTCTCGGATGCCGAGCCCATCCGGATCGCCTGTCCGGTACGGACAGCCGCGACCTGGCCAAGGGTGATCGGCACGCCCTCGCGGGTCGCCACGACGATTTGAGATAGCTCGCTGGCATTGCGGATGAGAGCATCTGCGCGAACGGCCAGACCCTCGCCGTTGCGGTTTACAAACCCGCCGCCGACGCTGGTGTTGTTGCGTTCCAGCGCAGTACCCAGATCAGTCAGTGTCAGCCCCATGGATGCGAGCCGCGGAACATCGGGAACGACCAGATACTGCTTGGCATAGCCGCCGATGGAATCGACGCCTGCAAGACCGGGCGTATTCTTGAGCAGTGGTGCCACGATCCAGTCCTGCGCAGTGCGCAGATACGTCGCCTTGTCCGTCTCGTTCGTCAGCCGATCGCCTTCCGGCGTAATGTAGCTGCCATCTGGCTGCATACCCGGCTCTCCGGGCAGATGTTTGTCATCCTTTCGGTGATCGAGCCGGACGGTCCACATATAGACCTCGCCAAGGCCGGTCGCGATCGGCCCCATTTCGGGGCGCACGCCATCGGGCAAGTCTTCGGCAACACCCGTGAGCCGCTCACCAACCTGCTGGCGAGCAAAATAGATATCCGTGGATTCTGAAAACACCGCCGTGATCTGCGCAAACCCGTTGCGGCTCAGGGAGCGGCTATATTCGAGACCGGGTATGCCGGCGAGCGCGGTCTCGATCGGGAAGGCGACCTGCTTCTCCACCAATTCGGGCGAGAGCGCAGGCGCGCGCACGTTGATCTGGACCTGATTGTTGGTGATGTCAGGCACCGCGTCGATCGGGAGGCGGTACAGGGCAGCAGCGCCAATGACAGCGACGATGGCAGTGAGCAGCAGGACAAGCCAGCGCCGGTGCACCGCCCAAGTGACGATAGGGGCGATCATGGCTCAGTCCTCATGGCTTGCTTCGCCCTTGCCGAGTTCGGCCTTCAGGGTGAAGCTGTTGGTGGTCGCAATCTCCTCGGTGCCATTAAGGCCCGAGCGGATGATCACGCTGTCGCCGGCACTGTCGCCGAGCGTAACGGGCGTGGCCTCGAAGCCGCTTCTGGTGCGCACGAAGACGACGGACTTGCCTTCCCAGTTCTGTACCGCAGTAGAAGGCACGCGGATTGCGCCGTCACTGGCGCCGCCTGACAGGGCGACAGACGCCGTGATGGCCTCGCCGATCCGCCACTGGCCACCACGATTGTCGAGCGTCGCGACCACGGGCACGAGACGCGTATCCACATCCAGTGCGGGCGAGACGAATGCGATCTGTGCCGTTGCTTCTCGACCGGGCGCTTTCACCGTCACCGGGGCACCGGGCCGGACGCGGCCTGCATCCTGAGGCTGGAGATTGAGCGAGAGTGAGACGGTCGAGAGGTTGGCGACCCGGAACAGTTCGGCATCGGCAGTGACGGTTTGTCCAAGCACGACGTTGCGGGAAATCACCTGCCCCGAGATCGGCGCCGTGATGCCGATCCGGTTGAGGCTTCCCCCGCCCGCCCCCGCTGCCGCGACCTGCTGCTGGGCAAGGCGCAGAGCGATGCGCGCCTCCGTCGCCGCCGTGCGCGCGGCGATAAGGTCCTGTTCGGGCGAGACGCGCTGCGCGAACAGGCGCTCTTCCCGTGAAAGGTTCGAATTGGCGAGCGCAAGGCGCGCGCGCGCTGCTTCGATCTCGGCATTGAGCGAGGCCGCCTCGCGACTTTCGATGATGGCCAGGGTCTGGCCCCGACCGACCGACTGGCCCAGATTGCGAGTCAGTGAGACGACGCGCCCGCCGATCGCTGCCGAGACCACCTGCATGCCTTGTGGATCGCCGTCGATCGTGGCGGGCAGATCGATGGTGCCGGACCCACCGGTGGTGGGGCGGCCGATTTGAATGCCCGCTGCACGAATCTGGTCGGCGGACAATGTGACCTTGCCTTCCTCGACGTGACCCGCAGCGACCCCGCTATGCTCTGCGGCACGCGCAGCCTCGTTGCTTGCCTCGCCCCCGCCACAAGCAGTGAGCGACAGCGCAACCGACAGCGGTGCAAGAGCGACAATATACTTGCGATAGAACATCGATCAGTTCCCCTGTTGCGGCGCGGGGGCGGTCAGGCGCTCCAGCTGCGCACGCGCATTTTGATAGGTGGCCAGAGCGTCGATCGCGGTGAGGCGCGTCTCTGCCAGCGTTCGTTCGGAATCGAGCAGATCGAGCTGGCCGAACTTGCCTTCCCGATAACCAATGCGAGCGATCCGGGCGGCCTCCTCGGCTGCGGCGAGTGCCGGTCCACTGGCCGTTTTTGCCGTCACGGCGGCATTGGCCGCCTGAGCTCGCGCCGTCGTGATCGCCTGTTCGACATCAAGCGCCGTCATGCGTCTTTGCGCTTCAACACCGCTGCGTTCCGCGCTTGCCTGAGCGACGGCGGCCTTACCCGAATTGAACAGCGGGATCGGCAGCGACAATGTGAAGACCAGGGCGGTGTCGCCTGTGTCCGAGAACCGACGCACGCCCGGTCCCACATTGAGGTCCGGCATACGCTGCGATCGAGCGAGCCGGATACCTGCGTCGGCAATGGCGAGATCGGCGTCGGCGGCAACAAGCGCCAAGGTGCCGGAGGCGCTTGGGGGCACGGCCGGACCATGAGTCTGCGGCAGTTGGTCTAGCCAACCGACATCCAGACGTCCCACGACCGGCTGTCCGATCCGAAGAGACAGATTTGCGCGCGCTGCTTCAGCAAGTCGAGCTGTGCGTTCGACATTGGCTTGCGCATTGATAAGCGCCACATCGGCCCGCTGCTCTTCAAGAGGCGATGCACGCCCGGCCTGCACACGGGCCCGAGCTGCATTAAAGACGTCTCGGGCGATCCGGTCCTGATCTCGCGCAATGGAAAGACGGCGCTCGGCGGCGATTGCTTCCGCGTAGAGCTGCGTGACCTGTAGACGAATGTCTGCCTGCGCAATGGCCGCGATCAGCACTGCCCGATCGGTTTGCGCATCCGCGACAGCGATGCGTGCAGCGCGCTTGCCGCCCAGTTCGAGCGGGACGGCCAGGCTGACGGTGCTCTCCAACCGCTCGTCGCGTCGATAATCACCCGATCCGGCGAAATTTTCGAACTGGGTCTGGACCGCTGGATTAGGGCGCAGACCGGCGACCGTGCGCGCGGCGCGGGCGGCTTCGATCCCGGCCTGTGCGGCATCCGCAACGGGTGCGCTGCCACCCGCGGCTGCAACGGCTTCGTCGAGTGTGATCACAGGCCCGCCGGTCATCGACGCCGGTGGCAGTTGCGCTTGCGCCCCGGCGACGCAAGACGTGGCGGCAAGCAAGGCCGCGATGAGACGATACATGAACGGAATTCCTGATCCTGAAAGACATGAGATCCCCGCGGCCGGGCAGGCCGCAGCGGAACGACATCAGTTCAGATCAGGCAATTGGTGGGCGCAGGACGGGTCCGACAGACCAGCGCATCGGGGGCGCGTGGGCAAGAGCGACAGCCCGCTCGGCAGGCAAAGCGACGTCGTGAATGCTCTCCGCAGTCGCGGGGACGAACGCAGCCGTGCCGTGGCAACTGTGATGGTGGGGCATCGCGTTGTCGCTGTCCCCGCGCGACTGATCGCTATCTCCATCGGTGTGAACTTCGCCGGAGCATTCGAGCGCAGCCGCGTTCGGAACCTCACGCGCATGAACAACCGCCGATGTAAAAATCGACGCCATCAGCAGGCAGATGAGGACCAGGCTCTTCCCGAACATGAAGCTCACCTACAATGGTCAGATTACTAAATCCAGTTCGTCCGCTGAAATTATCCGCAAACGACCAATAACCAACATGTAAATATATATCATTTGTTATGTTATTACATGAAGCGCCGCACTGAACGGCACATTCTATTATGTTTTATTTTGGGTGGCTGGATCGGCGACGCGACGAGCGCCCAATCTCCAGACCAGTGTGTTTTTGGACGCGTCGGGACCTGTTGTGTCGAGCTTAGTGAGCAACGAGGGCGCAGAGTTCCTGCACACTGGTGATGCGCAGGCGCTGGTAACTCCGTCTGCGGTAGGTCATCACGCTGGTCTTTGCGATGCCAAGGTCCAGTGCGGTCGCCTCCACAGACATGCCCATGGAGGCGCGCGCGCACACTTCCTGCTCGCGCCGGGTCAGGTCCGGAAACAGATGCCGCAGCCGACATTCCACATAAGACGCCGTTGGTGGGCGCGCCTCGGCGCGACGTCGATTGAGCGGGAGCATTGGCAAGGCGAGGAAGGCAAGGCCGACAAGCGCATCGATCTCACCATCGGTGAACATGCCCGTCGACTTGTGCCGCGAGACATTGATGACGCGCCACGCATCCGCGCCGCGCTGGATGATCGAGACGCGCTCGATGATGCCGGGTTGCTGGAAGAAGCGGCGACGGAAGCCATCACACGCGATGTCGTTCGGCCGGACGCGTTGCACTGCGACGTCGTTGGTTTCGGGCAGCGCGCCATAGGCGTCGCAGACGGGATCGGTGTTGTGATAATGGCGGCTATAGGCGGGAAGAAGCGCCTCTAGCTGCGGTTCGCAGAATACATATTGGAGGGAGCTGTCCTCGCGGCTCGTCGCCTCGAACAGGTACATCCGCCGTGCGCCGCCGGTCACTTTCATCACTGCATCATGGACAGCCGAGCCGAATTGCGCGGTGCCGAGCGTCTCCAGCAATTGCTCGTAGATCACGCCGAGCCCAGCGGACGCCCGCCAGTCTTCGATCTTGCGGATATAGGCCATCTCAGCTCTCCTGCCGCGCTGATGTCGTGCCCCCATCAGTCGCATCTGCAGCTTTGGTAAATCTGGCAATGACGATCAAGGCAAATCCGGCGACTAGTGCGGGGATGGCGAAGGAGGCGAGGATCGTCGGCTCCGGCAATCCCGCCTCCAGCTGGATGCCGATGAGCACAGGCGCAGCGACGGTGCCGATCCGCCCGATGCTCTTGGCCCAGCCGATCCCCGTGGACCGCAGCGCGGCTGGATAGAAGGCGGCAAGGACCACGTTGACCCCGCCATAGGCCCCAAGCGCGAAGAAGCCGCAAAGTGCGAGCACGGCCTGCAGAGCAAGGGCCGAGCGCCCGCCGATGGTGGCTGCTGCGACCGGGAACAGGAGGGCGGAGATGGCGAGAAAGGCCGTCAGCACGCGAAACGCACCAAAGCGGTCGATCAGGACGCCCACCAGCAACGCGGCCGCGATGCCGCCGAACGAGAAGATCGAGAGCGCGAGCGACGCAAAGTCGCTGTCATAGCCGGATCGCACGAGCAGGAGCGGCAGCCACGAGCTGAGGCAGTAGCTGATCGTGAGCATGGCGATGAAGACAAGCCACAGCATCAAGGTACCGAGCCGATAACGCGGGGAAAGCAGCGCGATTGGGTTGGGCGCATTGCCGGAAGCCGATTTGGCGACCGGTCCGGGCGCGCGGCGGAGCAGAAATGCCGCAGCGAGGGCAAAGATCAGGCACATGAGGCCAATTGCGATCATGGCCGGGCGCCAACCACCGAGCCGGGAAAAGACGACGGCTGCGATGCCCGCGAGCGCGGCGCCAAGACCGTAGCCCGTGAACAATGCTGTGATGGCCAGTCCGCGCCGCTGCTCAGGGGCGGCGGCGGCCACCATCGCCAGGCAACTGGGCAAGCAGCCGCCCAAAAAGAGGCCAGTCACCAGCCGTGCCCAGAATAGTTCGTTGCCGCTGCTCACCAGGCCGCTGACGGACTGGGCCACGCCGAAGCCCGCCAACGTGAGGGTGATTGTCCATCTGTCGCCATAGCGCGCGGCAATTGGCGGAAACAGGACAAGCCCGATGCACTGCCCCACCAGATTGGCCGAGAAGATCGGCCCGAGCGATGTGCCGTTCAGAACGAGATCCCTCGCAAAATCCGGGGCGAGCGGCCCCAGGATCGTGTGAACGAGACCATCGAAGAAATAGACGATGGCGCAGGTGACGGTGATGACGAGCGCCGCACCGCTCGCACCACCGCTACTTATGTTGCCCGCCGTCAAAACCTGCTCGACAGTCGTAGGCCGAAGGTTCGCGGCGCACGCAAGGTTGCCGCGACAACGCCGTTGGCGGAATAGGATGGGTTCGGCGTCGCGTTGCTGATTACGACTTTGTCCTCGATATTGTTCACGAAGGCACTCACGCTCAGGTCCAGCTTCCGGAATTCATATGTCAGGACAGCGTCTGTGCGGGTCGAGCTGCCCTCGCGGGTTTCCGGGATATAGCCGATATCGAGCTCGCGTGCGCTCTCATAGCGGCTGAACAGGCTGGCCGTGATCTGATCACCCGATGCGAGAGGAATGCGCTGCTCGATATTGCCGGACCACACCCATTCGGGCGAGCGCAGTGCGCGGCGGCCGCTGCAATCGACGACGGTGCCAGTGATCTTGCACTGCGACGAAGAGGGCGGCGGCGCGATCGTATTGTAGACGAGCTGCTTCACGTCCGCATCGAGCCACTGTGCCTGGAGGCCCAGCCGCGTCGTCGGTGTGATCCGCATTTCTGCTTCGATCTCGACGCCCTTCGTCTCGACCTGACCGATATTCTCGGTGACCAGCACGACCGCAGGCGGCACCAGCTTCACATAACCGAGTTGCTGATCGCGATATTTGAGGAAGAATGCCTCGGCGTTGATCTGCAAACGATTGTCGAGAAAGCGGTTCTTGGTCCCGATCGTGTAGGCTGTGACATGCTCGGGTTTATAGCTGTTCGCGCCGGGAGGGCCGAGGAAGAAGCCGCCCGCCTTGAAGCCCGTTCCGACATTCGCATAGATGAGCGAGCGAGGGCCGGCATCGAACTCCACCCCGCCCCGCCATGTCACTGCATCAAACGTGAGCGACTGATCGACGATGAAGGCCGGAGGACCAACCGGTGTGACCGGAATGACCGGGTCAGGCCCCGGCACATTGCGAACCGTGAAGCGCTCGCTGTCGCTCGTCTTGCGCTCCCACGTGTAGCGAAGACCGCCGGTCAGCCGGAAGGCGGGCGTGATCGCAAGGGTAAGCTGGCCAAAGGCAGCGGCCGTCTTGCCCGACGTGTCGATCAGCTGGTCGCTATAAGTGCGCGCGGCGGCACTCTCGGTGTTCGAGCGCGCCGTCACACCAGT